>ENA-OYYT01000740-OYYT01000740.1-human-gut-metagenome-genome-assembly--contig:-NODE-740-length-13126-cov-5.877515_pt1 | contig 13126 bp, 15 predicted proteins | sample MGYA00243251_ERZ653453 | MGnify/ENA primary metagenome ERZ653453 (study PRJEB26926, sample SAMN06165174) | human gut metagenome | biome: ENVO:00009003; feature: ENVO:2100002; material: ENVO:00002003...
CGACTTGGCGTCTGCGAGACCACCGTCTATAACATGACAAAGGACGGCAGACTCCACCCTTTCAAGGTGAACGGCAGTACCCGCTACAGCCTGCGGGAAGTCAACTCCATTATCAACCCCTCCAACGATGACTGAGCCTATGGAAGAAGCAACAGTTACACTTCCTGCCGAAGACCGCTTTGAGCGCATCGGCACCACCTACTACAAGATTGTACGCCAGCCCAACGCCGCCGGACAGCTCATCGAGCGCAGCATCCCGTGGACAATCGAGGCGATCCGTCAGGACTACGGCAAGGACTTCCTTGCCAACGTGCCCAAATACGACGGCTTCTGCTGTGTCCCGTCGCATCTGGACTATCAGCCGGTTGTCGGCAGTTTCAAGAACAAGTATTCGCCACTCAGCCATATCCCCGCCGAGGGAGAATGGCCATGCATCGAATCGCTTGTGCGCCATATCTTCGGTGAACAGTACGACCTCGGTCTCGACTACCTGCAAATACTTTACACCATGCCGTTGCAAAAACTTCCGATACTGCTGTTGGTATCGGAGGAGCGCAACACCGGCAAATCCACCTTTCTCAATTTCCTCAAACTACTCTTTGAGGCTAATGTCACGTTCAACACCAACGAAAACTTCCGCAGCCAGTTCAACGATGACTGGAACGGCAAACTCGTCATCGTGGTTGACGAGGTGCTGCTCAACAAGCGCGAGGACTCCGAGCGCCTGAAGAATCTCAGCACCACCTACAACTACAAGATGGAGGCAAAAGGACGCGACCGCGAGGAGGTGAGTTTCTTCGCCAAATTCGTGCTGTGCTCCAACAACGAGTATCTCCCCGTGGTCATCGACCCCGGCGAGACCCGCTACTGGGTGCGGAAGGTTCCGAGGCTAACCACGGACGACACCACGTTTCTGGAGAAAATCCGTTACGAGATACCTGCCTTTATCCATGCCTTGACCTGTCGGCATCTGACAACCGCCGAGGAAAGCCGCATGTGGTTTAATCCCGGGCTGCTTGACACCGAGGCATTGCAGAAAATCATCCGTGCCAACCGCAACCGTGTGGAGCTGGAACTTGCCGAGCTGCTGACCGAGATAATGGACTCGCGCAAAATCGACGAGGTCGATTTCTGCTTCAACGACATCCTGAGTCTTTTCGGCTACCGTCAGGTCAAGGCTGACCGCAGCCAGCTCCGGAAGGTAGTGCAGGACTGCTGGAAGCTCAAACCAGCCTCCAACTCGTTCTGCTACACGACCTACACCGTCGGGATGTTCCTCAACGAAGAAACATACGTTGAGACCCGCCGTTGCGGACGATACTACACCGTCACCCGTCAGATGTTGGAAAATTTATAATTTTTTCTCGTTGAAATTTGATGAACTGATGAAAAGAGAGATAGTCTATTGTTTCTCAGTGGCTTTTCTTTTCATCGGTTACTCATCAACGATTCATCAAAAATGAAAGGCAATGAAAAGAAAAACATAGTGGCACCGAGAGAAAAAGATTTTTCTCTTTTCCCTCGCCGAAATTTTCTTCTCACCGCCCATATAATAACGATGAAACAATGATGAACGGATAACGCACTGATATGGCTAATGATACCTATCCTATTCAACAGTTTATCAGATTCAACACCTCACCCGGTCGCCGGGACTTTTCTCTCGGCGACCACAATTCACGATGATATGGCAAAATCAACCAAATCCACCAAAGCATCAGGTTTTGATCCGGATAAATACCTTGAGGAACTGGAAGAGCAGTCCCGTAGGGAAAAAGAAGCTGCAAAGAAATTGGAAGCTACACTCAAGGAATATTCTTTACCATGGGATTTCAAGAGTAAGACACCTCCGTTTCCCGGCATGATATTGAATCCCTGCTTTGTCAGATGGGAGCCGGAAAATGTCGAAGAATTCATCCGTGAACACGGCGAAGAGTTCAAGAAATTCAAGAATGCCGGGCTGACTAATCAGTCAGGCAAGCAAAGCTCTGAAAAGTCATCGAAGTCAGATAGTGGGCAATCCACTATAATGACTAAAGTGGAAAGCACTTCGTGGCCGGGGCATCCGAAATCGGAAAAGCCTCCTAAAAACGAGGCACAGACCAAGCCCAATGTTATACCCAAGAAAACCGCACCACCAAAAGTGAAAGAAAAAATCAAGACTACCGACATTCCACCGGAGGAATCGACAAAGGAGGTTGAGACTCCGACCGAAGCCATTACAGTGACAGAACCCACTATAATGACTGAACCCGATAAAGTGGAATCCCGGCAAAAACCGACAGACGCCACAACCACGACCAAAGCCACCCGTATCAGTGCCAAAATGCGCCGTGCATCAAGACAGGAATTTCACGATGCTTATCTGGTCAAGACCGATACCAAGGGCGGCAAGCCGATAACAATATCCGCCGACCTCATCAGACGGCTGTACCGTATATGCGCCCGCTCCGGCGACTATCGCACCTGCCCGACTTATCTGGTCAACAACCTCCTCTCGGAGATTCTTGACATTATCGAACCTGAAACCGAAGGCTGGGCAGACCTTGACTGACTTACCCGACAGTCCCAATCGACAGTCGGTGTTAAGGATGCGCAGCCCCTTAATCGCAGTGGAGCTTGCCGCCCCTTAGCGGCAACCACCGGAATGATAATGGAGGGGGGGCGAGTTTAGGCTAAGGTAATACCTGAGCCTTTCGCGCAGCTCGAAACCTCCCCCTCCATTCCCACTATAATCGCAATATTCACTTAATCATTATAATCAACGTGAAAAAGAAACTCAAATCACTCCCGTTTTCGGGATACGACAATAAGGATGTCATGGACATCCGCACACTGGTAAAGAGCATAAAATTCTCCTGCAAAGACCTTGCAATAGCTCGTCAACGCATGGTGAAAGCCGGTTACACAAACTTCTCTACATTCGGGCGCGACTGTATCCTCAGTGCGCAGATTGTCGAGCGGATTACGCCTGAACAGCAGGAGATTCTTCATGAGCTTTTGAGAGAACGCAACAACATCAACCAGATAGCCAAAGCCTGCAACGCCGGCAAATGCTGGAGTGTAGCCAAACAGGCTAATGAACTTCTCAAAAGGCTGGATGAAATCATCGACAGGTTTAACGAAATTAAGAGCTAAAACATGATAGGAAAAATCAGTAGCGGCAGCTCGTTTGGCGGTTGCATGGGTTATATTACCCGTGAGAAGCAGGACAAGCTGCCCAAAGAAAAACAGGTGTGGCGCGTACTCGGAAGCGATGGCCTCAGACTGAACATCGGCGAAGAAGGATGGCGCAAAACCGCAGTCAATGACATGGAACGTCCCACGCTGTCAAGGTCAAAAATCAAGGAACCATGCGGTCACATATCCCTCGGTTTTTCGCCTAAAGACAGCGACCGTCTCACCGATGATTACATGCTTAAAATCGCTGAGGAATACATGGCGAAGATGGGTATAACCAACACTCCTTATATAATCGTGAGGCACACGGACAAGCCGCATCCGCATTGTCACATCATGTTCAGCAGGGTGGATTATGACGGCAAAATAATCAAGTCGGCAACCAACCGTTACCGCAACAAGGCGGTGTGTCTTGACATTACCCAACGTCACAATCTCACAATGGGTACCGACAGCCTTTCGCTCGACCCGGAAAAGTTGAGAGGCTCTGAACGGAGCAAGGTGGAGATTAGGCAGATTGCCAACGAGGTATTGAATGACCGGAGCATCCATGATGTCGCCACTTTCAGGCAGGAACTTAAAAAAAGAGGAGTCAAAGTGGAGGCTCTGTACGACAAGACACCAGAGCAAAATATGAAGACCCTCATTTATCGAAAGGGCAATCATTCTTTCATCGCCTCCAAAATCGGCAGACGGTTCACACCCAACAGCATACTCAAAGAGTTGGACCGACGGGCAGCTCAGGCTGAACGTCTGAAGATGGCTACAACCATCGACCCCCACAATCAGTGGGTGCATCTTGACGGTTCTCCTGTCGCTCCGACCATGTTCGGGGACATAGAGATTACGCCTGAACAACAGCAACTCTATGTCAAAGGCTACACCATCCATGTCGGAGACGCATACATCAGGTTTAACCCCGAGACCAAAGAACCAAATGCTTCACGCCACAACATTGACATAATGAGCGGCGGTGGAATGCCTTTCACCCCAGGAGCTCATCCCGAATATGAGGCATTCTACAACGATCTGAGCGGTTTCGATAAAGAGGCGTTCAAACGCTTCCGTCGCTCACACCCCACGCTGACAAATCAGGAAGCAATGTCGATGTTCAAACTCAACCACGGCCATTCCCAGCATATGGGAATTTCTCACGGACTCTAAACCAACGCCACCGAGAGAAGCTTCAGCCTCCCTCGGTGGTGGTTTTTTTACGTGCATTTATGTTTTTCAGCATAGTAGACTCAAAATCTCAGGAATTATTACTAACTTTGCGGTCGCAGACCGCCTCGCAGAAGCCCCGGTCTGGGGTTAAGCGGAGCAGGATGTAGTGAAAATACATAAGAAAGCGTTTATCCGCGCTGATTCTTGATTGTTAGAAATTCTCGCAAAATTTCCAATCGAAGTCAAGAGTTGAGCAACGGTAGATGCCCGTGGATATGTAATTATCTTGCTTTCGGCACGATATTTCGGGAGAAATATAGCCGGATGCATTGATTACATAAACAAGCGTGGGCTTCTGCGTTGCCGTTCAACTTCGATTAGGCAATGCGAGAAGCCTCTAACAGGAGAACGGTAACAGATACAGATTCCTACGCTTTTTTCGTACAACAACAAACGCCAACGAGAGGATGACCGCGGCATATGAATAATCAGTGACTAAATATCGAGTTACATTTATTTATGGCTCTTGGCATCTATGGGCCGATATTGAAAGACCTCAAATAAAAGAACAAGACAGGCGAGGTTTTGCCGATTTAGCCCAATTAGCTGTACATATTGCATTAGAATCCCTCTCAACAGTTCACAAAAATCATATTGCACATGATTACACTATTTGGGAATTGAAGGAATCAGCTAATGGTTTACACTCTGTACAACCAGTGTATTCTTTTGATACTTTGGCGAATGAGTAATATCTTTAGAATTTTACCCATATTCAACACTTTGATACTTGTACAGTTGAGTTTGAGAACCATACCCGTAAATATATTTTTAGTACAGAATGAAAAAATATCTTATCACCATATTACTTGCGCTCGTTGGCTTTATTAGTGGCTCAGCGCAAATTTCAATGTCTACAGCGGCCTACGTCAGAGGTTATTGGACCTCATGGGATCAGAAAAATTATAGTACCGGCTATTATTTCCACCGAGATTTTGATCTACAAGGTCAAGTCCATGGGGATACTTTCTCAGGCATGGAAATAAGAGAGTTGGGTAAACAGCCTTGGGATTGGTGTTTCAAGTTTGAGATTGATAATTATGTTAAGCCTGACAAAAAGGTACGCAAGCTTCATGAGAAGAATAACACATGGTATGAGTATACAGGCTGGGTTGAATACTATGTAACTGATGATTATCCTACTATTGTCAAGGTGCTGGAATGCTATCAGTTTCCGATGATACAACCAACTGGCGATTCAGCTCGTGCCAAACGTAGAGCACGTGCCACCATTAAAATAGCGCCATATAAAAAAGAGCCTACTTGCTTTAATATCTACTTTGATGGGGTAGGCGTAGGACTTTCATTTAGTAATTTCCCATTTGAAAAATCGTATGTAGTGAAGTAAGTTATGAGTGATTCCAAATTCAATAGACGAGATTTCTTCAAGAAGTCTTTTAAAAGAGCACTCCCGATGATTGGTGTCCTTATAACTCCTGCGCTTCCGTTGTTCGCTTCTGAATCAAATTCTGGAGATTATTGCACAGGCTCCTCTTGCACCGGACTTTGCTTAGGTAGCTGTACTGGCAACTGCAAAGGAGAGTGTAAGGGTGGATGTAAAGGCGACTGTACGGGTGCTTGTAGTGTTCAATGCGCAAGTGCTTGTGGACAAGCCTGTGCAAGTGGCTGTGGCCAGGTATGTGGTGGCGGTTGTGTCGCTGGTTGTCAAGGCCGATGCGAATCTATATGTAAAGATGACTGCTCTATGGGGTGTCAAGGGCAGTGTACCTATGGATGCTCTGGTGGTTGTAAGAGTGGATGCTCAGGCTCATGTAGTGGCAACTGTGGCAACGGATGCGGTGGCAGCTGCTATGGTACGGCTCGTATATTCTAATGGAGAGTATTAAGGACCTTCGAGAGCCATGGGAAGGTGGTGTGGCAAAAAACATCACCTTTATTGTCACGAAAGATTGTCAGCTTGCGTGTAAGTATTGTTACCTTGTCGGTAAGAACGACAAAGAACGGATGTCATGGGAGATTGCAAAGCAAGCCATCGATTATATTTTATCACGTGAAACTGATTTTAAGGAAAAGTCTGTCATATGGGATTTTATCGGTGGAGAGCCATTCATTGAAATAGATTTAATTGATAAAATATGCGACTATCTAAAACTGGAGATGTATCGATTAAGGCATCACTGGTTTGACTCTTATCGTTTTTCATTTTCTACAAATGGAATAAACTATGATTCTCCCAAGGTGCAAAACTTCATAAAGAAGAATCATCAACATCTTTCAATTGGTATTACCATTGATGGCACCCAACGCAAACATGACTTAAATAGAATTTGGAAAGGAGAGTTTCCGGAACGAGGCAGTTACAAAGATGTTGTGCGTAATATTCCTCTTTGGCTATCACAATTTCCAGCAGGAGCTACCAAAGTTACCATAAGTACGGATGATATTCCATATATCAAAGAAAGTGTGTTGCATTTATTCTCCCTCGGAATTAAAGAGGTAAATATTAATGTCGTCTTTGAGGATGTCTGGAACCCAGACGATGATAAGCGTTTTGAGGAACAACTAATTGAGTTGGCTGATGCAATCATAGATGGTGATTTCTATTCTGAATATGCTTGCTCATTCTTCGCCGAATTCATAGGTAAACCAATGGATCCTGAGACCGATAATCAAAATTGGTGTGGCGCAGGAAAGATGTTAGCTGTGGATGCATCCGGGAATTTCTATCCATGTACTCGGTTCGCAGCTTATTCTCTTCGTAATAAAAGACCTATTATCATCGGCAATGTGCATGATGGAATTGAAAAGAACTTATTGCGTCCATTTTTAACTCTTGATAGAACTACTCAATCACCGCAGAAATGTATTGATTGCGAAGTTGCAAGTGGATGTGCTTGGTGTCAGGGCGAAAATTATGATGCGGCGGACACAGATACAATCTATCAACGTTCAACCGCTATATGCAAAATGCATAAGGCTCGTGTCAGAGCCAATAATTATTATTGGAACAAGCTGTATCGCAAACTCGAACAGGAAAATTCATCTGAGCAATGCTGAAATATCTTATTGTACTTCTTGATGACAACGCTGTGTCGTATTGTCATTATTCGCCTAAAGATGACCCCGGTATTTCCATCTCGGCTGATTTGTTGAAGAAAACGATTCTTATTGCATTAAAGGAGAATCTCTCCGTACAGTTCGTCTATTCAAAGAACAAATTGCCAGATGAAATTGCTTCGTTGATTGATACAATCGACCATACCGATATTGCCTCATCAGATGCCGATATAATAGTAATAAATGGCTGGGGTGAGGTATCAATGAAGAACTGTGTCAGAGGGTGCTCCTACGTAATACGCACCCCATTAGAAGACCTACTGAATAACGGCGAGACCCTTAAATCCATTCTTGTTGCTATTGATAGGATAAACATAGTGATAACCGATGTTAAAAAGTTTTCAGATCTTTGTATTGGGAAATATCAGGCATTTCTGGAAGGTCTAATTCCAATTATTGTCAAAGAATATAAGGCTGGACATCAAGTTCAATTAAATCTTTTGACAGACCGCCTGATGCTTAAAGAGATGAACAACTGCAATGCTGGACATGAATCAATAACGCTTGCCCCGGATGGGAAATTCTATATCTGCCCGGCATTCTATCTTAACAACGAACAAAGCATTGGTGATATAGATAATGGTCCCGACATAAAGAATCCTCATTTATACAAGCTGGATCATGCACCGATATGTCGCGTATGTGACGCCTTCCAATGCAAGAGATGTATCTGGCTTAATAAAAAGATGTGTCTCGAGGTAAACACACCAAGCCACCAACAATGTGTCATGGCTCACATCGAGCGTATTGCCTCTAGAAAACTACTTGATGAGTTTAGAAAAATAGACAACTCTTTCATGAGTGAAGTAGATATACCAGAAGTGGAATATCTTGATCCCTTTGATAAAGTAACAAAACAAAAACAGTAAACAATGAAAAAAGAAGTAGGTCGTGTCACCGCACAGGAACGCGATGAAATTCAAGCGCTCTTTGAGCGACGCAATGGGCTGACCGAATTGGCCAAGATACTTACTGCCGATAATGCGGAACTATATGAGCGCCTTGTCTGTGATCTGGGCGAAACTTCTACTAAGTTTCAACAATGGTGGAATCGCATGGGTGATAAATATCAGTGGGAAAGTGCTGAAAATGGCAACTGGGAGATAGATTTCAATGAATGTAAAATATTCTTAGTCACACCGATATGATAATATGCATGATAGGCGCGACTGAGATTATTCTCATCTGCGCTGTAATCCTCCTTATCTTTGGGGGAAAGAAATTACCTGAGCTCATGAAAGGCATGGGTAAAGGAGTTAAAAGTTTCAAGGAGGGCATAAGCGAACCTACTGAAGAAGAAATGAATCGCCGTGTCGAGGAAGAGGTGCGACGACGAGCAGATGCAGAGCTCGCAAAGCAGAAAGGAGATACCAGTGGGAACAATAAAGGAGAATGAACAACCATCTGAAAACGGTCTTCTTACATTCGGAGAGCATCTTGAAATATTGCGCAAGATGCTCTTCCGAATTATTGCGGTAGTGATAGTCCTTGCTGTCATCATCTTTTGCTTTAAGAAGGAAACGTTTTCGATTCTCCTTGCTCCGCAACATTCAGATTTCTGTACTTTTAAGCAGATAGAACATCTGGCTCATAATTTGGGCTGGAATTTCCATTTCGACGAATATAATATTCCGATTATCAGTACAGAACTTTCAGCCCAGTTTATGACGCACATCACCGTTTCATGCGTCTTGGCAATCTTATTGGCATCTCCATATATCGTTTTTGAATTGTTTAAATTCATCTCGCCGGCTCTATATGAGAGTGAGAAAAAATATTCATATGTTGTAGCATTAGTAATCTATGCTCTATTCATCATCGGGTTGCTGATGAGCTATTTTATTCTCTTTCCAATATCATTTCAATTTCTTGCCACATATCAGGTTGACGAGTCTATTACAAGCACAATCACACTGGACTCTTATATCTCAACATTCACAACGCTAACATTCCTGATGGGAGTAATGTTTCAGCTCCCAGTATTAGCATATGTACTTGGCAAAATGGGATTCATTGACGCTGACTTATTACGTGAATATCGTGCATACGCATTTGTCATAATAATGATAATTGCCGCAATCATCACGCCGCCCGATATATTTACCTTGATCTTGGTAACCTTTCCGATATATGGTCTTTATGAGGCAAGTATTTTAGTGCTTCGCAGAATCAAATCATAAAAGGAGAATGGACAGTGATAATTTGAATTCCATTGGCTCGGGAGCATGCTAAAAATCCGTGCCACCCGAACCAAGAATTTAACAGAATTTTAGATTTGAACGTGGTGACCCGGAGAAATTTTGGCTGAGGTCACCACATTTTTGAGGTTTGAACTGGGGTTGAATGACGCTGAACGGATTTGTGTGAATTTGAAAGATATACTGATTATCAGTGCATTAAGCCACTACGATAAAAGATGTGTGCCTATATTGACACGCATAACAAGCAATAATTAAGCGTATTAGCATGGACGTGGTGACTTTTGTGGTGACTCGGAGAGGCATAGTTGAATAAAAGACCGCTAACTCATTGAGAATTAGCGATCTTTCGTGGTGCCACCAGGAATCGAACCGGGGACACAAGGATTTTCAGTCCTTTGCTCTACCAACTGAGCTATGGCACCATCTTTCTATGGACAACATTTGCGCAAACAGTAGTGCCGTTTGCGAGTGCAAAGTTAATGCCTTTTCCCGAAACCGACAATAGGTACGCCCTATTCTTAACATTTTTTAAGAATATGGCCGTGTTCTTGGGTCCCTTGCGGCAATGCGGGGACGAATGGAGGCGCCCCCGCCTACTTCTTGGGCAGCAGGTCGAGCCAGCGGGACGGCCTGACGGCGATGGCGGTGTCTCGGCCCGAAGGAAGGGTGGCGTCGAGCGTAGGCTGGCTGCCGTCGGCCGGGAAGGGGGTGTAGGAGACCGTCTCGCCGTCGCAGGCCCTGAAGTGGTAGGTGGCGATGCCGGAGCTGCCCTCGACGGCCACATAGCCTGTCATGGTCAGCGCGGGAGCCTGGCGCATGACGGCAGGCGAGGTGAACTTGGCCAGGCGGTAGGCCGGCCCCTTATGCGCTCCCTTGGCCAGGTCTATGCGGTAGACGGCAGTGCCGCCAACGGCGCGCAGGCACATCACCGGGATCCAGTCGCCCCGCAGCGACGGAGCCAGCGATGCCAGTTCGAGCCGCACCAGCGAGTCGAGCATTACCCGCTCGCGGCCCGACACGTAGCTGACGCTGTAGACGGACTGGTCGACCCACAGGTACCGGCCGTCGAGCAGCGTCCAGCCGCGCCAGCCTAACTGGCTCCAGGCCGACGGCGGAGAGGTGGTCACGACACGGTGCAGGGAGTCGTCGACCAGGACGGGGTAGTAGGAGATCATGGCGTGCTCGTCGGCGACGTCGGGCAGGGGGTACGGGCGCTCCAGGGGATAGTCTACGAGGCGGGCGAAGGCGGGCGCGTCGCTGTCGGCAACGGCACGCACTATCTGCTTGGCGATCACGGGCACGGAGTCGCTTTTCTGTATGGCCTCCACGGCGTCGTGTTCGGCCTGGGCGCGGTCCTGCCTGCTGCGGCAGCCGGCGCCCGGCAGCAGGGCGGCCAGCGCCATGCCTGCCGCCGGCAGGGTGTGTCTGAGTCTGAGTGCGGACATTGTCAGTGGTGTGGCGGGTTAATGCTTGTTGAGGCTGTGGTTGAGGGGGTCGCCGAGGTATAGCTCGTGGTATTCCTCGGCGCGGCGCTTCTGCAGGCTGCGCAGCACCTTGCCTCGGTATCGGCAGTGGGCCAGGTAGCTTTCCTTGATGTCGCGCTCGCCCGAGGCGAGCTTCTTGAGGACCTGGGACTTGAGCACGTTGCCGGGGCCTATGTTGTAGGCCAGCACGGCCAGGATGAGCGAGTCGCGGCCGTAGCGGCTGAACCGGGAGCAGAGCTTTCGCAGGTCGCGGCGTAGCAGGGCGTCGGCCTCGGCGGCCGTCAGGGTCCTGGCGCGCGAGAACTTCTCGCCGGGGAGCACCAGGTGGCCGTGGCCCACGAAGGGCCAGTGCCGGGGGGTGCTCATGCCCTCGTATTTCTTGATGATGCCCACAGCCTTCTCGAACATGTCGTCGCCGCTGCGTGCTGGCACCTGGAGCAGTGCCCCGGCCATCAGCAGCACCGGGATGGCGATTGACGTAAGTATTTTCATAGCTACTTGTATAACACCGCGCCGGGGCGCCGGGGTCGCTCCCTCCCTATTAAAAAAGTTCAAAAGTCCGTGGGCGCCTTCTCAGAGGCCGTCGAGGATGACGAGCTGGTAGAGCGCCATGCCGACGCTCACGGATACGTTGAGGGAGTGCTTGGTGCCGAACTGTGGTATCTCGAGGATGTGGTCGCACAGGTAGAGCGCCTCCTCGCCGACGCCCTCGACCTCGTTGCCTGCCACCAGGGCTATTTTCGCGTCCCGGGGCGGGCGGAACAGGTGCAGCGGCACGGAGCCGTGGGCCTGCTCCAGGGCGCAGAGTGTCCACCCCTCGTCCTTGAGGCGGCGCAGGGCCCGGACTGTGTCGGGCCAGGCCCGCCAGGCCACGGACTCTTCGGCTCCGAGGGCAGTCTTGTGGATGTCCGGGTGGGGCGGTGTCGGGCTGATGCCGCACAGGTGGACTTCGGCTATGCGCAGGGCGTCGGCGGTGCGGAGCATGGCCCCGACGTTGTGCTGGCTGCGGACGTTGTCGGCCACCAGGCACACCCGGGCCTTCTCCGCCTCCCGGTACTCGGCTACGGTGGTCCTTGTCAGCTCCGTGATGTCCTTCTTAATCATGGTCTCTGAGCTTTCGGGTGCCGATCTGGCGGGCCGGGTTTCCTCCGACCACGGTCCATTCGGGCACGGACTTGAAGACGGCGGCCCGTGCTCCGGCCACGGCGCCGTCGGCCAGGGTGACGCCCGGGCCGATGAAGGCCTCGGCGGCCACCCACACGCGGTCGCCCAGGGTGATGGGTCCGGTCACCAGGGCCATCATGGGCGAGGAGATGTCGTGCGAGGCGGTGCAGAGGAAGCTGCGCTGGCTCACCACGGTGTCGTCGCCGATGGCGATGGGGGCCTTGTTGTACAGCTCCACGCCGGGGCCTATGGTGCAGCGGCCCAGCGTCAGCTGCCAGGGCGCGAAGATCTTGGCCGACTCGTAGACCTGCGCCTGCGGGTGGACGCGGGCGCCGAACAGGCGCAGCAGGGCGTTGCGGGCGCGCCGCAGCTGCGGGCGGGCCAGCACGCGGAACAGGGTGGCGTTGACGACGCACCACACTATGCGGCGCAGTCGGTGCGGCTTGGGCTCGCGGTAGTCGAGTATCACGTTCTTTTCTCGCATGTCGCCACAAAGGTACGGCTTTTTTTGCGTCCGGGCAAGGGGGCGCGAGAGCGACGGGAGTGGCGGGTCGGGTGCCGGGGAGGGAAAAAAATGACACCCCGCGCCTCACGGCGAAAGGTGTCGCATACTAACTGTAAAGTAATGAAATGGATTATTCGGTCAGCTTACGCATGAGTTCGGAGATGAAGAACAACAATGGAATGGAGAGGTGTGCCGCCACAGAAAGGTCTGCAACGTACAAGGCGCCCCGTGGCCGTCGCGGGGGCGGTCATGGGCGCATATCTGTCTCTTATACACATCTGACGCTGCCG
>ENA-OYYT01000770-OYYT01000770.1-human-gut-metagenome-genome-assembly--contig:-NODE-770-length-12876-cov-3.466734_pt1 | contig 12876 bp, 17 predicted proteins | sample MGYA00243251_ERZ653453 | MGnify/ENA primary metagenome ERZ653453 (study PRJEB26926, sample SAMN06165174) | human gut metagenome | biome: ENVO:00009003; feature: ENVO:2100002; material: ENVO:00002003...
GCGATGAGCTGCTTTTTGGCTGTTACGACGTGCTTGCCTGCGGCAAGCGCGCGGCGGACATACTCAAGCGCTGCGCCGCAGCCGCCGATGGTTTCTATGACGAGAAACACGTCTGCGTCGTGTTCGATGACGGAGAAATCCGTGACGACCTTGTCTTTATACGGCCTGTCCGGCAGCGCGCGGCGCGCCAGCACATACGCAAGCTCCAACTGTTCGCCCGCGTTCCGTTCGAGCAGGTCTGCGTCCCGCAGCAAGATCTCCGCGCAGCTCCCGCCGACGACGCCGGGGCCGAGAATGGCAAGCTTTTTCATGACGGACCTCCTTATGCTTCGTTGGCCCTGCGGTAGATCGCAAGGATCTTCTCGTAGTCCAGCACGCGGAACGTGCCGATCGTGCGTGTTTTTCCGTAGCTGCACCGGCTGGCAAGGTCTGCAAGCCCCGCCTCGTCCTGCTTGCCGCAGGAAAGCTCACCCAGACGCACGGGCATGCCGATGGACTGGAAGAATGCCTCCTGCTTTGCAATACCGGCAAGCGCGGCGGCGGTGTCGTCCGCCTCCTCCACGTGCCAGACGTTCCGCGCGAAGCGGGCGAAGCGTGCCGGATCTGCATCCATGACGGACCGCGCCCAGCTTGACCATACGGCGGTCAGACTGTCGCCGTGGTACACGTCAAATTTTTCGCTCAGCGCGTGGCCGAGCTGGTGCGTGGCGAAGTCCTTCCTGCCGCCGAGGCCGGTCAGGCCGTTGTGCGACAGGGAGCCTGCCCACATGATCTCGCTCATGGCTGTTTCGTCATGCGCGTCACGCACAGCGGCGGGGCCGTATTCCAGCACGACGCGCAGCAGCGCCTCGGCCAGCTCATCCGTCAGAGCGTTATCGGTGACGGGATTAAAATACCGGTCGAGCGTGTGCATGAGAATGTCGCTCACGCCGCAGGCGACCTGATGGTTCGGCAGCGTCGCGGCCAGCACGGGATCGAGAATGGCGAAGACGGGCCGGTTGAGGTCGGTGTTGAGCCCGCGCTTCTCGCCGGACTCGGCGTTCGTCAGCACGGCGGAATCACTCATCTCGCTGCCCGCGGCCGGGATGGTCAGCACCACGCCGACCGGCATGGAGCGCGTCAGCACCGCGCGCTTTTTCCAGAACTCCCACAGGTCCGTCTCCGGGTTGGCCGCGCCGTGCGCGATGGCCTTGCAGGTGTCGATGACGCTGCCGCCGCCTACAGCGAGAATAAAATCAACTTTTTCCCGCCTGCAGATTTCAATACCTTCATAAACCTTGCTTAAACGAGGATTGGGCACAACGCCGCCCAGGGTCACATAGTGCAGTCCTGCTTCCTGCAGTGCGCCGCAGACACGATCAAGCAGACCGGATTTTTTGGCACTGCTGCCTCCGAAGTGTACCAGGACCTTGCTTGCTCCTTGTGTTTTGCAGAGTTTACCAACCTCGGCTTCGGTATTTTTACCGAAAAGTATTTTTGTAGGTGCGTAATATTTAAACTGTTCCATAATAACAGCTCCTTTGCTGCGGCAAATGCTGCCGCTGTAAAATCTTCTTAAACCTATCGTATCGCAAAACAGGCAGTTTGTAAAATGCAGAAGTTTCATAAAATTATCGGAAGGAGAAATATTTTGTGATTTCTTGGTGAACAATTTGCAAAAGAGCAAGAGTTTTGTTTGTTGATGTCGAATTGAAACGATAAATCTGAAATGATTCAGGCAGAGGAGGTAATATTATGCAGGGGAAAAAATGGATCGCCGCGGCACTGGTCTGCGGATTTTTACTGGGACAGGGAACGGCTCCGGCGCAGGCCGGTATTTTGGGTACCGTAGTTAAAGGCGGCGCTGTATCGTTATTGGTCAGCCAGTTTGCCGACCAGCTGAACAGCGCTATCAATACTTTGACGGCAAAATATCCTATTTCCAGCGATTACGCTACCAAGGTAGTGCCGATCATTACCGTGGGTGACGGAAGTTATGCCGGCGCTGCTCAGGTATCGGGACCGAAGGAGCAGGTAGATAAATGTCAGGCTGCTTTGCAGCTGGAGGCTTCCTTCTTTAAAAGCTTCCGTGCGAAAGCGCTGATCCCGGTCGATAAGGTCGCTATCAGCGGTATCAACCGCGTGCAGGGTGTGGGCGTATCGGCCCAGATCGATGTAAAGATCTAACAGCTTAAAACAATTTAAAAAGTGCAAGTCCGCAGGCTGATGTATGTCAGCCTGCGGACTTTTTTTATTTGCACGGGTATTTTAAGGGTCATGCTTTAACAAACCTTTAAAGAAAGGCGAAATTCTTTACAAGAACTTAAAGCCTTCTTAATTCAAAGCAAAGAAAGCTTTGTTATGATGACAGTGTTTCCAGATGCAAGCAAAATTTCAGTACTTGTGAAAAAGGAGAGAAGGAAATGAAATCAAGAAAATTATTCAAGGTCTGCGCCCTGCTGATGCTGGCAGTAATGAGCTGTTTGCTGTTCAGCGGCTGCGGCGGTCAGTCTGAGCAAAAGAAATTTGTGATCACTTATCTGCCGAATGAATCGACAGATAAAAATGCCGATGCCAGAAAAGGTATGGCGGGCGATTTGAGCAAGGTTTTGGGAATGGAGGTCACAGAGCTGGTATCTAACGATTATAATGCGGTGATTGAGGCTATGCGTACCGGTAAAGCCGATATGGCTTATTTTGGACCGTTAAGCTTCTGCCTGGCTTATGAACGTGCAGGTGCAGAACCGATCGGGATGATTGCCAAGGATAAAGATAAAAAGAACGCGACTTATAAGTCTGTTCTGGTTACGAGCAGCAAGAATACTGATATCAATAGTATCCAGGATATCAAAGGGAAAACGATGGCGTTCGTTGACCCGAATTCCACTTCCGGCAATCTGATCCCTTCAGCGGCGATTATGAAAGCATTTCCCGGTGAGAAGCTTTCGATGGATGATCTGCATACTAATGGCAAATTTTTCCAGGCAGTCAGCTTTTCCGGCAAGCATCAAGCAGGTCTGGCGGCTGTAGTCAAGGGTGATGTGCAGGTAGCTCCTATCTCTGATGCAATCCTGGCGGCTGAGATCAATGCGGGACGTGTCAGCAAAGATGACGTTAAAATTATTTTCGCTTCTGATCCGATCCCGTCCGAACCGATGGCTCTGCGCAGGGATCTGCCGGCAGAAGTGAAGGAAAAGGTAAAAAACTTTATCCTGAGCTATGACAATGCCGCTTACTACAAAGGGGTAATGGGTGCAGAGGATAAGCGTTTCGTAGAATGCAGTATTGAAGATTACAAAGGTATCATTGATCTGAACAAAGCCCTGAGCAGCAGTAAATAAGTTGGAGCAGAGGCCGGCGCTGTCCGGCCTTTTTTATAGGAGGAAGCATGAGCACGGTTTTAAAAATGGAGCATATCGAGAAAGTTTATGGCAATCAGGTCCGCGCTTTGCATGATATCAGTCTGGAGGTCAGCGCCGGAGAATTTGTCGCTGTTATCGGTCCTTCCGGATCGGGCAAGTCCACCCTGCTGAGAACGGTCAATCAGCTGGTAGTCCCCAGCGGAGGTCATGTATACATCGACGGCGAGGAAGTTACCGGTGCGTCCGGCAAAAAGCTGCGGCTGCTGCGGCGTAAAGTCGGGATGATCTTTCAGCATTATAATCTTGTGCAGCGGCTGTCGGTAATGCAGAACGTGCTACATGGGCGCTTGGGTTATATGTCGGCGTTGGACGGGATGCTTGGTAATTATACGGAAGAGGACAAACGTAAGGCGATTGACTTGCTGCAGGAAATCGAGATGGGCGATCGTTTATATAACCGTGCCAGTGATCTTTCGGGCGGTCAGAAACAGCGCGTAGGTATTGCCAGGGCGATTATGCAGGAACCGAAGCTGCTTCTTTGTGACGAACCGATCGCTTCACTGGACCCTAATGCGTCTAAAATCATTATGGATCTGATCTATCAGATGACGCAGCGCCGTAATATTGCCTGTATCGTCAATCTGCATCAGCTGGATGTGGCCATGCGTTATGCTACGCGCATCATCGGTCTGGCAAAAGGAGAAATGATTTTTGACGGAACCCCGCAGCAGCTGAATAATGCAGTGATAGAGAAAATTTATAATACTTCGATGGAAAATCTGATCATTAAGCAGGGTGAAAATTATGCCTGAAAAAATAAGTATAATGAATCCCCGTGAAAAACAGGTTTATACCTGGTTTTTAGTGGTTGTGCTGGTTTTGTTCTGCCTGGCGACTTATATTTCCCGTTTTAATCCGCTGGAGGTGCTTTGGGAACAGGGAGAATTCTGGAAATTTCTGTTTCAGGATTTCCTGCCGCCACGCTTCAATGCTTCGCCGGTAGTAGTAGAATCGATTCTTGTAACTTTTGCGTTGGCGGTTTCGTCCAGCTTCGTTGCGGCAGTGTTTGCTTTTCTCTTCGCTGTGTTCGGCAGCACTTCTTTATCACCCTGGAAGGGACTGGCCAGAACGATCCGGGGGTTTGCCACTTTTCTGAGGAATATCCCGACACTGGTCTGGGCTTTTATTCTTTTTTCGTCACTGGGTATTGGTACCGGGGTTGGTTTTATTGCTTTGCTGATTTCGACCTTTGCTTTTATGACAAGAGCGTTTATTGAAGTGATCGACGAGGTATCCTGTGATGCAATGGAAGGGCTGACGGCCTGCGGCGGTACGTTTTGGCAGAAGGTCTGTCAGGGTATCGTACCGACCTGCCTGACACAGTTTATCGCCTGGTTCCTGTACTGCATCGAACTTAATATACGCGCGTCGACTATTGTGGGAATGGTAGGCGGCGGGGGGATCGGGCTGGTGCTGTTTTCCTATATCAAGTCGTTTAATTATGCCGGCGCGGCAGGAATTATTCTGGTTATTGCGGCGATGGTCATTATGGTGGAATTTTTAACTAATTATCTGCGAAGAAAGGTGTTGACATAAAATGGAGCAGACTTTTGTACAGGCGAGGGTGCAGTGTCTTGAGTTCAGTAACGGAAGGATCCGTGTTGCCCGCAGCGGGCAGGATAGTGAGCTGCGCCGGTTTTTAGCAGCTGTAACAGTCGTTTCGATAGTGGCGTTATATTATCTGCAGCTGGATTGGCTGAAGCTTATTTCCAGGCTGCCTGACCTGGGGAAGACCTTTGGTTTGCTGGCGCTGCTGGATTTTCACGATTTTGGGCTGACGCTGGAGGCCTTTTCCCAGACGGTGGCAATAACTGTGCTGGCAACTATTTACAGCGTTCTGCTGGGATTGGTATTAGCTGCCTTTGGTGCCCGTAACCTGATGAAAAATAAATTTGTGACGTATGCTCTGAGCGCGTTCTTTACGTTTCTGCGTGCCGTACCGACACCGGTTTGGGTATTGCTGGCGCTGGTCTGTCTGGGGTTGGGGCCTGCTGCGGGCATCGTAGGACTGTGTGTGCATGCCACAGCTTTTTTTGCCAGGGCTTTTACGCAAAGCTTTGAAGATGTGCCTGAGGAAGTGATCGAGGCGCTTGAGGCAACAGGAGCCAGTAAGCTGCATATTTTTTTGTCTGCGATACTGCCTGCGGCAGCTTCGCAGATCATGGCCTGGACTGGTCTGCGTTTTGAAATAAATTTTTCTGAATCAGCGATCCTGGGGATGATCGGTGCCGGCGGAATCGGCTTTGCGATTGCGAATAATATCCAGGGCTATCAGTTTGGAGCCGCAGGGCTGGCGATCGTACTGGTTTTTGTATTTGCCTATTGCGTGGAGCTGGTTTTTACAACAATCAAGAAAAACTATATCTGACAGATAAAGGGTGATGTTATGGAGAAAAAAGAGTTGTTCCGGATTATGGCGGCCGCCGATGGCAGTATGCTGCGTGAGCTGGCTCAGCCGCTGGCTGAAAAATATGGTGTCAGCGTTGTGAAGGCGCCTGCTAAAACACTGGCGATGATCAAGCTGCGTGAGCCGGTAAAAAACAGTCTGTTTTATCTGGGTGAGGCGTTGGTGTGCGATACAGTTGTGGAACTGGGCGGCACTAAAGGGACAGCTGTTGTGCTGGGTGATGATTTTGACAAAGTCAGCTCCATGGCGGTGATCGATGCTGCTTTTAACAGGCAGGTCAGCGAACTGGATGAACTGAAGACAGTGCTTCAGCGGCTGTCTATGCGGCAGCAGCGGGAACAGGAACTGGAAAACGGATTGTATGCCAAAACGATGGTTGATTTTCAGACTATGGATCAGGAGTAAAGATAATGCAGAAAGCTTATGAATTTGATTTTGTATATGACACTCAGGCTGCTTTTCGTCTGCTGCTGGAAGCGCTGAGCAATCCGGGACGCATCGTTGAGCTGGGACCTCTGGCCCGGAAGCTGGGTGGAGCTTATGCCATGCCGCTGACTGTGGCGGCAGTGCTTTTGGACAATGAGGTCAGTTTTGCAGTCTGCGGTTCTCCTGCGCTGGCAGAGAAAATTACTGAGCTGACTCTGGCTAAAACAGCTGCTGTGAGTAAAGCGGATTATATCTTTGTGACGGAGAATGCGGATTGGCAGGAAGCAGTACAGGCTGCTAAGTGCGGTACACTGCGCGATCCTCATAAAAGCGCGACTGTCATTTTGTGCACAGCGGATCTGCAGGCAGGCAAGCTGCAGCGGATCAGCGGGCCCGGGATCAAGGCTGTCCAGGAAATCATTATGTGCCCGGAACTGCAGGCGGCTTTGGGGAAACGTGATGAGCAGGAATATGAGTATCCGCTGGGCCTTGATTTTTTTGTGCTGGATCAGCGGGGCTGCCTGATGGGTATACCACGTAAAACAAGAATAGAAAGCAGGTGAACAGATGGCTTATGTGGCAGTTTCCGGCGGTCAGGAAGCAATAGAGGAAAGCATCAGGCTGCTGCATTGTATGCGCGGCAGTACTTTTAAAGAGCTGGAAGTAGAAGCGATAGAAAAAAAGCTGGGCCTTTTAGTGGACCGGGTAATGAGCGAGTCTGGCTTATATGCGCCGGCTTATGCGGCACTGGCTTTGAAACAGGCGGAAGGCAGTATCGAAGAAGCAGTGTTTTTGCTGCGGGCTTATCGTTCGACTTTGAGCCGCAATTATTATACCCTGCCGGCCAGCGGGACAGAGATGCGCGCTGTCCGCAGGATCTCGGCAGCCTTTAAGGATATTCAGGGCGGACAGATTCTGGGAGCGACCTATGATTATACACATCGGTTGATTGAATTTAAACAGCCGTCGGCAGTGGAATTATGCGCCCGGCGTCAGTGCTGCCTTAAAGAGGCGAAGCCTGTGCCGGTAGTAAAGCTGCCACGGGTTTCGGAGTATCTGAAGGCAGAGGGATTGATCGACAGCTGTGAGATCGATGATATGGAACCTGTGGATGTAACGAAGAATGTTCTGGAATTCCCTGCTGACAGAAGCGCACGTCTGCAGACTCTGACCCGGGCTGACGGGGGCTTTATCGGCGGACTGGCGTATAGTTCGATCCGTGGTTATGGCGCCGTACATCCAACTGTAGGTGAACTGCGCTGCGGCTATGTGGAGCTGGAAGTACCATATTTGTTTGACGAGACGGAAAGCATCTGCATCGGTGAAATTTTGCTGACGGAAGTAGAGGGCTTTATTCCTGAGGATGACGATAAGAAACTGAAATTGGCAGTAGGCTACGGTGCAGTTTTGGGGCGGAACGAAAACAAGGCGATCTCGATGGCGGTGCTGGACGCTTCCTTGGAAACAGAAGGGCCTGCTCCTGCGCAGGATGAAGAATTTGTACTGCTGCATGGTGATTCGCTGGAGATGAACGGCTTTATTTCTCATTTGAAGCTGCCGCATTACGTTACCTTCCAGTCTAAGCTGGACAGCGTACGCAAGACCAGAAAGGAGCCGGAGCATGAATCCTGAATATAATTTTGCTTTCCTGGACGAAGGTTCTAAACGGGAAATCAGGCGCAGTATTTTAAAGGCGGTGGCTGTACCCGGTTATCAGGTGCCGTTCGGCTCGCGCGAACTTCCGATAGGGCGCGGCTGGGGGACGGGAGGCATTCAGCTCACTTTGTCGCTGATCGGTCCGCGTGATGTTTTGAAGGTTATCGATCAGGGCAGCGACGATAGTGTCAACGCTGTCAATATCAAGAAATTTATCAATTTGTGCAGCGATGTGGCGACTACTACAGACAGTACGGAAGCAACCCTGATCCAGACGCGTCATCGTATACCCGAGGAACCGCTGCGTAATGACCAGCTGCTGGTTTTTCAGGTGCCTTTGCCGGAACCGCTGCGGGTGATAGAACCAAGCGAGGAAGCAACGAAGCTGATGCATGCAGAAGCAGATTACACGGGCATTTGGCTGCAGCTTTATGAAAGCATTATGAAATATGGCAAGGTCACGATTGCTACGGAATATCCGGTTACTGTTGAGGACAGATATGTTATGAACCCCAGTCCGATCCCGAAATATGACAATCCCAGACTGCATGAGTCGGAATGCCTGTATTTATTCGGAGCAGGGCGCGAGAAGAAAATTTATGCGATCCCGCCTCATACAAAGGTCGTGTCGCTGGCGTTTGACGATGTGCCTTTTGAGATCGAACATATGGAAGGCCGCCGCTGCCGTTTATGTGGAGCGGAAAATGTTTATTTTGACGAGCTTATCGACAGAGAGACAGGCGCTGTCAGCTATCAGTGCTCGGATACAGGTTACTGCTCTAAACGAAGGCTGCGCAAGGAGGCGGACTGCTGATGCGTACTAAAGAGGAATATTATGAAGATACATTAAAAAACAGGGCCTTGCTGGAGAGCCAGGAGGTGCTGGACTGCAGTTGTCCTTACAGCCGCTGCGAATGGCACGGGAAGTGCCGCGAATGTGTAGCGCTGCATCGTTATCACGCTGAGCATCTGCCCTGTTGCCTGCAGCCGCTGCTGAGGGAGAAGATCACGGTGCTGGCGGGGTGCTGTGAAATGGAAACCACTTCCAGAGTCAAAGAATCTGAGAAATTCCGTGAATATGTAAAAGAGCAGGATGCTGTGCGCGGAAAGGGGCGGCAGATATGATGAATAAAGAAGAGGCCGTTTTACAGGTGCGCGATCTGCTGCTGCGTTATGGCAACGGCTGCGAGTACTGCAGCAGCCGGCAGCCGCTGGAAAAGAACCGCTGTCCCCGCTGCGGTACTGTCTGGGCTGTACGCAATGTATCCTTTGACGTTTATCCCGGAGAAGTATTAGGCATTGTCGGTGAATCAGGCTCAGGAAAATCCAGCGTGATGAAAAGTCTGTATTTCGATCATGAAGTAACAGGAGGAAGTGCCTTTCTGAAGCAGTATCAGGATGGAAAGGTCAATATTTTCGGCGCCAGTTCACAGCAGCGCCGGTATATCAAAAATCATCTGATGGGGATGGTTTATCAGAATCCTCTGCTGGGTCTGCGTATGGATTATTCATCTGCTGCCAATGTTGCTGAAAAGATCATTGCCGCCGGCAACCGTAATGTAGCTTTTATGGACGGCAGAACAGTGGAGCTTTTGGAAGCGGTGGAGATACTGACTTCCAGGCGTGCGGAACCGCCCAGAAATTTTTCGGGCGGTATGCAGCAGCGGGTACAGATCTCCAAGGCGCTGGCCAATAATCCGGGGCTGCTGCTTTTGGATGAGGTCACCACCGGGCTGGATCTTTCGGTACAGGCCAAGGTTTTAGACCTGATCAGGAAAATACGCAGCCGTTATAATATTTCGATCATTCTGGTTTCGCATGATCTGGCAGTGATCAGGATGCTGGCAGACAGGACGATGGTCATGCTTGATGGCCAGGTAGTGGAAAGCGGTCTTACCGATCAGATTTTAGAGGATCCGCAGCATGCTTATACACAGCAGCTGGTACACTCATTGCTCTAACAGCGGCGCTGCCGCGGGAAAGGATGACTATGAAAACAGCTATTTATAATGGTAAACTGATCACACCTGCCGAGGTGTTGGAAAATAAAGTGCTGGTGTTGGAAAATGACCGTATTATCGATATTCTTGCAGAGGATGTTATAGATCTGGGGCAATATGATGAAAAAATCGATGCGCACGGAAGGTATGTCTGCCCCGGTTTTATCGATACTCATTCTGACAAGATCGAACAGATCATTCAGCCGCGTCCTACCAGCGTGATGGATTTCGAGATGGGACTGAAGGAGATCGAGCGGCAGTTGATCAATCAGGGGATCACAACGATCTACCATTCGATATCACTCTACCAGGACGATTATTTTGGGGCTTCGGAGCTGCGCTATAAGAAAAATGTGCTGAAGCTGGCTGAGCTGATCAATAATATCCACGAGCGTCATCACCTTATTCATCATCGTCTGCATTTGCGGATCGAGATCGATAATCTGGAAGCGTTTGATATCGTCAGCAAAATGCTGCGGGAAAAAACAGTGCATGAGATATCGTTTATGGACCATACGCCCGGGCAGGGGCAATACCGAAATATCGAGACTTACCGCAAAACTATTACCGCTTATCACGGCGAAACTGTAACAACGCTGGGGTTTGAGGGCGTGCTGGAACATCATAAAAACAAACGGACCCTGAGCTTTGAACAGCTGCATGAGCTGGCGGAACTGGCCAGGGCTAACGGAATCCCCGCAGCGTCACATGATGACGATACTGCTGCCAAGCTGCAGGTAAATAAGGAGCTGGGCGTTGCTATCAGTGAATTTCCCATTACGATCGACGTTGCCAGGCAGGCACAGCAGTTAGGTTTGGCTACAGTGGTCGGAGCCCCTAATATTCTGCTGGGCGGTTCACATACCGGCAATCTATCTGCGGCAGAAGCGGTCAAGGAAGGCTGCGCCGATATTCTCTGCTCCGACTATTATCCTGCGGCAATGCTGCACAGTATTTTCATTATGCATAAGCAGCACGGCGTGCCGCTGCCGGAAATCGTCAATAAGCTGACGCTGAATCCGGCCAGAGCGATGTGTATCGATAACGATTATGGCTCGTTGGCGGTGGGAAAAAAGGCCGATCTGCTGATTATCAAGATTTTAGACGGTTATCCTGTTATTACTCACGCTTTGGTTGACGGCAAGGTTATTTCACAGTTGGAATACAGGGTTTAGGAGGAGTTATGGAGATACTTGCCATTGAAGGGCTGACGAAAAATTTTTATCTGCATAATTTGGGCAAAACTATCAAGAGCTGCCGCGATATCGGTTTCACGCTGCATGAGGGTGAATTTATCGGTATAGTGGGGCGTTCCGGCGCCGGTAAGTCGAGCATTCTTAAATGTATCAACCGTACCTATCTGCCGCTGCAGGGTACGATCGTTTATAACAGTCAGGCTTTTGGGCCTATTGATCTGGCTCAGGCCGACGAGCGGCAGATGCTGCAGCTGCGCCGCTATGAAATCGGTTATGTGGCTCAGTTTCTGAATGTGATGCCGCGTACGACGGCAAAAGAGCATGTTATGTCGGCACTGCTGGAAATCGGCGTCGCCGCCGGCGAGGCCGAGCGCCGTGCTAAGGAAATGCTGGATTATTTTCGTTTGCAGGAGGAATTGTGGGATATTTATCCGCAGACCTTTTCCGGAGGTGAAAGGCTGCGTTTGAATCTGGCGCACGCTATGGTCAAACGGCCGCGGCTGATGCTGCTGGACGAACCAACGGCGTCTCTGGATAATAAGACTAAAGTTTTAGTAAAGGATATTCTGCAGCAGTTAAAAGAAGAAAAGACCAGTATGCTGGGAATTTTCCATGATCTGGAATTTATGGAAGGCGTTTGTGATAAGGTCTTCAATATGTCCGAAGGGAGTTTTGCCTGATGCGCGGTGATCTGCATTTACATTCTGTATATTCTGGCGGCAGCGCTACGGTGATTGAATTGATCCAGCAGGCGGTGAGCAAGGGGCTGACCCATATCGCCATTACCGACCATGACCGGGTGCCGCGCTGCGGTGATATTCCGCCGGTCACTGCTTTGAAGGTGATGCCTGGAATCGAGATTTCGGCCTATGATTTTCAAAAGCAGCGGAAGGCGCATATTTTAGGTTATGCCATGCGTGACACGAGATCAGTGACGGCCTCTGCCGTCCGCTGCTGGAACGCAGGCAGGCTAATAGCCTGCGTCAGATCGCACTTCTGGCAGAGCATGGTTTTCGTATCCGTCCTCAGAATTTTGTGAAACGGGCCGGACACGTTATTTACAAACAGCATCTTATGGAATATTTGGTGGCGACGGAGCAGGTAGAAGAAATGTTTGGCACTTTTTATCATGAAACATTTAAAAACGGCGGTTATTGTGATTTCGATATTGAGTACCTGGATGCTGCCGCTGCCGTGCGTGTGATTACAGAAGCCGGAGGATTGGCAGTATTGGCCCATCCGGGGCAGCAGCAAAATCTTGAGCTTGTGCCTGAACTGGTCGGGTATGGCTTAAAGGGTATTGAGTTGGAACACCGTAAAAATACAGAGGCTGATAAAGAAGCTATCAGACAGATGGCTGTTCAATACGGTTTATTTCTTACCGGCGGCAGCGATTACCACGGCACACTTGAGGATGGCAGCAGTGAGCTTGGTTCCTGCCTGGCGACGGAAAACGCGCTGCGGATAATATTTAATAATAACAGTGATAAATAAAAAGAACGCATTATCCAATGCGTTCTTTTTATCATTTATGCTGTTGTTTACGTTCTTTACGTTTGGCACGCTTTTCTTCTTCCTCTTTTTTTGCGGCTGCACGTTTTTGATAATCCAGATAGAAAAAATACAGGCAAGCCGGTACGCCGACTGCGAAAAAACCTATCCAGCGGTTGCCTAAAAAATATTCTGTCGCCATACCGGCGGCAAAGGTTGCGAGAACTACATAAAGCATAGCGTTGCTCCTTTATAGTTTAAATAAATTTAAAAGCTTTTCACTGACGATGATATTGTTA
>ENA-OYYT01000771-OYYT01000771.1-human-gut-metagenome-genome-assembly--contig:-NODE-771-length-12866-cov-5.011865_pt1 | contig 12866 bp, 9 predicted proteins | sample MGYA00243251_ERZ653453 | MGnify/ENA primary metagenome ERZ653453 (study PRJEB26926, sample SAMN06165174) | human gut metagenome | biome: ENVO:00009003; feature: ENVO:2100002; material: ENVO:00002003...
ACGAGATGCAGCGTAGTCTCGTGGGCTCGGAGATGTGTATAAGAGACAGGACGACATCTACCGCCGCAGCCGCCGCCTGATCTGCTTCGACATGGATTCGACGCTGATCGAGACCGAGGTGATCGACGAACTGGCCGAGCGCGCCGGCATGGGCGATGCGGTGCGCGAGATCACGGCACGCGCCATGCGGGGCGAGATCGACTTCCGCGAAAGCTTCACCGAGCGCGTGGCCCTGCTCAAGGGGCTCGACGTCTCGGTCATGGAGGAAATAGCCCGTAACCTGCCCATCACCGAAGGGCTGGAGCGCATGATGACGATCCTCAAGCGTGTGGGCTATAAAACGGCGATCCTCTCGGGCGGGTTCACCTATTTCGGCAACTACCTGCGCCAGAAATACGGATTCGACTACGTATATGCCAACGAGCTGGAGATCGAGCAGGGCAAGCTCACGGGGCGCTATGTCGGCGAGGTGGTCGACGGGCGCCGCAAGGCCGAGCTGCTGCGCCTGCTGTGCCAGTTCGAGGAGATCAACATCGCCCAGTCGGTGGCGGTCGGCGACGGCGCCAACGACCTGCCGATGCTCAACCTCGCGGGCCTGGGCATCGCATTCCATGCCAAACCCAAGGTGAAGGCCACGGCCCGCCAGTCCATTTCGACCATCGGCCTGGACGGCATCCTCTATTTCCTCGGCCTGAAGGATTCACGCATCGAACAATAACCCCATGCGACGGTTGGTGCTGCTCGGTGTGGCCCTGCTCGCGGCGGGGTGCTACGACTCCCGGTTCGGGGAACGCGGCGACGACGCTACGCCCGAGCCCGTCACGGCGACCATCCGGCAGCTGCGTGAGAAATTCGCCGGGACGACCTTCCCCGTCACGGGGGACATCGTGGTGTCGGGGCGCGTGACCACCAGCGATTACGACGAGAATTTCTACCGCACGTTCTGCATCGAAGAGGACGGGGCGGGAATCGAAGTCATGGCGGGCATAGACCACCTGCACAACGATTTCCCGGAGGGCTGCCATGTCACGCTCAGGCTCAGGGGCCTGGCGCTGGGCGAAAGCCACGGGGTATTGCAGGCCGGGCGGATGCCCGCCGCAGGAAGCGGTTTCACGACCGATTACATAGGGTCGAAAGCGGCGCTGGACGCGGCGGTGACCCGCAACGGGGAGGCGCTGGAACCCATAGCCCCTACCCTGCTGTCGCCCGGCGAACTGACGCCGGAGCGATGCGGCACGCTGGTGCGGATCGGGGCTCTGGGCTACACTCCCGAAGACCTTACGCCCGGGACATGGGCCGGATACAAGCGTTTCACGGACGACACAGGCGCGGCGGTCTACACTTATGTGCGCAGCTACGCCCGGTTTGCGGACGACGAGGTGCCCGTCGGCCGCTGTACGCTCACGGGAATCCTGCAATACGACGCCACCGGGGAAGGGCGTTACATCCTCAAACTGCGCGATGAAAACGATTGTACCCGTTAACCGGCTCCCGGCGATATCCCGCACGGCACTCCGAACGGCCGTGTCCGTCGTGCTGGCGTTGGCTGTCCTCGCCGGGTGCGACAAGGCATCGGGGCTGGAATTCGACGACGACCCACCGGCGGGGACGGCCACGATCGCTGCGCTCAAATCGCGGTGCACGGGAGAGCAGGCCGCCGTCACGGAGGACATTACGGTCGAAGGCGTGGTGACGGGCAACGACCTCTACGGAGAATTCTACAAAACACTGGTCGTCGAAGACACGAGCGGCGGAATTTCGATAGCCGTGGACGCCACGGAACTTTACGTCGACTACCCGGTCGGCACGGCGGTCACGATCCATTGCAACGGGCTGTTCCTGTGCGACTACGGCGGCAAGGTAATGCTCGGCACGCGCCCCACGGGCGAATATGCCGGGCCGGGGAGGATACCTCCGGCGGAGGCGGCGCTGTACCTGCGGCGGAAGCAGGCGGAAACCAGGCCCCTACGGCCTCGGACGCTCACGTTCGGGGAGGTAGACATGCGGCATACCGACACCTACGTGCATTTCGAAGGAGTGCGGTTCGTGCAGCAGGGCAACTGGTGCGACCCCGATCCCGAGACCGGACGCCCCGCGACGACGGAGCGGCAGATAGCGGATGCCTCGGGACGGGAATTCACCGTCCGCACGGCGGGCACATGCACCTATGCAACGGAGCCCGTACCGCAGGGCACAGGCTCCGTATATGGGATAATCGACTATTTCAACGGAAAATACACGCTCCGCATCGCCAACCGCGAGGTGGATTTCGCTACGGTTGCAGCGCGTCCCACAGCATATCTTTCAAGCGGGGGATATTCAGCCCCGAAACCGACGAGATAAACACCGACGGGACGCCTTCGGGCAGGTGGGATTTCATCTCTTCGATCAGTTCGTCGTCCAGCATATCGCATTTGGTGATGGCCAGCAGCCGCTGTTTGTCGAGCAGTTCGGGGTTGTACTGCGTAAGCTCGCCCAGCAGAACCGCGTAATCGCGTTTGAGGTCGTCGCTGTCGGCCGGGATCATGAACAGCAGCACCGAGTTGCGCTCGATGTGGCGCAGGAAGCGCGTGCCCAGGCCGCGGCCCTCGTGCGCCCCCTCGATGATACCCGGAATGTCGGCCATGACGAACGACTTGTGGTCACGCACCTCGACGATGCCCAGGTTGGGTTCGAGCGTGGTGAAAGCATAGTTGGCGATCTTGGGTTTGGCAGCCGAGACCACCGAGAGCAAGGTGCTCTTGCCCGCATTGGGGAACCCGACCAGCCCGACGTCGGCCAAGACCTTCAGTTCGAGGATGAAGGTGCCTTCGTCGCCCTCCTCGCCCGGCTGCGCATAGCGCGGCGTCTGGTTCGTGGCGCTCTTGAAATGCCAGTTTCCGAGGCCGCCCCGGCCGCCTTTGAGCAGTACGAGCTGTTCGCCGTCGGCCGTCACCTCGCCGACATCTTCGGTGAGCGTGGTGCCGTCCTCCTGTTCGACCACACGCCGGGCGACCGTGCCCAGCGGCACGGGGATGACGATGTCCCGGGCGTCCCGGCCCGACGAGCGGGCTCCCGAGCCGCACTGCCCGTCCTCGGCGAACTGGTGGCGCTGGTATTTGAGGTGGATAAGCGTCCAGTACTGGCTGTCGCCCTGCAGGACGATGCTGCCGCCCTTGCCGCCGTCGCCGCCGTCGGGGCCGCCGAAAGCCACGAATTTTTCACGGCGGAAATGCGCCGAGCCGGCCCCTCCGTGTCCCGAACGGGCAAATATTTTCACGTAATCTACAAAGTTCGAACCTGCCATACCTTGATTATTTAGGTTGCAAAGATAGTGCAAGCCGAGAGCAAAAGCAAGTTTACTTGCATTTTGCCGAAGCGCCGCCTGTCTAAAACAAGGTTAAAGATAGTGCAAGCCAAGAGCAAAAGCAAGTTTACTTGCATTTTGCCGAGGCGCCGCCTGTCTAAAACAGGGTTAAAGATAGTGCAAGCCGGGGCGATGCCGGATTTATTTGGAGATGCCCGGGCATCAAAAAAGCCCGTGTCGGGGACACGGGCCTTGAAGTAGCCGGGTGGAGGCTTATTTCTTACGCGTCAGCACGATGTCGGACACACCGAGGTAGTAACGTGCATAGGCTCCCTGCTTGGGATGCCACTGGAACAGCGACGGCGTCCAGGTTTTTCCGGAGATCACGGTCGACCCCACACGCAGTTCGTCGCCGGCGACCGTGACGGGAAGCTCGCATTCGCAATCGGAGAAGCTCTTGTCATCGGCACCGCCGAGCAGGTAAACCGGGCCGAGTTCATCGGTAGTGAACCAGCTCAGGACATTGAACTTGGTTGTAGCTTCGACGACGATCGAACCGTCCTCCAGGAGTTTGAGGAACCACTTGGGGCCGAAGCCTTCGAGCGCACGGGCTACGGAAAAGCCCTCTTCGATCAGCTGTTCGTAGGTTCGGGCACTGCCCTCTTTCTCGAAGTCCCCGAGGCCAAGGCAGACGAGATAGTTTTCTTTGCGGTATTTTCGCGAGCCGACCTGTGCCATGATTTCGACATCGAACGTCCACTCCTCGGTCGTGAAGAAAAACCCGCCCGTAGCAGGATCAAATCCCGTAGCGTATTTGACGGTCTGCTTGCCGACCCACTCACCGACGAGGGCGTCGAACTCGGCCGACTGGATCATTCCGGAAGTATCCTCTGCGAGCGTGGTCACCTTGATCTGGGCTGCATCGGATGCGGTGTACTTCGGGTCGGTGGAGAGCGCCTTGACGGTGACCGTATATTCCGTACCCGGATTCAGGCCGCTGAAACGGGCGGAAGTTTCGGACGTGGTCGCTTCAGTGCCACCATTGAGCGAATAAGCATATACATTTGCATGCTCGACGGCCTGCCAGGTCACGGAGAAAGCGGTCTCCTCGACCGAACTCTGGGCGAGGACGGGTGCGACGAGCTGCGTCCCGTTGTTATTCCCGTTATCCCCGTCGTCACCGGAATCGGAATCGCTGCAAGCGGTAAAACCCAGCAACAGGGAAGCACACATTAAAATTCTGCTGATCTTTTTCATTGTCGTTCGTATTTATCGGTTTTGAAATTCTTACGTGATTTTTATTCGGCCTTTTCGGTCTTCTGTGTCTTCTCGATCCAGAAATCGGAGCCGCTCTTGCTGATCCCCAGCACGCAGACCGAATAGGAGGTTCCGGCGGCCAGTCCGGTCTTACGGATGGTCTGCGGCCCGGTATACTCGCCCTTGGTGGGCATCACCTCCTTCTTGAATGCCTCCAGTCCCCCGGCCATCAATACCTCCATAGCCAACGAAGAGGTCTTTGTGACATGGACGTAATATTTCTCGATGGCGGCATCGGGCGTACAGACGACATCAAACCCGTCGGACGCGACATTCTCGAACGTTACCGTCACTTCGCCCGACGCATCGGGAAGGGTCGTGGCAGGAGCCGATACGAGGACGGTCGTGAGCAGGTCGCCCGGGGCGTACCACCCTACTGCGTAGACGACATAGTCGGTTTCGGGTTTCAGCCCGGTAAATTCGAAGGGGTGGTCGCCCTGTACGAGTTGTGTGGCCAGGTACTCCTCGAAACTAACGCCCGCAATCAGGGCCGAAGCGCTGAGTTTGCGGCGCACCGACCCGATAAATTCCTCCGTCGAAGCGTATTTGTCGAAGTCGGACTTCAGGGCATAACCACAGTAGTAGGTTCGCGTCTTGCTTTTGGGAGATACGGATACGGAAATGCTGTTCATCCCGGTCTCGGCAGCCGAAAGCGTAAAGGGATTCTGTTCCATGGCGGCGGCGACCGTCAGCTCGGCGAATTCGGAATCGAGGAACTGCACCTGTCCGGAAACGGCTTTCACACGCACGGTAGCCGGCATACCGGATTCCAGCCCGGTCACGACTGCCGACAGACCCGTAACGGTCAGCTCCTCGCCGCCATCGACCGTATATACATAGGATGCCGCATCGGGAACGGCTTCCCACACGACCGTCGCGGAATTCTCCGTGGCGTCGCCCGCCGAGAGGACAGGAGCCGCCAGTTGCGTGGCCGGCAGGGTTGTCAGGGTGATTTGGGCGAATTCCGAATCCAGGTACTGCTCCTGCCCCGCGACAGCCTTTACCTTGACAGTATAGCTGCGACCGGGCTCCAGTCCGTCGAAGCGCACCGAAGGCTGTGTTACGGTCGTCTCGGCGCCACCGTCGAGCGTACAGGCGTAAGACACGGCGTTCTCTACGGCGTCCCATGTCACGGCTACCGAAACCTGCGTCACGGCGTCTTCCGCCAGGACGGGGATCGCCAAAGCAACGGGATCCACGGGTTTTTCGTCATCCGAGCAACCTGCAAAAGCGGCCCCGAGGACAAAAAAAGCTGAGAAAAGTAGTTTTTTCTTCATAGCTGAAAATGTTTAGAAAAATTTGCTGCAAAAGTTCATTAACCTACTGATTCAAAGCCCATACAGCCCGAAAAAAGATTGCCAGGAAAGGCTGTAAAACGAACAAATCAGTTTTTGTAAATATCGCTACGAATCGTCCATAAAGTTCTCATACCACGCAAAAAAGGCGAATAAGGCCGATAATCGGGAAAAACAAGGCGATGAACGGGAATGACACAATGTGATATTTTTTTACTATTTTTGCCTGCAACGTCACCCCTTCTTCACACACACGAAAACACATGGGCTATCTCGAACAGGCTGTGCGTTCACGGTGGGCCGTCCCGATGACGGCTTTCCTGATCCAACTGAGCCAATACTGGAATACGCTGGTAACAGTCACCTGGTGGTCGAAACGGGCGACCGTATCGGTCGTCTGGTTCTGCGTCCTGTGGCTGGCGACCATCCTGCTGCTGGAAATATTCCTGAGCAGGCGGTTCCCCTTCCTGGTGCGGTGCCTAATGGGCACACTCGTCATCGCGGGAGTCATCCTCACGGCCATGCTGGTCATCACGCTGCAGTCCGAAAAACCGTGGCTCACGCTGGGCTACGACGAAGTCGGGTATCTGATCATCACGTATACGATATGTCTGCTGATCGGCAGCATCGTGCTGATGATCAACAAGGAGCACCGGCATGAAAAGGAAATCGAGATGCTCAGGATCGAGAATCTCAGCAGCCAGTACAACGCCATTGCGAACCAGATAAGCCCCCACTTCTTTTTCAATGCACTGAGCAACCTCTCGTCGCTCGTACGCGGCGACAAGAAACAGGAAAGCCTCGAATACATCGGCAACCTGTCGGGGATATTCCGGTACATCATCCGCTTCAAGGAATCGTCGCTGACGACTCTGGGCGAGGAGCTGAATTTCATAAATTCGTACAAGCAACTGATGGACGTGCGCTTCGCCAAAAGCTACACCTGCGAGGTCGACATCCCGCAGCAGGCGCTGAACATGCGCATGCCCAGCCTCTCACTGCTGCCGCTGTTCGAAAATATCGTCAAACACAATATCATCGACAGCGAACACCACATGCGGATTACGATCTCGTTCAACGATAACAATGAACTGGTGATCGCCAACCCGGTCTATCCGAAGCTCACGCCGCCCGAATCGAACGGCATAGGGCTGACCAACCTGAGCAACAGGTACAGGCTGCTGCTGGGTAAGGAAATACGCATCGAGAAAGCCGAGGGGGGGGGTGACGGAGTATTCCGGGTCTTCCTGCCGATGGTCAAGATGAACATAAAGCATACGAGATGAGGGTACTGATCATAGAAGACGAAATGGGGGCCCTCGACGACCTGAGGAGCATCCTCGCGGAATCGGCCCCGGACATCCGGATAGCGGGCACGACGGAGAGTGTCATGCAAAGCGTCGCATGGCTGGAAAAGAACCCCGCCCCGGATCTGATTTTCATGGACATCCATCTGTCCGACGGTTCGGCTTTCGAGATATTCAAGCGGACGGCCGTCGAGGCGCCCGTGATCTTCACGACCGCCTACGACGAGTACGCCATCCATGCCTTCAGGGTCAACGCCGTGGACTATCTGCTCAAACCGCTCGCCATCGACGAGGTGAAACGCGCACTGGAAAAATACCGGAAGCTCAGCCGGCCGCAGGTACTCCCGGATATCGAGAAGTTGTATGAAATGATTTCCTGCCAGCGGACGAATTCCCGCAGGAACATCCTGGTGGCCTACAAGGACAAACTGCTGCCGATCCCGACGGAGAAAATCGCCTTTTTCTATTCGACCAAGGAGACGTCGAGGGTATACCTCGCCGATGGCAGCAACTATGCCTACAACAGGACGCTGGAGAGCATCTGCGACGACATGGATCCCCGGGCATTCTGCCGGGTCAACAAACAATACGTCGTCGCCAGGGAGCACATCACAAGCATCGTCGTATGGTCGAACAGCCGCCTGCTGGTTTCGATGGATACCGAGACGCCCGAGCCCGTATTCCTGAGCAAAAACCGGGCTGCGGAGTTCAAAAAATGGATCACGGGATAAGTCCCGTCCCGGAAAAAACATTTACAGGCGTGCGAGGTATCCGCAGCGCACCAAATCCTCTTCGCCGCGGGTGAGGTGGGTCTGGCCGTCGGCCAGCACGTAGAGGCGGTCGGTGATATCCGTCACATGGCGGTGCATATGGTCGGTCACGAGAATGCCTTTCGAGGATTTTTCCTGCCGGATCAGCGCCTTGAGCGTCGACACGTGCAGCGGGGCGACCTGCGAAAAAGGTTCGTCGAGCATGACGAATTGCGTCGGACTGCGCAGGATCAGGTAGGATTCCAGAATACGCCGCTCGCCGCCCGACAGGGCGCGGATCTTCGTACCGCGCAGTTTGCCGAACAACGGGAACCATGCCAGCAGGTCATCCCACGGCAACCCGAAGTCGCGCAGTGCCCGGTCGACGGTCAGCCAGCCCGGGATAAATCCCTGCTGCGCGAGGTAGCGCACCTCGTCGGCCCGAAAACGGTCATGCCACACCCCGTCGATGCGCATCGACCGGAAATCCGCCCGCAGCGAACCGCACAGTATCTTCATCAGGCAGCTCTTGCCGCACCCGTTGCGGCCGAGCACCGCCGTAACGCCGCCCGTTTCAACGGCGAGGTACACTCCCGAAAGGATGCGCCGGTCGCCGAACGACAACTCCACGGAGTCGATCTCGAGGATATGTTTCTCAGAGGGGTTCATAAAGGAAGGCGGCCGTCAGTTTCAATAACACATAACACAGGATAAAGTCCACGCCGCAACTCACGCCCAGCAGTTCGCGGCGCCGCACGCCGAGGTTGCGGTAGTAGAAAAACTCGTCACCGTAACGCTGGACGATCCAGACATAGAGATAAAGCGGATAGACCGCCGCCTTGCCCAACAGGCACCACGGGACGATTGTCGGGCCGTGGCGCGAGACCACCCATGCCAACCCGATGCTCACGGCCATGCAAAAAAAGAACATGGCCGAATAATAAAAGCGGAGTATGAGCAGCAATTTCCGGATCATCGTCCAAATATACGAAAAAAGCGGGTGGAATACAGACCACCCGCTTTTTATTCGGCGTAAACGCCAAGTCGGCATCTCCGCAAGAGAACCCGCTGCGGGCAGGAAAGCCGGCGACGGCGTTACAGCGCCAGCGGCTCGCAGGGAAGCCCCCAGGCCTCGGCGACGGGCCGGTAGACCACTTTGCCCTGCACGATGTTGAGCCCCAGTTCCAGTTCGCGGTTTTCCTTGCAGGCACGGCGCCAGCCCTTGTCGGCGAGCTGGACGACGTAGGGAAGCGTGGCGTTGGTGAGCGCAAGCGTCGAGGAATAGGGCACGGCGCCGGGAATGTTGGCCACGCAATAATGGAGGATACCGTCGACATAGTAAACGGGGTCTTCGTGCGTCGTGGGACGCGAGGTCTCGAAGCAGCCGCCCTGGTCGATGGCCACGTCGACCATCACCGAGCCGGGCTCCATCTCCCGGAGCATGTCGCGCGTAACGAGCTTCGGGGCCTTGGCGCCGGGGATCAGCACCGAGCCGATCACCAGGTCGGCATGTTTGAGCTCTTCGCGGATATTGTATTCCGAAGACATCAGGGTCTTGACGTTCTTGGGCATCACGTCGGCCAGGTAGGTGAGGCGTTGCAGCGAAATGTCGCAGATCGTCACGTCGGCCCCCGTCCCGGCAGCCGTACGCGCCGCGGCCGTACCGACCACACCGGCGCCGATGACGAAGACCCTGGCGGGCTTCACCCCCGGTACGCCGCCCAGCAGCTTGCCTTTGCCGCCGCGGGGTTTTTCGAGGAAATAACGCCCTTCCTGCGTGGACATGCGGCCTGCGACCTCGGACATAGGGATCAGCAGCGGCAGCGAACGGTCGGCACGTTCGACGGTCTCGTAGGCGCAGCATACCGCCCCGCTGTCGATCATGGCGCGGGTAAGGGGTTCGCTGCTGGCGAAATGGAAGAACGTGAAGACCAGCTGGTCTTTGCGGATCAGCTTGTACTCGGGGGCGATGGGCTCCTTGACTTTGACGATCATTTCGGCACGGGCATAGACATCCCCGATCGTGGGAAGTATCTCGGCCCCTACCGCCGTATAGGCATCATCGGCAAAACCGCTGTTCACACCGGCCGTAGCCTGCACATAAACCGTGTGGCCCCGTTTGACGAGCTCCTGGGCGCCTGCGGGGGTAAGGGCAACGCGATTCTCGTTGTTCTTGATCTCTTTGGGAATACCGATAATCATAAGGCTTGAAGTTTTTTAGGTTTTTTGCCTTTTAATTTACGGATTTTATCCGGAACAGCAAAAAAATCCGGCGATTTTTCACTTGCGGATCAAAATTTATAAGAGACTGTAAGGTAGAACGAACGCGGATAGGCATAGGTATAGCGCGTGGCGTGGGGTGCGAAATAGAGGGCGTCACCCGAACGGATACGCCGGACGCGCAGCGACTCGTAACCGCTGTAAACCGTATCGGCATCGCCCAGCAGGTTGCGCAGCATGAGCGAAGCGGTCAGCCGCGAACGGCCGAAATAGAAGGATTTGAAAAGCGAGGCGTCGAGCGTGGAGGCATCTCCGAGACGCTCCTGGTGCGTAAAGGCATCGAACGCCTCCTGTGTAATGCCGCCCTGCCGCGCGATGCGCGCCGTACGGCGCAGGGGCGCAGGCTCGACGTAACGCAGCCCCGCATATCCCGCCGAGGCGCGGAAACCCCATCCCCGGGGGCCGAAATAAGAGAGTTCGGCGCAAGCCGTAACTTGAGGTGCGGCGCCGAGCGTACAACCGCCCATGTAGCTTTCGGCACGGGTGTCGACGGCCGAATTGTCGACGTCGGAGATGACCGTGACGCGCGGGTTACGGATATATTTGTACCGCCCGCCCGAAGCGGCGAGCGAAAGGCTCCAGCGGTATGCGAGGCGGAGGTCGGCAGCGGCCTCCACGCCGCAGGCCATGCGTCCGATGCCCGTAACGGCCATGTCGCTGTATACGCCTGCCATATCGTCGTAATAACGGCGGGACTGGATGCCATCGAGCGTGGCGACGGCGAAGGCCGTAATGCGGAGCGAAAGCCGTTCGCCGGTACGGGTGAAATTGAGCTCGGCGGCGTAGAAATGCACGGCAGAGGGGTCGTCGACCGTACGGTTATTATACAACGGCTGGTAGAACAGGTCGGCGGCATCGGGCACCGCAGCCCCGGCTGCAGCCGATGCTTCGAGGTAGCTGCGGGGCGAGAAAGCCCACCCCACCAGTGCCTTGACCGTATAGGGCGTAAACCCCATCCGCCGCGAGCGCCCGAGGGACTGTGTCCCGGGGAAGAGCTCTTTCTCGTAATACCCGCGGCGCAGCACGACAGCATCGCCCAGCGCGAGGGCTACGTCGGCACGAAGGCGGTCGGAACGGTACTCGGCCGACAAGCGGACGGTGGCCTCGCGCGTCGAGAGCGCATAGTCGTAGCCGAAACGATCGCCCTCGCGGACGGTGCGGCCGGGATGGCGCAGGTCGTTTTGCAGAAGGTTGCCGTAGGTGTCGTCGTCCACGAGGTACTGGTCGATGTCGGTGATATGATCCGCCCCCAGCAGGTCGCGCATCTGTTTGTAGCTGCGCGTGCGGGCATGGCGGTAGGAAAAGCCGTAGCGGAGCGTCAGCCGTTCGTCCGGCGCGGTCGTAAAGAGGGCGTCGAAACCGAAGTTGCGGATACGTTCGGCGCGGTCTTCGAGCGTATAGACGGCATGTCCGCCCGCCATGCGGTTGCGGGCGATCAACTCGTCCCAGCAAACCTGCGTATAGCGCGCGTCGTTCGACCGCCATGCCAGTTCGGTTTCCCGGTCGCCCGTATAGCCGGGCAGGTAACGGTAATTGTCGGGCATGGGCGTACGGGCGTCGTACCACCCCAGGGCGCTGTATTTCCGCACCCCGTATTCGGCCCCGGCAGCCATGTCGAGCCAGGTCGCGGGCGACAGCCGCACGCAGTACGTAGCGGCGGCCAGCGGCACGAACTCGCGCCGCACGCGCGAATTGCGGACTTTGCCGTCCTGGAAACCCCAGGCCGGATTGTAGAGGTTGTCGCCCGTAAGGCGGAAAGCCTCTTCGACCGAAGAAAGGCGTGTGCCCCGTACCGACGGCGGGACAATGAGGAGGAATCCCAGCGTATGGCCCTCGCCCAAATGCCTGGCGGCACGGAATCCCGCCGTCAGGGCATTCGTGAAGACGCCTTCGACGTGCATGTCGCGCCCCGTGCGGGCCTCGACGGCGGCAGCGACATCCCAGCCGTGGCCCGCAGGCCGCGCAAAGGCGAGTTTCGCCCCGGCCAGGTAGTTGCGGTCGGTGAAACTGACGGAGGCGTGGTACGAAGGTTCCGCGAGCGCTCCGGCGAAGCAGAAGGTGCGTACGCCACCAGCACCGCCGATGGCCTCGGGCAATGCCGCGATCACGGCACGGCGCTCTTCCCGAGCCCCGAGCAGCCGCAGCGAACCGAAATAGCGGGACGAAATCCCCAACCCGGAAAAGGAGGCCGCCTCCGAGGAGTAATGCTGCCCGCGGCGGCCGAGCGCGATGTAGGGCAGATTGAAGGCCGAAATGCTGCCGTAGAGGTCGGGCATGGTCTGGATTGCCCGGTAGAAAAGCGAGGAGTCGGTAAGCACGATGGGCGTACGCTGCTCATAACCCGTGCCATAGGGATAGTATTCGTCGTCGGGGAGCTGGGCCGCAGCTCCGCACACGACGAACAGGAAAACCACGGTAAGAGCGTATTTGCGGAGCATGCACAGGGACTTTTCAGAATACAAATATAACTATTTTAAACATGTTTTAAATAGCAACAATAAAAACCGCTGAATTTCGTCCTTTATGGCAGTTGTGCCGGCAGAAAATATTTTTTGATTTTTCAGAATCAAATAATAATATGATATACCTGTCTCTTATACACATCTGACGCTGCCGACGAACTCTAGGGTGT
>ENA-OYYT01000772-OYYT01000772.1-human-gut-metagenome-genome-assembly--contig:-NODE-772-length-12850-cov-3.843298_pt1 | contig 12850 bp, 10 predicted proteins | sample MGYA00243251_ERZ653453 | MGnify/ENA primary metagenome ERZ653453 (study PRJEB26926, sample SAMN06165174) | human gut metagenome | biome: ENVO:00009003; feature: ENVO:2100002; material: ENVO:00002003...
CTTGTGCCCGTCGGGGTCGAGATGCTCGCCGTCGAGCGCGCTCATCTGCGTGACCGTGCCGGCGTCCAGAAACCGCAGGCCATACGCCTCGGCGATCATCTGATACTGCGCCGCCACGCCCTGCGAGACGGCGAGCGACTGCGCGTCATACTCCGGGTCGCGCTGCGGCGCGGCCGGGCCGAGCGGCGGCGGGGCCACGAGCAGGATCTTCGTCCACGCGGGCAGCATGCCGATGACGAGCCGCACGAGCTTGTCCATGCCGGCGCCCACGTCCTCGGCGGAACGGGACTTGTCGATCTTGCAGTCGTTCGTACCGAGCATGAGGATGATATACTGCACCGGGCCGTGGCTCTCGATGCTCAGCGGCAGCGTCTCGAGCGCGGAGCGCCCGTCGCGGTTGCTGTCTGGAAAGGCCGCTGTGCGGCCGACCAGACCGTCCTCCGCAACGTAATACCCGTCGCCGAGCAGGGCCTGCAGCACGCCGGGATAGCGAATATCGCGCCCGTAGCGGTGCTTCCAGTCGGGCGTGAAGCCATAGGTGTTGCTGTCACCGAAGCAGAGGATCTCGATCACGCCGCGCACCTCACTTCAGGAAGCCGCTGATGATCTGCTCCTCGGCTTCCTTTTCGGTCAGGCCGAGGGTCATGAGCTTGTTGAGCTGCTCGCCGGCGATCTTGCCGATGGCGGCCTCGTGGATGAGGCTGGCCTCGACGGAGTTGGCCGTGATCTCCGGGCGTGCACCGACGGTGCCGCTGTCCATGATGATGGCGTCGCACTCCGAGTGACCGGCGCACTTGTTGTTGCCGCGGATGTTGGAGTTGAACATCTGGCTGGAGTAATCCTTGGCGACGGAGCGGGAGATGACGTTCGTGCTGGAATCATAGCCGTCGAGGTCAACAGAGAAGTTCGTCTCCGCGTGCTGATGGCCGTGCGTCATGATCTTTTCCTTGATGATGAGCGTGGCGCCGTCCGCCAGGTGGGCCTGCGTGTCGCGGTATGTGGAGTCGATGCCCTTGATCTGGGTCGTCTCCATCTCCATGTAGGCGTTCTCGCCGAGGTCGACGATCGTCGTCGGGTTCATGACGTTCTCGCCGTTGCCGTCGCCCTCGCCGTAGTGCTTTTCCGAGTAGCGCACGTGGGAGTTTTTGCCAATGTAGAAGGTGTGGATGCCGTCATGGCGGCTCTCGTTGCAGCCGGAGTTGTGGATGCCGCAGCCTGCGACGATGTCGACGTCGCAGTTTTCGCCGACGTAGAAGTCGTTGTAGACCATTTCGGTCACGCCGCTCTTGCTGATGATGACGGGGATGTGGCACTGCTCGCCCTTCGTACCGTCCTTGATGCGGATGATGATGCCGCTTTTACCCTCGGGCTGCGGGTCGATGGCGATGTGCTCGGTGGACTGGCGCGCCTCGCATCCGCTGTCCTTTCGAATGTTGAACGCGCCGACGGGCTTGCCCGTCAGGTCGGCGATCTTTTCAAGCAGGGAAGCGTCGATTTCGGTGATCATATTGTGTACTACCTCCTTACTTGTTCAGCACCGGGCAGGAGCCCAGCGTGTCCGCCATGATGAGCGGGAAAATTTCTTCTGTGCTGCCGCGGTGCTTGAGCTCGCCGCCGCCCACGACGACGATCTCGTCGGCGAGCTGGATGATGCGCTCCTGATGCGAGATGATGATCATCGTCGCAAGCTCGCGCTGGCGCAGCTGCTCGAACGTCTCAGTCAGGCGGGCGAAGCTCCACAGGTCGATGCCGGCCTCAGGCTCGTCGAAGATCATCAGCTCGCTGCCGCGGGCAAGGAGCGTTGCGATCTCGATGCGCTTGACCTCGCCGCCGGAGAGGGAGACGTCGACCTCGCGGTCGAGATAGTCGTTGGCGCAGAGGCCTACCTGCGTGAGGTACTTGCAGCACTTGTCCTTGCTGAGGTTTGCATCGCCCGAGGCGATGGTCAGAAGGTCGCGCACCGTGATGCCCTTGAAGCGCGGCGGCTGCTGAAAGCCGTAGCTGATGCCGAGTTTCGCACGCTCGGTGATGCCAAGGTGCGTGATGTCCTGACCGTTGAAGAGGATCTGGCCGCCCGTCGGCGTGACAAGGCCCATGATGACCTTGGCGAGCGTCGTCTTGCCGCCGCCGTTGGGGCCGGTGAAGACGATGAGCTTGCGGTCAGGAATGTCGATGGAAATGTCGTTTAAGATCGTCTGCTCTCCCTCAGGGGTGGAGACGGTATAGGTGATGTGCTTCAGTTCCAGCATGAAAAGAAGACCTCCTTACAGAAACTGCCATTGCTTGTCTTTAGTATGGACCGGATGGCAGAGAATGAAAAGTTGCAAATGCAACAAAATGCACAAAAATACAAAACAAATGTAGTTTACCAGAAAAAATGGAAAAAATCAACGAGAGAGGTGCGATTTTCAAGATTTTCTTTTTCCCTGCGGGAAATAGGGAAATATCGGCTCTGCACGCCTGAAAAATGCACGCATAGGATAGAGACGAGAACCGTTCCGGAAAGGGGAAGAAGAACATGACGGAAATAAAAAAGCCCTGCGCCTGCGACTATGAAGCATGCCGCGAGGTGTGGAAGCGCATCGCGCCGGGGGAGGACCCGTACCCGATGGCGGACAATGCAAACACACAGATGAGCGCACAGGATAGCGAGCTCACGCTCCCGGGCGCGGAGGCAAACCCTTGCTGCATGGGCAGCGAGGCAAGCGTATCGGTCGAGGTGCTGCAGGGCTTTCTGCGCGAGGAACTTGGCGACGCGCAGGTGTACGCGTATCTCTCCTCGTGCACGCCGCGGCGCGAGATGGCGCGAGCCTTCCGCGCGCTGAGCGAGGACGAGAAGCGCCACGCGCGCGATCTGGCTGCCGCGATCTACTTAATCACCGGCAAGGCATACTGCCCGCGCGTGTGCGTGGAGCAGCCGGATACGTGCGACCTCTGCGCGCTGCTGCGCAGCCTCTACCATGCGGAGGCCTGTGCGGGCTACAATTACGCCCGCGCGGGAGAGGAGACGCTGGATCTGTGCCTCAGCAAGCTGTTTGCGGCGATGAGCGAAGACGAATACCGCCACGCAGAGCTCTTGATGAAGCTCCTCGGGCGGAAGATGAACGTCTGACGGGCAGAAAAAAGCGGAGCAGGAGAAATCCTGCTCCGCTTTGCTGTGCTTGGGTCATTCGATCGAGATGATATAGTAATAGACCGGCTGGCCGCCGCAGATCAGATTGACCTCGGCATCCGGGCACTTGCGGGTGAAGGCGTCGCACGCCTTGCGCGCGTCCTCTTCATTCACATCCTCGCCGTAGAAGACGGTGATGAACTCCGCTTCGCGGGACGCTGCCTCGTCGGAGAGCCCGTCGAGCAGCGCGGAGACGTCGCGGTCGGTGCCGAGCAGCTTGCCGTCCAGAAGTGCCAGATAATCGCCCTCGTGGATGTCGAAGCCGTCAAAATCGGAATTGCGCGCGGCGTAGGTGATCTGCGCGGTGGAGACGCACTGCGCGGCGTCCGTCATCGCCTTGGCGATGGCGTCTGCATCGCTCATGTCGGGATCGACGGCCATCATCGCGCTCACGCCCTGCGGGATGGAGGCGGTTGGGATGACCACGACGGTCTTCTCCGTCAGGCCGATGCACTGCTGTGCGGCCATGATGATGTTCTTGTTGTTCGGCAGCACGAAAACGGTGTGCGCTGGGACCTTTTTGATCTCCTTGAGGATGCTCTCGGTCGAGGGATTCATAGTTTGTCCGCCGCTGATGACGCCGTCGGCGCCAAGGTCGGTGAAGACGTTCGCAAGGCCCTTACCCGCGCAGACCGCGAGGAAGCCAAAGTCCTTTTCGGGCTCGGCTTCACCGGCATTTTCGTGCTCGGCGGCTTCGAGCTCCTGCTCGATGGCCTCAAGGTCGTCGGTGGACTGGGCCTTGCCGCCCGCGGCAAGCTGCTGGGCCTGCGTGCGCATGTTCTCGATTTTCGCGAGCTCGAGCGTGCCGTACTTCTGCGCCTCGGTCAGCGCCTCGCCAGGAATGTCGGTGTGAACGTGGACTTTGAAAGCCTCGTCGTCCTCGCCGATGACGAGCGAATCGCCGATGCCGTCGAGGAAGCGGCGGAACGGCTCAATGCTGCGTCCGCTCTTGCGGACGATGAACACGGTGTCGAACGTGAAGGTGATGTCCTCTTCGTTGAGCATGGCAAAATCGGCCTTCTCCTGTGCATTCTCTTCGGTGAGCTCGGGGCGCTCCTCGCCGCGCAGGGCGCTGAGCATACCGCCGAGAATCAGCAGGAAGCCCTTGCCGCCCGCGTCGACGACGCCGGCCTTTTTGAGAACGGGGTTCATGTCAGTCGTCTGCGCGAGCGTGATCTCGCCCTGGGCGATGGCCTGCTCAATGACGTACTCGACGCTGTTGTGCTCCTCAGCCGCGTTCACGGCGCGCTCGGCAGCGAGACGCGAAACGGTCAGGATCGTGCCCTCGGCGGGCTTCATCACGGCGTTATACGCCGCGGCGACACCCTCCTGAAGTGCGGCGGCAAACGCCGCGCCGTCGGCCTCCTTGCAGCCCTTGAGCTCCTTGGAGATGCCGCGGAAGAGAAGCGACAGAATGACGCCGGAGTTGCCGCGCGCGCCGCGCAGCAGCGCGGACGCCGTGACAGAGGCGGCCTGATCGACCGTCGCGGGCTCGATCTTCTTGAGCTCCTGCGCCGCGGTCTGGATGGTAAGACTCATGTTCGTGCCCGTGTCGCCGTCGGGAACGGGGAATACATTCAAATCATTGATAGCTTGCTGTGCCTGTGCGATGGAGACGGTGCCGAAGAGCAGCATCTCCTTGAACATGGCACCATTGATGGTATCGTGCATAGGATGATGTCCTCCTCGGTTTTTACATATTCATGCTGTCGACGCAAACGTCGATGCTGCGGATGCTTGCGCCGGTGTTTTCGCTGACCATATAGCGCACCTGATTGATGATGGAGCGGCAGACGGCGGCGATGTTCACGCCGTGCTCCACAACGATGTGCAGCTCGATGGAAATGTCCCCTTCTTCGTGGGGAATGATGCGCACGCCCTTGCTCATCGCCTCGCGGCGCAGCAGGTGGACGAGCCCGTCGGTCATCGAGCGGTAGGCCATGCCCTTGACGCCAAAGCAGCTCGTGGCCGCGGCGCCGGTGATATTAGACAGGGCAGCGTCGGAAATGCTGACTTCGCCCTTTTCGGTTTGTAGCCTGATCATGGAAGATACTCCTTTCTCCCTGGTCGATATGATATGACTATATCATTATATACGAAGCGGTGCAGAATAACAAGAGAAAATATTTTGCGTAAAATGCGGGAAAATGTCAAGGACTCTATTGAAAATAAACGGAAATTCACGTATTATGGAAACTAACGAGTTCATTGCGCCCGCTTTGGGCGCTGCGGAGGGATAAACATGAGAGTTATCACAGGCTCGGCGCGCGGACGGCGGCTGGGCGAGCTCAAGGGCATGGAGACCCGCCCGACGACCGACAAGGTCAAGGAAAGTATTTTTAATTGTATCCAGTTCGACGTGGAGGATGCGCGCGTGCTCGATCTTTTTGCGGGCACGGGGCAGCTCGGCATCGAGGCGCTCTCGCGTGGGGCAAAAAGCGCGCTTTTTGTTGACAAGCGTGCAGACGCGGTCAAGCTCGTGCGCGAAAATCTCGCGCTGTGCCATCTGGAAGAAAACGCGCAGGTCATCTGCGGTGATTCGCTCGCCGCGCTCGGCACGCAGAGCGGGAGGTTCGACATCATCTTCCTCGATCCGCCGTACGAAAGCGGACTTTTGGAGCAGGCGATGGAAAAGATCGCGCAGTTTGACATTTTATCACCCCATGGTATAATGGTCGCGGAAAGTCCGCAGAACCAGACGCTTCCCGAGCTTCCCGCGCCGTACGGACTGTATCGCGAGTACCGCTACGGCAAGATCAAGGTGAGCATCTATCACCGCGCGGTGGAGGAAGAGGCATGAGAATCGCAGTGTTTCCCGGCTCGTTTGACCCTGTGACGATCGGACATCAGGACATTATCGCGCGCGCATCGAAGCTCTTTGACCGCGTGTATGTGTCCATCGTGCCGAACGGGACGAAGACGCGCCCGATGTTCACCGACGAGCAGAAGCTCGCGCTCATGCGCGCGAGCGTCGAGGAGTTCCCCAATGTGGAAGCTGAGCTCGGCGGCGGACTTCTGACCGACTACGCGCTGCGAAAAAACGCGCAGTTTCTCGTGCGCGGCGTGCGCAACAGCGTGGATTTTGACGCCGAGCAGCAGCTTTCGCTCATCTATCGCGATGTGTCGGACGGCGCGCTCGAAACGGTTCTGCTGGTCGCGGAGCCGAAGTTTCAGCACATCAGCTCCACGATGGTGCGCGAAATGATCAAATACGGACAAGACCTTGAAAAATATATGCCGCTGCGCGCGGCGGAGCTTGTGAAAGGATGGAGAGAAGACCATGGCGAACAATGATGTGCAGCATCTTTTGGATATGCTTTACGAGATGATCGACGGCGCGAAGAACGCGCCGCTGACGAGCGACAAGTGCATTCTGAACCGCGACGAGGCGCTCGACCTGCTCGACGAGATTCGCGCCCAGCTCCCGGTGGAACTTTCCCGCGCGCAGGAGCTCATCCGCGCAAAGGAGGACTATGTCAAGGCCGCCAAGCGCGACGTCGAGCGCATGATGCAGCAGGCCGAGCAGGACGCGAAGAACAAGGTCTCCGAGACCGAGGTGCTCGGTATCGCCCGCGAAAAGAGCCACGAGATCATTAAAAAGGCCGAGGACCGCTCGCGCGAAATGTACCGCGTGGCCAACGAGTACACCGAGGATGCGCTGCGCCGCACCGAGGAGGCCATCCAGATGGCGCTCGAGGAGGTCAAGCAGTCCCGCGTGCGCTTCCGCGCCGCCTCTGCCGAGCAGATGCAGAAGCGCCGCGAGGAGCTGGCACAGTCAGCCGAAAAGCAGACACAGAACGGATAAAATTTTGTCAAAACTGACAAAAACCGACATGATCGGTAGACATAATCTATATTTGGGCATAGCATGAAGGGCCGCCACAAGATATTGTGGCGACCCTTTTTTAACCAAAAACAAAGTAGAACATGCGTTTTAAAAATACGGTGCACTGGCCGAATTTTTGCAGGAAAAAGCGATAAAAGGCTTGAAATCTCAGGGAAATTTCTGCTTGCATTTTTTATGTGAATCTCGTATACTCAAAACAAGGGTGGGGGAAAGTGGTGTATCATACCATGAAAATGGCTTACTTTCCCACATAAGCATCAGATCGGACGCGGCACGGCTTTTTCCAAAATGAAGAAAAGGCCGCGCTTTCGTGCCCTCTGTATGCGAAAATGCACAGAAAAAGGGGGTCAGCCGCCGTGACGGGTCAGTATCAGCACACGATCGACGCCAAGGGGCGGCTCTTTATCCCCGCGAAGCTGCGCGAGGAGCTCGGCGACACGTTTTATGTCACCATGGGCATGGACTCCTGCCTGAGCATCTATTCCGACGCCTCCTGGGCGCGCTTCACCGAAAAGTTTGAAAGCCTGCCCTACACGAAGACCAAGGCCATGCGCCCGCTCTTCGCCAACGCCGCCAAGTGCGAGCCCGACGCGCAGGGACGCATCGTGCTGCCGCAGAAGCTCAGAGCCTACGCCCACCTTGAAAAAGACGTGGTCGTGATCGGTGTTTCGAACCGCGCCGAGATTTGGAATGCGGAGAAGTGGGCAGAGATCGAGGCCGAGGAGCTCAATCCCGAGAATCTGGCCGCCGTGATGGAAGAGCTGGGATTCTGATATGGAAGAGAACTACGGCCATAAGCCGGTACTGTTGCACGAGTGCCTCGGCGCGCTCGCCATCAAGCCCGACGGCATCTATGTGGACGGCACGCTCGGTCGCGCCGGACATTCGCTCGAGATCGTGCGCCGCCTGACGACGGGCCGTCTCATTGCGCTTGACCGTGACGAGACCGCGATCGAAGCGGCAAACCGCCGCCTCGGCGATTATTTGGACAAGGTCACGCTCGTCCACAGCAATTTCAGCGCGCTCGACGCTGTGCTGCACGAGCTGGGCGTCCGCGGCGTGGATGGGATGCTTTTTGACCTCGGCGTTTCCTCCCCGCAGCTCGACGAAGCGCAGCGCGGGTTTTCCTACAAGCAGGACGCGCCGCTCGATATGCGCATGGACGAATCCGCCGCACTGACCGCGCGCGAGGTCGTGAATACCTATTCTTATGAAGAGCTGCGCCGCATCCTCTTTGAATACGGCGAGGAGCGCTATGCGCCCGCCATCGCGAAGAGAATTTGCCAGCACCGTGAGCAAAAGCCCATCGAAACGACGCTTGAGCTCGCCGATATCATCCGTTCGGCCATGCCCGCGAGCGCGCTGCGCGAAAAGCAGCACCCTGCCAAGCGCAGCTTTCAGGCCATCCGCATTGCCGTGAACGACGAGCTGGGCGAGCTTCCGCCGATGCTCGACGCGGCGGAGAAAAATCTGAAACCGGGCGGACGGCTCGCGGTCATCACGTTCCACTCGCTCGAAGACCGCATCGTCAAGAAGAAATTACAGGAGCTTGCACAGGGTTGCATCTGCCCGCCGGAATTTCCGGTGTGCGTGTGCGGACGAAAGCCAAAGGTCAAGCTCATCACAAGAAAGCCCATCGTTTCGGGCGAAGAAGAACTCGCAGAGAATCCCCGTGCCCGCAGCGCCAAGCTGCGTGTCGCGGAAAAGTGCTGACAACAGCCGAAAATACGCAAAAGAAAGGAGATCGCCATGGCCAGCCGCAGAGAGCAGAACATGAAATACCGCCGCTACAGCGGACGAGTCAATGGCAATCTCGCTTACGATCCCGCCTACGAAGAGCGCCAGCGCAGGCTGCGCCGCGAGCGTGAATACGAGCGCGAGCACGAGCGTCAGCGCGAGGAATTCATGCGTCCCCCGCAGCGGAAGATGCAGAAAAAGGCTGCGCCCGTCCGCCGTCAACGCGAAAAGGTCTCGCTCGGCACGCTGTGCGGCTTTATGGCGCTGGCCGCAATGGTCGCGCTGATGATCATGTGCCGCGCACAGCTGACGGAAATCTCCGCGCAGGTCGTCTCCGTGCAGAAGGAGATCTCCACGCTCGAGGACGAGCATGTCGCGCTGCTCACGCGCTACGAAAAAACCTTTGACCTCACCACCATCAAGGAGGCGGCGGCCGCAGCCGGTATGGCCAAGCCCAGCGCCTCGCAGGTCTACTACATCGACCTGTCGGAGCCCGACAGCGTGGTCGTCTACCAGCAGAAGAGCCAGAACGTTTTGTCGCGGGCGCTCACGTCGCTTGGCAACGGCGTATGCGCAGTGGTGGAATATTTCAAATGAGCGAAGCTATACATAAGGAGTAAGGAGCTTCCTTACTCCTTTTCCATTTTTAAGGAGGATGAACGACTGTGGCACCACGCCCCCAGAACCAGAAAAGACGGCCCGAATCCGCGCGCCGCGCAAACCGCATCATTCAGACAAGAACGCTGCTGCTTCTGGGCGCGTTCGGCGTGCTGACGTTTGTGCTGCTCTTCACCAAACTCTATCACTGGCAGATCACCGAGCATGACGAGCTCCAGTCCGTCGCTGTGCGCCAGCAAACGCTGCGCACCACGGTGGAGGCGAGCCGCGGCACGATCTACGATCGAAACGGCACCATCCTCGCGATGTCCGCCTCGGCGGAGGATATTTTCATCTCTCCGAAGGAGATCATCGAAAACGATCAGGATCAAAACCTGATCGCGGGCGGCCTTGCTGAAATTCTGGACCTTGACCCCGCTGACATTCTCAAAAAGATGGAGAAAACGAACTCGCAGTACGAAGAGCTCAAGAAAAAGGCGGACGATGAGCTCGCCGACAAGGTGCGCGAATTCATCAATGAGAACGACCTGAAGGGCGTTTTCATTCGTCCGACGAGCAAGAGGACCTATCCCAAGGGGACGCTCGCCTCACAGGTCATCGGCTTTGCCAATGAAAACGGCGGTGCGATGGGCCTTGAGGCGGCGTACAACGACGAGCTGACCGGTGAGAACGGTATGGTCGTCACCGCGCGCGACCGCGACGGCCGCTCCGTGCTCTACCAGTACGACCAGTATTTCGACGCGGAAAACGGCTGCGACCTGCACACGACGCTCGACACGACCATCCAGTATTACCTTGAGAAAGGTGTGCAGGAGCTCGAGGCGCGCTTCGGCACTGGCAAGGGCGCCGAGGGCATCGTCATGGATGTCAACACCGGCGCGGTGCTGGCGATGGCGTCGCTGCCGACCTACGACTTGAATTCCCCCGGCACGGTCTACAACGACTTTCTGACCTCCGGCATGACGGAGGAGCAGGTCCTCGAAAACATGAGAGACCTTCTCAACAAGCAGTGGCGCAGCAAGGCCATCAACGACACCTACGAGCCGGGCTCCACGTTCAAAACACTGACGCTCGCGATGGCGCTTGAGGAAAACGTTGTCGACCTGAACACGGGCTTCTATTGCAGCGGCAGCGTAAAGATCGAGGGCGAGACCATCAACTGCTCCAAGCGCGCGCCCGGTCACGGCCAGCAAAACCTGACGCAGGCGTTCGCCAACTCCTGCAACCCCGCGTTCATCAACATCGGCCTTCGCATCGGCAACGACATGTTTTACCAGTACATGCTGGACTTTGGCCTGACGGAGAAGACCGGCGTCGACACCACGGGCGAGGCCAGCGGCTTCGTCAACAGCGAAATTAAATATTCGACGCTGGCGCTGGCGTGCTACGCCTTCGGCCAGAACTTCAACGTCACGCCCATCGCGCTGCTGGCGGCGCAGTGCGCCTGCGTCAACGGCGGCTACCTCTATACGCCCTATCTTGTCGAAGAGATCACCGACCAGGACGGCAATGTCGTCTCCAAGCACGACTCCACGCCCATCCGTCAGGTCGTCTCCGAGGAGACGTCCGCGCTTGTGCGCGACATCATGGAGTATGAGGTCACAAGCGGCACGGGCAAGAACGGTCAGGTCGCGGGCTACCGCATCGGCGGCAAGACCGGCTCGGCCGATAAGGTCGGCGGCGGCGTCATCGTCTAGTTCGTGTGCTTCGCCCCCGCGGATGACCCGCAGGTGATGATGCTCCTGACGCTCGACGAGCCGAGCAAGTGGACCGGTACCTACGTTTCCGGCGGTAACATGGTCGCCCCCGTGGCGAGTTCCGTCATGGGCGAGATCCTGCCGTATCTCGGCATTGAGCCGAGCTACACCGCTGAAGAGCTCGTCGGCGCGGATAAGACTGTGCCGAACGTCGTCGGCCTCAGCAAGGACGCGGCGGCCGAGCGCCTGAGCGCGAACGGCTTCAGCTTCCGCACCGTCGGCAGCGGCGATACCGTCACCGACCAGACGCCCGCAGGCGGCGCGATCGTACCGAACAGCGCGGAGATCATCCTCTACCTCGGCGCGGAGAAGTCGACTGACAAGTGCATCGTCCCGAACGTCGTGGGCGACAGCGCCGCGACCGCGAACCAGAAGATCGTGAACGCGGGGCTCATCATGGGCGTTTCCGGCGCGACGAACGCAAGCTCGTCCACGGTGCGCGCCATCTCGCAGAGCATCGCCGCGGGCACGGAGGTCGAGGCCGGTACGGTCGTGCGCGTCCAGTTCAGCGACAGCTCGGTGCGCGACTAAAGACAGCAAGACCCAATTCCGAAAGGAATTTTTCAAACGCAGTTATCTGAGCTTATTTCCGCATTAGAAGACAAAACGGTGCATGCGCCGCCTGACCTGATAGTCAGAGGCCTTGCGCTCGATTCCCGCAAGGTAGAAGAGGGATTCCTCTTCTTCGCCCTGCCGGGGGAGAAGGAGGACGGCGGCGAGTTTATCGCCGAAGCCAAAGCGCGCGGCGCGGTCTGCGCCGTGTGCGAGCATCCGCCGGAGACGGAAATTCCCTATATCTTAGTGCCGGATGCGCACAAAGCGCTTGCGCTTTGCGCGGCAGTATGGTATGGTACTCCGGCGGGAAAACTCACCGTGGTCGGCGTGACCGGCACAAACGGCAAAACGACCACGACGTATCTTATCAAACAGCTCTTGGAGCGCACGAAGGGCGCGAAGGTCGGACTGATCGGCACGAATCAGAATTTGATCAGCGACAAGACCATCCCGACCGACCGCACAACGCCCGACGCGCTGACCGTGCAGCGCCTGCTCGCCCAGATGGTCGATGCGGGCTGCACCTATGCCGTGATGGAGGTCTCTTCCCACGCGCTGATGCAGAGCAGGGTAGAAGGAATCCGATTCCGCGTCGGTGTTTTCACGAACCTGACGCAGGATCATCTTGACTACCACGGCACGATGGAGGCCTACTGCGACGCGAAGTCGAGGCTTTTCGACCAGTGTGACATCGCCTGCGTCAACGGTGACGATGCGTGGACGGAGCGCTTGCTCGCCAGCTTTACGAGCGAGCGGATTACATTCGGGCAGGGCATAACGAATGACCTTGTCGGCTGGCGTGCCCGCTACGAAAACGACTGTGTGCGCTTTACCGCCTGCACCGACTTCGACCACGAGGAGACGAGGATCGGCATCCCCGGCGGCTTTTCGCTCTATAACGCGCTCGCGGCGCTCTGCGCCGTGCAGGCGCTCGGCGTGCCGCTTTCCGACGCGGCAAAAGCGCTGACGGAATGTGTCGGCGTTAAGGGGCGGTGCGAGGTCGTACCGCTTGATGCACCGTTCACCGTCATCATTGACTATGCGCACACGCCCGACGGGCTCAAAAATATTCTCTCCACGGTCTGCGGCTTTGCCGACGGGCGCGTCATCGCGCTCTTTGGCCTGTCTCTTATACACATCTCCGAGCCCACGAGACTACGCTGC
>ENA-OYYT01000779-OYYT01000779.1-human-gut-metagenome-genome-assembly--contig:-NODE-779-length-12765-cov-3.884186_pt1 | contig 12765 bp, 13 predicted proteins | sample MGYA00243251_ERZ653453 | MGnify/ENA primary metagenome ERZ653453 (study PRJEB26926, sample SAMN06165174) | human gut metagenome | biome: ENVO:00009003; feature: ENVO:2100002; material: ENVO:00002003...
GTCGCCATCAACTTCGGCAAGCCCGACCAGAAGGGTCTCGACACCCTGACGCCGGACGAGGCGCGCAAGTATATCGACGAAAAGCAGTTTGCCCCCGGCTCCATGCTGCCGAAGGTCCAGGCCGCCATGTCGTTTGCTGAGAGCAAGCCCGGCCGCGTTGCGCTCATCACGCTGCTTGAAAAGGCAGCCGAGGGCATCGAGGGCAAGACCGGCACCCGCGTGCAGATGTAAATCCCGCCAAACCTTCCTAAAAAGGGTCCGTTTCAAAAAGCGGGCCCTTTTTTTCGTGCTTTCTCCGCTATGGACAAAAATTCATGCTGCTTTTTTGGTCAAGTTTGACCCTCATTTTTTCTTTTTCCTGTTGCTAAATTTTTCTTTTTTATGTATCATGGTGATAACGGTATTCAAATCTTTTGATTGCCGTAAAATTTAAGGAGGATTTACCGAAATGAAGAAGTTCCTTGCACTGCTCCTGAGTCTCGTGATGGTCCTCGCCCTCGTCGCCTGCGGCGATAAGAAGGACGATACCAACACCGACGATCAGGACAACAACGAAGTCACCGATTTCAAGGTCGGCTTCATCATGCTCCACGACGAAAACTCCACCTACGACCTCAACTTCATCAACGCTGCGAAAGAGGCCTGTGAGACGCTCGGCGTCGAGTACACCATCGTGACCAACGTTCCCGAAGGTCAGGAGTGCTACGACAAGGCCGCTGAGCTCGCCGACGCCGGCTGCAACATCATCTTCGCCGACTCCTTCGGTCACGAAGACTACATGATCCAGGCCGCGAAGGACTTCCCCGACGTGCAGTTCTGCCACTCCACCGGCACCAAGGCGCACACCGAGGGTCTCTCCAACTACCACAACGCCTTCGCTTCCATCTATGAGGGCCGTTACCTCGCCGGTATCGCCGCCGGTATGAAGCTCAACGAGATGATCGCCAACGGTGAGTTCACCGCAGACGAGGCCAAGATCGGCTACGTCGGCGCCTTCACCTATGCCGAGGTTATCTCTGGCTACACCTCCTTCTTCCTGGGCGCTCGCTCCGTCTGCCCCACTGCCACGATGGAAGTCACCTTCACCGGCAGCTGGTATGACGAGACCGCCGAGAAGGAAGGCGCGCAGAAGCTCATCAAGAACGGCTGCAAGCTCATCAGCCAGCACGCCGACTCCATGGGCGCTCCCACCGCTTGCGAGACCGCCGGTGTTCCCGACGTTTCCTACAACGGTTCCACCGAGGCCGCCTGCCCCAACACCTATCTGATCTCCTCCCGCATCGACTGGGCCCCCTACTATGAGTATGCCATCAAGGCTGCCATGAACGGCGAGGCCATCGACGCTGACTGGACCGGCACCCTTGCTACCGGCTCCGTCGTGCTGACCGACCTGAACGAGAATGTTGCCGCCGAGGGTACCGCTGAAGCCATTGCCGATGCGACCGCCAAGCTCGAGAGCGGCGAGCTCCACGTCTTCGACTGCTCCACCTTCACCGTGGACGGTCAGCCTGTCACCTCTTACATGGCTGACGTCGACACCGATCCCGACTACACACCCGACACCGAGGTTGTCCAGGACGGTTATCTGGCTGAGTCCACCGCCCGTTCCGCCCCGTACTTCCAGCTCATGATCGACGGCATTGATCTGCTGGATACTAATTTCGGCGGCTAATTGTTTCTGCTACTACATATCGGGCTGCCTTCGGGCAGCCCGATATCTTTTTCTTTTTATGGCAATTATCGCTATTTTGCTAAAAATTTTTGTACGCTTCTAATTTTTTTTGTGTTTTTTTCTGTTTTACATTTACAACGCCGTTCAATTATGCTAATATATGACTTGTACAAATACAATGCTGCGGGGTTTTCTTCCTGTGCCCTCCAGCGGAAAAAGGGGTGACCGCCTTGGGAACTGTATGCGCAGTTAAAATGGAGAATGTCACGAAGCGGTTCGGTAAAGTGGTGGCGAACAATGCCATCAACCTTGAGCTGCACGAGGGCGAGATCCTGTCGCTGCTCGGCGAAAACGGCAGCGGCAAGACGACGCTGATGAACATGCTCTCCGGCATCTATTTCCCCGACGAGGGGCAAATCTACATTCACGGCGAACCCGTCACGATCGCCTCCCCCAAGGATGCGTTCGAACACGGCATCGGTATGATCCACCAGCACTTCAAGCTCGTTGATCTTTTCACCGCAACGGAGAATATCATCCTCGGCCTTGAAGGCAAGCTCGACATTGCCGAAGCCAGCAAAAAGGTCAAAGAGATCTGCGACAAATACGGGTTCGACATCGACCCCAATCAGAAGATCTACGACATGTCCGTTTCGCAGAAGCAGACCGTCGAGATCGTCAAGGTGCTCTACCGCGGGGCAGACATCCTCATTCTGGACGAGCCGACCGCAGTGCTCACCCCGCAGGAGACGGACAAGCTCTTCGCCATCATGCGCAACATGAAGGCCGACGGCAAGTCCCTCATCATCATCACGCATAAGCTGCACGAGGTGCTCGACGTGTCCGACCGCGTGGCCGTGCTGCGCAAGGGCGAATACGTCGGTGACGTCGCCACCAAGGACGCCGACCAGCAATCGCTGACCGACATGATGGTCGGCCACACGGTGAGCCTGAACATCAGCCGCCCCGAGCCGAAGGACGTTGAAAAGCGCCTCGTCATCGAAGGCCTGACGGCTTACGACGAGCTTGGCGTCAAGCGTCTGGACGATGTCAGCTTCACCATCAACGCGGGCGAGGTGCTCGGCATCGCGGGCGTCGCAGGCAGCGGCCAGCGCGAGCTGCTCGAGTCCATTGCGGGCCTCTACCCCGTTGCCTCCGGCCATGTCACGTTCTATCCGCCCGACGGCGGCAAGGAAAAGGAACTCGTCGGTCTCGACCCGATGAAGATCCGCAAGAGCGGCATTTCGATGTCGTTCGTCCCCGAAGACCGACTCGGCATGGGCCTGGTCGGCTCGATGGGCATGACGGGCAACATGATGCTGCGCTCCTGGCGCAAGGGTAAGGGTCTGTTCCTCAACCGCAAGGATCCCGAAGCGCTCGCCAACCGCATCTGGGAAGAGCTCGGCGTCGTCACGCCCAGCACGTCCTTCCCCGTGCGCCGCATGTCCGGCGGCAACGTGCAGAAGGTGCTTGTCGGACGCGAGATCGCCCAGTCCCCCGCCGTGCTGATGACCGCTTACGCCGTGCGCGGCCTGGACATCAACACCTCCTATACCATTTACAACCTGCTGACAGAGCAGAAGATGCACGGCGTCGCCGTCGTCTATGTCGGCGAAGACCTCGACGTGCTGCTTGAGCTGTGCGACCGCATCGTCGTTCTCTGCGGCGGTCAGGTCTCCGGCGTGGTCGATGCCAGAAAGACCGACAAGCGCGAGGTCGGCGCACTGATGACGCTCGTGAGGGGAGGCAACAAGGATGAATAAGAAACAGTCGCTCTTCCACATCGCCAAGCGCGATACGCTCCCTTGGTACAAGGCCGTTTTGATCCGCGGCGGCGCGATCGTGCTCGCTTTGATCGTCTGCGCGATCGTCACAACGCTGCTGACGGGCGAAAATCCCATCAAGGTCTACTCCACGATCCTCTACGGCGCGTTCGGTACGTCGCGCAAGAGCTGGGTCACGTTCCATAACCTCGCGATCCTGCTCGGCATCTCGCTCGCGGTCACGCCCGCGTTCAAGATGCGCTTCTGGAACATCGGTGCCGAGGGTCAGGTGCTCATCGGCTGCCTTGCCACCGCGGCCTGCATGATCTGCCTTGGCGGCAAGATCCCCAACGGTCTTCTCATCGTCATTATGATCGTCGCCTCCGTCGCGGCAGGCGCGCTGTGGGGCTTCCTCCCCGGTATCTTCAAGGCCAAGTGGAACACGAACGAAACGCTCTTCACGCTCATGATGAACTACATCGCGACACAGCTCGCCGCGTTCTTCATCATCGTGTGGGAAGTGCCCAAGGGCTCGGGCAAGATCGGTATCATCAACCAGAATACCGAGGCCGGCTGGCTCCCCGTTCTCGGCGGCCAGCGCTACCTCCTCCCGATCCTGCTTGTGGCGATCCTCACGGGCGTTATGTACATCTATCTCAATTACAGCAAGCACGGCTATGAGATCGCCGTTGTCGGTGAGAGCCAGCGCACCGCGAGCTATGCGGGCATCAAGGTCGAGCGCGTCATCGTGCGCACGATGATCCTCTCCGGCGCGATCTGCGGCCTCATCGGCCTGCTGCTCACCGCCGGTACGGACCACACGCTGACCACCACCATCGTCGGCGGACGCGGCTTCACAGCGGTCATGGTCTCCTGGATGGCCAAGTTCAACCCCATCATGATGATCTTCACGAGCCTTCTTATCGTGGTTCTGAGCCGCGGCGCGAGCGAGATCTCCAGCGTGTTCAGCCTGAACCACTCCTTCGCCGATATCCTGACGGGCATCATCCTCTTCTTCATCATCGGCAGCGAGTTTTTCATCAGCTACAAGGTCAGCCTGCGCAAGAGCAAGAAGGAGGCGTGAAGCAATGATATTTGATCTAACTGATTTTCTTCCCCGTGCGGTCATGCAGGGCATTCCCCTGCTCTACGGCAGCACCGGTGAGATCCTGACGGAAAAGTCCGGCAACCTGAACCTCGGCATTCCGGGCGTGATGTACGTCGGCGGTATCTGCGGCGTCATCGGCGCGTTCTTCTACGAGCAGTCCACCCCGGCTGCCGACATGAACGCGTTCCTCGCCATCGGTATCCCGATGCTCTGCTCGCTTTTGGGCTCGCTTCTGATGGGCCTTCTCTACTGCCTGCTGACCGTTACGCTGCGCGCCAACCAGAACGTCACGGGTCTTGCACTCACGACGTTCGGCGTCGGCATCGGCAACTTCTTCGGCGGCTCGCTCATCAAGCTGACCGACAGCGAAGTCCCCTCCATCGCGCTGAGCGCGACGAGCGCCTATTTCAGCAAATCCCTGAATGTCGGCGGCTGGTTCGGTCAGGTCTTCCTGTCCTACGGCTTCCTGGCCTACCTCGCCATCGTCATCGCATTGTTCGCGTCGTACTTCCTCAAGCACACCCGCACGGGTCTTCACCTGCGCGCCGTGGGCGAGAGCGCGGCGACGGCGGACGCAGCCGGCATCAACGTGACGAAGTACAAATACCTCGCCACCTGCATCGGCAGCATGATCGCGGGTCTCGGCGGCCTGTATTACGTCATGGACTACGCCTGCGGCGTCTGGTCCAACAACGCCTTCGGCGACCGCGGCTGGCTCGCCATCGCGCTCGTCATCTTCACGATCTGGCGTCCGAACGTCAGCGTGCTGGCCTCCATCCTGTTCGGCGGGTTCTACATCCTCTATATCTTCATCCCCACCGGCACCAACCTTGCCATCAAGGAGCTCTACAAGATGCTCCCCTACGTCGTCACGCTGGTCGTTCTGATCATCGTGTCGCTGCGCAAGAAGCGCGAGGATCAGCCGCCCGCATCGCTGGGTCTGAGCTACTTCCGCGAAGAGAGATAAATCTTAAAACAAAAGCACCCGATGGGTGCTTTTGTTTTAGACAAGTTTCAGCGCTTGTCGCTCACCGCTCCAATCGCTGCAAAGTGTCGCTGCGGACGCGCATGTCGTCCTCCGCGACGGATTCCAATTTATTTCACGCCGTGCGCGGCGCAAAATAGAGCGCGCATGTCGTCCTCCGCGACGGATTCCAATTTATTTGCCGCCGTGCGCGGCGCAAAGTCTGCGACGCTTTTACGCTGTTTTGCTGCCGGAGGCAGCAAAACATGCTATTCACTATCAAATCTGCCTATCTTTTCGGGCATTGTGAGGTATTCCGCTATGTCTACTCTGCTCATTCAAAACATTCGTTCGCTGGTGTCGTGTGATGACGCGGACACGGTTTATGAAAACGTCGATCTGTATGCTGAGGATGGATTCATCCGCGCGATCGGTAAAAATCTGCCGCAGGAGGCGGAAAAGGTGATTGACGCGAGCCACATGCTCTGCTACCCCGGCCTTGTCAACACGCACCATCATCTCTATCAGGTCTTTTCCCGCAACCTGCCGGAAGTACAGAACATGGAGCTCTTCGACTGGCTCAAAACGCTCTATGAGATCTGGAAAAACCTCGACGAGGACGTCATCCGCCTCTCGACGCTCACGGGCCTTGGCGAGCTGATGAAGCACGGCTGCACGACCTGCTTCGACCATCACTATGTCTTCCCTGCGGGCGCGGGCGACCTCATTGGCGCGCAGTTTGCCGCGTCGGACGAGATCGGCGCGCGCATGTACGCCTCGCGCGGCAGTATGGATCTCTCTGTCAAGGACGGCGGCCTGCCGCCCGACAGCGTCGTGCAGACGGTCGACGAGATCATGGCCGATTCTGCCCGTGTCATCGAGAAATACCACGACAAGTCGTTCGGCGCGATGCACCGCGTTGCGCTCGCCCCGTGCTCGCCGTTCTCCGTGTCTGCCGACCTTCTGCGCGAGAGCGCCGTGCTCGCGCGAGAGTACGGCGTGCGCCTGCACACCCACCTGTGCGAGACGAAGGACGAAGAACACTTCATGCTCGCGCGCGAGGGCGTCCGCCCGCTCGAGTACATGGAGCGCCTCGGCTGGACGGGCAGCGACGTCTGGTTCGCTCACGGCATCCACTTCAACGACGAGGAGCTGCGCGTGCTGGCAAAGACGCACACCGGCGTGGCGCACTGCCCGATCTCGAACATGAAGCTCGCCTCTGGCGTCGCCCGCGTGCCCGAGATGCTGAAGCTCGGCGTGCCGGTCGGCCTCGCGGTTGACGGTTCAGCCTCGAACGACGGCTCATCGCTGATGGAGGAACTGCGCGTCGCGTTCCTGCTGCACCGTTTGAACAGCAGCAAAGCTGCCCCCAGCGGTTACGACGTGCTCAAGATGGCGACGCGCGGCAGCGCGGCCATCCTTGGCCGCAGCGACGACATCGGCTCGCTCGAGGTCGGCAAGTGCTGCGACCTCTTCATGATCGACTCGCGCAGGCTCGAGCTCGTCGGCTCGTGCTTTGACCCCAAAAGCGTGCTCGGCACTGTCGGCGTGCGCGGACCCGTTGACTACACAGTCGTTCAGGGCCGTGTGACGGTCGACCACGGTCATCTTGTCACAGTCGACGAAGAACAGCTTGTGCACGACGCGGAGGCGAAGTGCCGCGCGTATCTGAACCGCTGAGGAGGCTGCCATGACCGTTGAGATCATCTGCGGGGACATCTCCGCCCTCCCCTCTTCCGACCATGCGGCCGAACTTCTGCCGCTCACGGACGGCGACACGCTGACCCTCTCCTGCACAGACAGCGACCTGAAGGCCGCCTACCGCGTCCTGCGCGCCATCATGGACTACGGCTATGAGCACGCACAGCCGTCGCGCGTGCGTCTAATTTGCGCGGACGAGGCGTCGCGTAGGGCGTACTCCTTCCAGTGGAACATGTGGTTCGCCGCGGAAAAGCCAAAACACGAAGATTAAAAAGAAAAGACGAGCGAATTTTCGCTCGTCTTTTTCTCATAAATAACGGTCCACTTTTTGCAAAATCGTCTCGTAGCGCTCGGCGAGCTCCTGCTTTGTCTCGCCGAACCGCCCGCGAAGCTCCTGCCGCGAACGGACAATGGTCTGCAACGCCTCGTCGCGCTCAATGCGCAGCCCCGCGGCGATCTCCTCGCTCAACTCGCCCACGCTGGCAAAGGCCTCCATCAGCCCGCCCTGCGTTTTGAAAAACTCGTCGCCGAAGCGCTCGCGCTTCGGATATTTTCCGCTGCGGTAATTGTCGATGACGACCTCGTAGCGTGCCATGGCGCGCTGCACCGCCGTCTCCCATGAAACGTACAGCTCGCGCTGGGCGTTTTCGCCGACCACTTGCATCACCTCCGGCGCGCGGCAGAGCTCTTCGAGCTTTGCCGCCATCGCCGCGGCGTTTTCCTCGATGCAAAAGCCGTTTCGCCCGTCGCCCACGCCCTCGGACGCGCAGGAATTTCGGATCATCACAGTCGCCGTACCGCTGGCTGCGGCCTCGCGCACGACAAGGCCGTTCGTGTCGAACGTCGACGGGAAGAGAAACAGGTCGGATCTGCCATACCACGCGCGGATGATCTCGCGGTCAGAGATCGCACCTGTGAAAAAGCAGCGGTCGGAGAGCTTCCGCTCTTCCGCATAGCTGCGGATCTCCGCGCCGTCTGCGCCCTCGCCGACAAACACCATGCGGAAGTCGACATTTTTCTCGCGCAGCGTTTTCAGCGCATCTAAAATGATGCGGATACCCTTGTACCACATCAGCCGCCCGACGAAGAGAAAGACCGGCACGTTCTGCGGCAGGTCATATCTGCCCGTCGCCGCGGCGATGGCCTCGTCAGACACCCGCCCGCGCGGCACGTCCACGCCGTTTTCCATCACGATGTAGTCGCCCTCGTAGCCGAGCGAGCGCAGATTTTCCCCCGCCCCGCGGCTCACGACCCAGACCTCATCGCAGCTTGCGATGTTCTGCACCAGCGCGCGAATGGCGCTCTCCTGCAAGAGCTTGCCGCGCACAGCCTTGGCGATGTCGACATCGTACTTCGTGTGATACGTCAGCACGAGCGGCGCGTCGACCACGGCACGCAGCGAGCGCGCCAGCAGGCACGACGTGATGGGACAATGCGTGTGCATCAGTTCGACCTTCTGCTCCGTCAGCACGCGCGCGGTCTCGGGTGAAAACGGATAGCCCGCCACGTAGCCGAGCTTCTTGCGCGTGTCGATGCTCGGGTAGCGCAGCACGGGGAATGGGAACGCGCTGTCGTCCGCGCCGGGCATTGTCGGCGTGACGACAATGGCGTTTTCGCCGCTTTTCGTGATGTTTTTCGCGTAGTTCACGACGGCGTTCGCCACGCCGTCGATCTCGGGCGGAAAGGAATCGTTCAAAAGGCAGATGGTTCTCTTGTCCATGCCATTGCCCTCCTGTTGCTTGTTTTTCGGCAGCGCCGAAGTGTGATTCAGTATATCATTTTTCGCGCGAAGATGGTATACTATGTGTGAATTTTACGCGCTGTTTACTTCGGGAAAGGAGAACTTCCATGCGCATTCTCACATACACCGTGACGCCGGAGGAGGACGGCCGCATGGTCAAAGGCATCCTGCGCGGCAGTCTTCAGCTTTCCTACACGCTGCTCAAAAGCCTCAAATGGCGCGAAAACGCCATTTTATTGAACGGACAGAGCGTCCATGTCAACACAATCGTCCACGCGGGCGACACCGTCAGCGTCGTCCTCAGCGAGCGTACGCCGCGCGAGGACTTGTACTGCGCAAATGCGGCAAAGCCCGACATCGTCTACGAGGACGACGACCTGCTCGTGCTCAACAAGCCTGCGGGCGTCGCCATGCACCCGAAGTCGGGTGACGCCTCCGCGCCGAGCCTTGCGGCGATGCTGACGAGTTATCTCGGCGAGGGCAGCGTGCCGCACTTTGTCAGCAGGCTTGACAAGGGAACGTCTGGCCTCCTCATCGCCGCAAAGAGCGGCTACGTGCACGACCGCCTGCGCCGCGCACTGCACTCAAGCGATCTGCGGCGCGAGTACCGCGCTGTCGCCGTCGGCAGAGTTGAACCGCCGTGCGGCGTCATCGACGCGCCGATCGGCCGCGCGGAGGGCTCCATCATCCGCCGCTGCGTGCGCGCGGACGGACTTCCGAGCCTCACGGAGTACGAGGCCCTGCAAGTAAGCGGCCGCTTCACGCTCCTGCGCCTGCGCCCACAGACGGGTCGCACGCATCAGCTTCGCGTCCACATGGCATACCTCGGTCATCCCCTCGCGGGCGACTGGCTCTACGGCACGGAGGACAAAACCCTCATCGCCCGCCCCGCGCTGCACTCGTACGAGCTGTGGTTCACCCAGCCGGTCACCGGACTGGAATTACACTTTACAGCGCCTATCCCGCAGGATATGCAGCGCTTGATGGAATGAAAAAGCACCGTTTTGGGCGGTGCTTTTTTCAGACGTGTGGTAAAATACCATAGGTCTATAACCAATTTTTACTTTTCCTTGTAGTACAAACGGCAGTGGCAGTAGCCCTCGAATTCGGGATCAGCGATCTGGTCGCGGAACTCCTTGCACATGCAGACGTTGTCCTCGATTTTCTGCAAGCGGCAGGGGCACTGTAATTCGCGCTTTAAGAGCGCGGCGCGCAGGCGGGCGACGACCTCCGCGTCTTCGTTGTATCGAATTCTCATGCCTTGCACTTCTCCAGCATCGCCTTGATGTCGGCCTTATCGTGCACACCGACCATGCCGGTCAGCGTGTGGCGGTCCTGCACGACGGCGAGCGTCGGGATGGAGTCGATACCGAACATCGAAGCGAGGTTCGGCTGCTCGTCGACGTTGACCTTGCAGAACTTGACCTTGTCCTCTTCCCCGTTGAGCTCGGCAAAGACAGGCGCCATCATCTTGCACGGCTGGCACCACTCGGCCCAGAAGTCGATGATGATGAGGCCCGGATCGTCGAGCACCTCAGTCTGGAAGTTATCTTCCGTCAGCGTGACGATATCGGTGAATGTGCGCGTCTCGACGTACGGCTCGTGGAAGCCGCCGCCACAACCGCCGCAGCCACCGCCGCATGCACTGCATCCGGCCCCGCAGCCCGCGCCGCAGCCGCCGGCACTCGCGCTGCTGTCGCCGGTCATCAGCTCCAGATTGCCCTGGAGGAAGCTGTCGACCGCCTCGTCGGCATTTCCGGTCACGCCGGAAATGAGCAGCATATGCGCGTTGTCGATGGCGGCGTGCGCACCCTCGCCGATATTCCCGCAGATGACGAGATCGACGCCGCGGGATTTGAGCCCGCCCGCGACCTTCTCGTGGTCGGTATCGTCAACCGTGACGGTCTCTTTTTCGATGGGCTTGATATCCTCAATGGTGTAAACGGTAAACTCCGTGGCATGGCCGAAATGCTGCATCACTTCGCCATTCTCGCAGGGAATTGCAATTTTCATAGTATGTTCTTCCTTTCCGGTCTATTGCTTCGGCGGCAGCGCCGCCGCTCGATGCTATGAGGTAGTTTACCACGCTTTCGCGCGCCGTACAACCGGAAATTTGTAAACAAACCATGGCCGCAGCCGTTTTGTCTTGCAATTGTAGCCGCCCCGTGATAGAGTGAAATCAAACAAGGCGCTTTGCCGCAAAATGACAACCGACAGGAGGCAGCACTTATGAAAAAATCAGAACTGGCGATCCTTTCCGTCCTCATCCTTGCCGCCGTGTTTGTTTTCAACGGCAAGATCAACAAAGTGACGAATCCCTGTGTGCAGGACTATGTCGCAGGTCAGGGGAACATCAGGGGGAATGTAAACGTCGAGGACTATTACGAGCGCGACGTGCGCTTTGCAATCGGCGCGGGAGAAGATGGGTATGCCGTTTTCAAGGACCCCGGCGAGGCCTTTGCCGCGCTGCGCGAGCACTATCCAGAGGGCATTTCGCTCATCCGAAAAGAGTTCCATCTGCTCTGGCTTTCAAAGCTCAATTACCCCTCCTACCAAACTTACGGCTGGCAAGCCACGACCGGCTCGGAGGAAGCGCGCCAGCAGGCCCAATTTGTCAGCAGGTTTTTTGATATTTACGAGAATAGCTTTAAATAAGATGAAACCATTATTATGGGACAAACGATTTAGCGGAATCCTCTGGGCCGTCATACTGGGTGCGGCGTTCATCTTATTATCGCGAATCATCGGGAACTTTGTGCATGGCGTTCCTTGGTATCTGCTCAGCAGTATGCTGCGCGCCGCTTTCGGAGTCATCATCCTGATGCTCGGAACACGGTTGTACGGGAAAACGACAAGGGAAATTCTAAGCCTTCATAACAGTAAGATTGCCATATTATCAGGTCTCGGTTTTCTCGTATTTCTGCTGTGCTACGTGGCCGCCGTCTATGTCGGATGCAGGGGAATTTCAGGTCTCACCGCAGGGCTGTTTTTCGCAAGGATCCTATTGCAGCAGCTCACGACTGCCCTTTATGAGGAACTGAATTACCGCCTTCTCATTTTGGAAGGATATTTCCACGGGAATAAAAGCGTTTGGAGCCGTCTGCTCCATGCCTTTGTCAGTTTTCTTGTCTTTGGGGCGGCTCATGTGGTGACCGGTTGGAGCACCTCCGCTTTCTTTCTGTCAGGGGCCATCGGATTTACCTTTGCGGTCATCTATCTCAAGTCAGGCAACATCGTCATTCCCATGCTGCTGCATTTCATTTATGATATCCCCACAAATATGACATCCTACATCGAGTGGAAGGATGCCTCCCTGCTCGCAAGTATGAATTCCGTACTCGAGATCGCATTGGCGATCATGTTCCTTGTGTCCCTTGTTATCCTGATCATTGACAAGAGCACAGTGGAGACGAAGCACACCGCTTCATAACCTCAAAATAGCAAAAACCGCCACAGCAGTTTCCTGCTGTGGCGGTCCTTTACTTTATACGGTTTTCAGACGCTTAGTCGTCCTTCTCTTCCTCGTCTTCCACAAGGTCGGCGGGGTCGAATTCGAGAGTCGCGCCGCAGTTGGGGCACTCGACCTTGCCGTCTTCGAGGACGGAATCGTCGAAGAAGATCTCTTCCTCGCACTCGGGGCAGGTCGTGGCGTAGCACTCCTCTTCGTCGTCCTCATCCTCGTAGTCGTCCTCGTCTTCATCATAGACGATATCTTCCACGTCGCCGAGGTCGTCGCTGATGACGTCCAGGCCGTCGCCGAGCTCCATGACCTGTCTCTTATACACATCTGACGCTGCCGACGAACTCTAGGGTGTA
>ENA-OYYT01000785-OYYT01000785.1-human-gut-metagenome-genome-assembly--contig:-NODE-785-length-12706-cov-6.630938_pt1 | contig 12706 bp, 5 predicted proteins | sample MGYA00243251_ERZ653453 | MGnify/ENA primary metagenome ERZ653453 (study PRJEB26926, sample SAMN06165174) | human gut metagenome | biome: ENVO:00009003; feature: ENVO:2100002; material: ENVO:00002003...
AGTCTCGTGGGCTCGGAGATGTGTATAAGAGACAGGTTCCAAGGCGTTGGATTCGATTGCTTTAGGTTTGCGGCAAGGAACCACCCCTCAGGCCGCTTCGCGTCCAGCTCCCCTCCAGGGGAGCCACCACAATCATGGGTTCCCCCGCCCTACTGGCCTGGCAAATATTTCACCGAACCTATGCCCACAAATACAAAAATGCCGCAGCAGACTGTTACATCTGCTGCGGCATTTCTATTTAGGGGTTAATGGGCTGGGTTACAGCTCATTGTTCAGGCTGTGGGATTACTGCAGAACGCCGGTGTTCTTATCGAAATGATAAGTGCGGCCATCGATGACTGCATCGCCCTTAGCCATGGTGCCATAGATCGGGTCGAAATAGTAACGCTTGTCAGCGCTCCAGCCCTTGATCATGTGGCCCTGTGCATCGTAACGGACCCACTTGCCGGTACCATCGGGCCTATCAGCCCACTGGCCAGCTTCGGATTCCTGATAGACATCCTTGCTGGTGGCTTTCTTGCCCTGGTCAACGGCATCCAGCCAGTACCAAGCGTCGGAAGCCGGGTCATAGATTTCCTTGCCGCGGCCATCCAGGCCCTGGCGAACGCCCTTTTCGTACCAGAAGTCAGCGCCTTTGATGGTCAGCCACTGGCCGTCCAGAGCGATACCGGTGTACTCGTCAAATGCGCAAGGTACACCGTCAATATCGCCTGCGCCCTTAGCCATAGCGCCGGTGATCAGGTCAAAGTAGTAGGTGCCCTTATCGGTCGTCTGCCAGCCCTTGACCATGTGGCCGTTCTCATCGTAACGGACCCACTTGCCGGTGCCATCGGGCTTATCAGCCCACTGGCCGGCGGCGGATTCCTGATAAACGTCCTTGCTGACGGTCATTGCGCCGCCCTGGACAGCATCCAGCCAGTACCAAGCGTCGGAATCGGGATCATAGATCTCTTTGCCGCGGCCGGTGGTACCCTGCTTCACGCCGTTTTCGTACCAGTACTTCTTGCCGTTTTCTTCAACCCAGCCGTTCTTCTCGCCGAACTTGGCGGTGTAGTCCTTGCCGTTGAAGGTGACAGCAGCGGTGGTAACGCCGCTGGTCTGCTTTACAGTTGCATCCACGAACTGTGCACTTGCGCAGTTCTTATCGGTGCAGGTAAAGACAGCCATTGCGGTAATGGTGGTCTTTTCAGCAGCACCATGAGCGGTGCGCGTTTCGGGTTCAGTAGACGGTACCTCAGTCGGTTCCGGCACAGCAGTCGGTTCCGGCACAGCAGTCGGCTCCGGCACAGCAGCCGGCTCTGCCGGCTTTGCGGTCGGAGTTGCGGTCGGAGTTGCAGTCGGAGTTGCAGTCGGAGTTGCAGTCGGAGTTGCAGTCGGAGTTGCGGTCGGAGTTGCAGTCGGAGTTGCAGTCAGTGCTTCAAACACAGCGCTAACGGTAACATCAGCGGCAGGCATCTTGAAGGTAGCCTTGCCATCGGTCAGGGTCAGCTTTTCGGTCTTGGTATCTTCGCCGATCTGATAGCTGTAGGTCAGGCTGTCAGCCTTGAGCTGGTAGTTATCAGCTGCCTTAACGGTAACGGTAACGTCGGTGCCTTCAACAGCTGCGGTCGGGTCTACGGTAACAGTGCCGTTCTCAGCAGGAGCTGCGGTAACCTTGTATTCCTTAACAAACTCTGCGCTGACGTTGACAGGGTAAGCAGGCATTGCAAAGGTGTAGGTGTTGGCTTTTTCGGTATCAGCCTTCACTTCAACGGGCTTATCGGTGTTGTCAGCGTCTTTGTAGGTAACCTTCACGCTGCCAGCCTTCAGGGCATAGTCGGTTGCGGGCTTAGCAGTCAGGGTTACGGTTTCCTTCTCAGCTGCTTCTTTAGCGGAAGCAGTGATCTCACCATTGGTCAGGGGAGCAACATTGACCGCATAGGTCTTAGCGGCTTTGGTAACGCTGATGGTCACATCGCCGTCCGGCATGGTGAATGTGTAAACCGTCTTAGCCTTTTCGGTGGTAGCCTGGGCTGCGGCTTCGTCCTGCGCTGCTTCCTGAACTTCAGTCAGAGCAACATCGGTATCGCCGTTCTTTGCGGTAACGGTAACGATATCGGTGCCTTTCTTTTCTACGGTCAGGGTAACGGTATCGTCCTTGATGTAGGTGTTGCTGGTGGTGCCCAGGGTCAGGGTAACACCTTCAACTGGATCGGGCAGGGTAACGGTGTGGGGGGTGCTTTCGGTTGCGGTATGGCAATCAGAGCACAGGTACACATTGTTGCCAACGGACTTGGTTTCCAGCTCGTCCAGAGCCCAGGTATGGCCCTTGGGCAGTGCGCCGTCAGCGTACTTCTTTTCACCCTTGGTCAGGCCGTACTTTTTGGTGCGGTCCTGGGTGTAAGCGGGGGTATCGCACCATGCTTCAACGGTAACATTGGTGGTTTCGCCGCTGCTCAGGTCGCTGACCATGTCGGACATCGGCATGATTTCAACCAGGTTCGCGCACCACATGAACTCTTCGTTCTTGTTCTTCTCGTCAGAGCTGCCCATGTTCTGGTTGTAACTCGGGTTGTAGTTCCAGGACTCGGTCTTGTAGCTCTTGCGTTTATCATAAGAAGTGCCGGAGACATCGGTCTTAACAACCGGCTTGCCATCGGAACCCAGCTCGTCCAGGCTCTTGTAGGTGTTGGACAGGTTGGTACCGACAGAAACGACCAGCTGATCCTTGGTGGTGTTGATGCCGGTGATCACAGTCTGGCCCTGCTGGGTGGTGGTAGCAAAGCTGTAGCTGTCACGCAGGGTCAGGCCCGCCAGAGGATGGTTCATGAAGGTGCCCAGATACTGCACACTGCTGGTATCCTGGGCGCTATCCATGATAACCATGCTCATGCCGGGAAAGTGGGTATCGGGAACCATGTTGCCGTCCTTATCCTTGGTCAGCTTAATGCCGCCATAGACGGTGTTGTATTCCTTCACTTCTTCCACTTTGCCGGAGGTCGGGTCCATACGGTAGATGGCGTTGTTGACGTTGAAGTACAGCTTGCCATCATACAGTGCGGTAGAGTGTACCAATGCGGGGTAGATCCGCTTTGCAGCAGCGTCTGCCAGGCACTCGGTGTTCAGGTTAGAATCCGCTGCACTGCTATCGATCTTATAGATGGTGCCAGCTTTGGCCAGAACCTCGGCATTGCTGTCGTCATCATTGAAGTTGCTGCTGGTTTTCTTCAGATCGTTGTAGTACATCAGGATGATATCAAACGGGTCATCCGTCTTGGTAAAGCTGCTCATGCTGAAGCCGCCGGAGCTGCTGGAATCCTCTTTGCGGATATAGTAGTTCGCATTACGCGGACGTGCTTCCAGAGTATCGGGGCCCTGGTTCTGCATCTTCTTCATGAACTGCTGCATCTGGGAGTTGTTACCAGAGCTGCCGGAACCAGAGTTGCCGTTGTTGCCGTTCTCGGACTGCTGGCGGCGCATGTTGTTGTACAGGTTCTGGTTGGTCGTGGTATCAACGTAATAGAAGTAATTATTGTCGAAGTAGATGGGGCTGCAGATAGAGGTGAACCAGGTATCCTCGTAGCAGGTATCGGTGTAACGGGTCTCGTTCTTGTTATCCGCCTTGGTGTAAGAGTAATGCGGCTTGCCGTTGTTCATCACATAGCTGCCATCATCATTCTTATCGGGTTCCTTGTTTTTGGTGTAGGTGTAGCCATCGTACAGCGAGTCAATGTAATCATAGTACTTGCTGTAACGGCCTTCCAGACCGGAGGGAGAAACCAGGAAGTTGACATGGCGCAGGTCGCCTGCGTTCTCAACGCGGGTCTGGGCCATGCACTCGGTGTTCACGTCGTCATAGCAGACGTCAACATAGTACCAGTTCTTGTTGGCTTCGCCGGTGGTCATCGTAGCAGACTTGCTGTCGCCCTGCAGCTTGTTGACCTTGACTGCGTTGAAGTAGTGGACGTTGTTGAACATGCCGCCGCCGAACGCATTACCGGCAACACTGGTATCAGAAGTATCGCAGTAATACAGGATCTGGGCAAAGTCAACAACAGCGTTATCGCCTACTTCATCGGGGGTCTTCCAGCTGCCGTCATCATTTTTATAGATGCTCTTGTTGTCAGGCAAATTCTGGACCATGTAGTTAAATGCAGCTGCATAGCCCAGGCAGATGCAGCCATACTCAACGCCCTTAGCGCCGATCTCGCCGCCCAGCAGGGCACCGAAAGCAGTCGTCTGGATGGGGTCGTTGTTGCCGCCGCCGGTGATATCGCCCATGGAGCCCATATCGAATTCTGCAACCTGGGAGATCCAGTCGTGCAGGATCAGCAGCTTGGTGACATAGTCAGCGCTGTCACCCAGCTTGGCAACCTGTGCCAAGCCTGCATTACGGATGGCTTTCAGAGCTTCGCCATAGTTCATGACGTAAGACATGAACGCCTGCGGCAGCATGTTCAGCATGAATGCCATGGTGGTCGGCGGGACATCATCGTTCGGATCAATGCTGCACAATATCTTGATTGCGCCCATGGTGCCGGTGATGCTGCCATCCTCGCCCTGCTTCTGAACGCCCTTGGAGGTCCAGAACGGGGCAACCACGCCGAAGTACTCTGCTTCGTCCTGGTTGAACTGCGACAGCTGGAAGTAGTAGTAGTTCATCTGCGCAGTCGAGACATCGTAAGTATTGGTGACCTGGTTGCCCCGGTCGTCCACATACACGGCAGTCTTCTGGCTGTCGTACAGCAGCAGGCTGTTCTTGCCCTTGTTGTCGCCGCTCTGATAGGTGAAGTTCACCTTGCTTGCGTCAACCGGGTTGTTCTGCATATCGTACCAGTTGCCGTCCTTCATTGCGGACACCAGGGTAACGCCGGTGCCGCCGGAGGTGGTATCCAGGGTCGGGGTGCCGCCCACATTGATGTAGACGGAATTGTCATTCTGGTCTACCACAACGCTGACCGGCATGGTCATTACCGGCTGGGTTTTGATTTCTTCGCCGCAGACAGCGCACTTGAAGGTGACGCTGGTGCATTCCCAGTCAATGGTAACGGGAGCGCCGGCAGAAATTTTGCCGGTTTCGCTGTCATAGAACAGCTGGGCGTTGCTGTAGTCAGCGGCCAGCTCGCCCTCGATCTTCTTCATTTCCCAGTTGAAGGTAGCAACAAAGTTGCCATCTGCATCCTTGGGCACGGCATGGTTCTGGCAGGGCAGGGCGGCAATGTCGTCGGTGCGGGTGGTGGGTTCCTTGTATTCCTTCTTAACCGGGCTCTTGTCAGCGGGCACGCTGGCAGAGTAAACGGTCTTGCCGGCAGCGCCGGGCTTTGCCTCGGTGGTATCCTTGGTTACGGTGCCTTCTACCTTCTGGTAGGCATCGCCCTCTTTACAGGTATACACAGCGGTGTAAGCCCAGCCGTCATCGGTCTTGGTCCAGTAACCATCGGGGGTTTCCTTCCAGGTATGGGTGTGGCCATCCTCCGGGTTGGTGTCATTCCAGTACCATTTCGGCTCGCCATAGGTATGGCCGTCCGTAGCGGCGCTGGCCGCAAAGGTATCGGAGTTTTCAGCAACGTAAGCCTGTGCGTAGCTGTCAGCCTGCTGCGCAATCACTTCATCATCGCTGTTGGTCATGGACTCCATCGCAGAGGTCATGCCGGAGCTGCCGGTAAAGGTAACGGCGGTCACAACGCCTGCGGCGTTCGTCTCATAGCCCAGGTCGGTAACGGCGCTGGACAGATGATACGTTTTGATGGTGGCAGCCATCACCGATGCCATCTCGTCCTTGTTCAGGCCATAGGCTTCGGTGTTGATCTTGCCGGCTGCGGCGTTGGCGTACATGGCATCGGCCAATGCATTTTCCAACGCTGCAAGGCTCATGCCCGCCTTGCTCTGTGCAGTCGCTTCCAGCTTGGCATCGTCCTGCTCCAGTTCATGCACTTCGCCCTGGGCAGCCAGCGTTTGGGCTGTCTGCTTGATCAGGTCTGCGGTGCTGGTGAACTTGGGCAGGGACTGCACAGCGCTGGCCGCGCTTGCTGCGCTAGCTGCAACAGACTGCGCTACCGAAGAATCAATCTTGGTAGTTTCGGCTGCTGCGGGAAGCGCCACGCTTTGGGCAACCATGGCTGCTGCCAACACGGATGCACCAAAACGCTGAAGGTTTTTCTTCATAGTTTTATCCTCCCTTAAGTGTTACTACTTTCCCCTTTTGTGTGAAAAGTGGTACGGCAGATGTGCGGCACTTTGCAGGTGTTGATTGCAAAACGCCTGGTTGTGCTCCCCTCGGTCTGGCGATCCCTTGCCGGGCTGCGGCCTGCTTTTGGGGCTTTTGGCCCCGGCACAGCGGCTGACAAAACGTTGTACCGGCTGCATGCCTTGATCCCGCAAATGATAACCTTTCCGACACATCTAGGTATATACATTATATCACAGTTGCCAGAATTTGCATAGTTCATTAGCGCGGTTTCTATCTAAATTTTTGTCCTTGAATCAACTGAAACCTGTTTTTCGCACATTATTTGCGTTGCGGTGCGGTGACCCTTTGGCGGTACTTATTAACATTTTTGAATGGTTTATTCCTAATTTTATCAAATGATTGAACATTTACCCCGATAATGTTCTTTGCAATCTCTTAATCCAATCACCCGGTATTGTGATCGCGCATTTTTTGCCATTTCGGTTTGGCTTGTTGTTGAGAGATTTGGCAGAGATTGGAGGAAACTTGAAGGGAAAATTGTAGGTTGAGAATTGCCCATTATAAATTGTACTGTAGAGAGCCTTCCTGACCGTTCCGAAAACTTAGGGATAGATCAACCCTTGCCCCTTAACCGCGACCTAAAATACAACTTCCCAAGGTAGGGCGGTGTGAGTGCCCCCTTCTGCTCCACTTTTTCAAAGTTCCGAATGGTGTCCTCTCCCCTATCTACAATTCCTGATGTTTTCATGATGCCTTCCTTGGTCTTCCACACCCGGCCTTTGCCCCCTCCCCGCCCCATAAGTCGTACACAACAAAAAGGCCCCTGCCTTAACAGCAGGAGCCTTGAAAGCTATATCACAAGCCGAAAATTACTTCTCGATCTTGGAAACAACGCCGGAACCAACAGTGTGGCCGCCTTCGCGGATAGCGAAACGCATGCCTTCTTCCATGGCAACCGGGGTGATCAGCTCAACGTGCATATCAACGTTGTCGCCGGGCATGCACATCTCAGTGCCTTCGGGCAGGGTGATGATGCCGGTAACGTCGGTGGTACGGAAGTAGAACTGAGGACGATAGTTGTTGAAGAACGGGGTATGACGGCCGCCTTCTTCCTTCTTCAGGACGTAAACATGGCCATCGAAAGTGGTGTGGGGATGAACAGAACCGGGAACAGCCAGAACCTGGCCACGCTCGATCTGGTCACGGTCAATACCACGCAGCAGAGCGCCGATGTTGTCGCCAGCCTGAGCGAACTCGAGGCTCTTGCGGAACATTTCCAGACCAGTGATGGTGGTGGTCAGCTTCTCTTCCTTCAGACCAACGATTTCCATCTGATCGCCGACATGAGCAGTACCACGCTCAACACGACCGGTAGCAACGGTGCCACGGCCGGAGATGGTCATAACGTCCTCAACGGGCATCAGGAACGGCTTATCAGCAGCACGGTCCGGGGTCGGGATGTAGCTGTCAACAGCGTCCATCAGCTCCCAAATGCACTTGTATTCCGGAGCATCGGGATCCTTGGAAGTGCTCTCCAGAGCCTTCAGAGCGGAACCACGGATGATCGGGGTGTTGTCGCCGTCGAAATCCTGGCTGTCCAGCAGTTCGCGAACTTCCATTTCGACCAGGTCGAGCAGCTCTTCGTCGTCAACCATATCGCACTTGTTCAGGAACACAACGATCTTGGGCACGCCAACCTGACGAGCCAGCAGGATGTGCTCACGGGTCTGCGGCATCGGGCCATCGGTTGCAGCAACAACCAGGATAGCGCCGTCCATCTGAGCAGCACCGGTGATCATGTTCTTGATGTAGTCAGCATGGCCCGGGCAGTCAACGTGGGCATAGTGACGCTTCGCGGTGTGGTACTCAACGTGAGCGGTGTTGATCGTGATACCACGAGCCTTCTCTTCAGGAGCCTTATCGATGCTGGAGTAATCCATGAAATCGGCGTCGCCCTTCAGAGCCAGAACCTTGGTGATAGCGGCAGTCAGAGTGGTCTTGCCGTGGTCAACGTGACCGATGGTACCGATGTTGACATGCTCCAAAGAGCGGTCAAATTTTTCCTTTTCAGCCATTGGAAGTATCCTCCTTTAATTCAAACAGATAAAATAGCCTGTTGTAAGGCTATCATACTAGATTTTTCAAGAAAAATCAAGTATTTTGCGCGAATTTGTGCAGAATCAGCCCTTATTGCGCTCGGTCATGATCTTATCTGCAACACTCTTGGGAACCTGCTGGTAATCAGCCGGCTCCATGGAGTACTGGCCACGGCCCTGGGTCTTGGAACGCAGGTCAGTAGCGTAACCGAACATCTCGGACAGAGGAACCATAGCGGTGACACGGGCAGTGCCATCGGTGGATTCCTGGTTCTGGATCGCGCCGCGGCGGCTGTTCAAGTCGCCAATGACGTTGCCCATATACTCGTCAGGAACAACAACGTCAACCTTCATGATGGGCTCCATAATGACGGGATCAGCCTTCTTCATAGCATCCTTGAATGCCATGGAGCCGGCGATGGAGAACGCCATTTCAGAGGAGTCAACTTCATGATAGGAGCCGTCCCACAGAGTGACCTTGACATCCACGACGGGATAGCCAGCCAGAATGCCGGACTTCATCGCGCCCTGGATACCGTTGTCAACAGCGGGGATGTATTCCTTCGGGATAGCGCCGCCAACAATACCGTTGACAAACTCATAACCCTTACCCGGGTTGGGCTCAATCTTGATCTTAACGTGACCATACTGGCCCTTACCACCGGACTGACGTGCGTACTTGGTTTCCTGGTTAGCATCCTTGCGGATGGTTTCACGGTAGGCAACCTGAGGTGCGCCAACGTTAGCTTCGACCTTAAACTCGCGGAGCAGACGGTCCACGATGATTTCCAGGTGGAGCTCGCCCATGCCGGCGATGATGGTCTGACCGGTTTCTTCATCGGTCCAGGTACGGAAAGTCGGGTCCTCTTCAGCCAGCTTAGACAGGGCAATACCCATCTTCTCGCTGCCAGCCTTGGTCTTGGGCTCGATGGCAACGCGGATAACCGGCTCGGGGAAGTTCATGGACTCGAGGATGATGGGATGCTTCTCATCGCACAGGGTATCACCAGTGGTGGTGTTCTTCAGACCAACAGCAGCGGCGATATCGCCAGCGTAGCAGATGTCGATATCCTTACGGTTGTTTGCATGCATCTGCAGGATACGGCCGATACGCTCGTCCTGATCCTTAACAGAGTTGTAAACAGTGGTGCCAGCCTCAACGGTACCAGAGTACACGCGGAAGAAGCACAGCTTACCGACATACGGGTCAGTCATAATCTTGAATGCCAGTGCAGAGAACGGCTGATCATCGGAAGAAGTGCGATCTTCTTCCTCGCCAGTCTCCGGGTTGGTGCCCTTGATGGCCGCAACGTCGGTCGGAGCAGGCATATAATCAACGATTGCATCCAACAGTTTCTGAACGCCACGGTTCTTGTAAGAAGAGCCGCAGACAACAGGAACGATCTCGTTGGAAATAGTAGCCTTACGCAGAGCAGCCTTGATTTCTCCCTTGGTCAGCTCTTCGCCTTCCAGGTACTTCATCATCAGCTCTTCGTCGGTCTCAGCAACAGCTTCGATCAGCTTGTCATGATATTCCTGAGCCTGTTCTTTCAGGTCTTCAGGAATTTCCTCAACGCGCACATCATTGCCCATATCATCATAGTAGATATCAGCTTTCATGTCGATCAGATCGATGATGCCGCGGAAAGTGTCTTCCTGGCCGACAGGCAGCTGGATAGGCACACCGTTGGCATGCAGACGATCATGCATCATCTGTACGCAGCGGAAGAAGTCAGCACCCATGGTATCCATCTTGTTGACGTAAACCATGCGGGGAACCTTGTACTCGTCAGCCTGGCGCCAAACGGTTTCAGACTGAGGCTCAACGCCACCCTTTGCGGCCAGAACGGTAACAGAACCGTCCAGAACACGCAGAGAACGCTGAACTTCAACAGTAAAGTCAACGTGGCCCGGGGTGTCGATGATGTTGATACGATGACGGTTCTTTTTGAACAGAGCCGGATCGTGCTGGGTCTCGGTGTGGCTCCAGTAGCAGGTGGTTGCAGCGGAAGTGATGGTGATACCACGTTCCTGTTCCTGCTCCATCCAGTCCATCGTGGCAGCGCCGTCATGAACTTCGCCGATCTTATGGTTAATACCGGTGTAGTACAGAATGCGCTCGGTGGTGGTGGTCTTGCCTGCGTCGATGTGGGCCATGATACCGATATTTCGGGTCATTTGCAGGGATACGTCTCTCGGCGTTGCCATGGCTTAAACCTCCTCAGTAAGCAGATCAATAACGGTAATGCGCGAAAGCCTTGTTGGCTTCTGCCATCTTGTGGGTATCTTCGCGCTTCTTGACAGCGCCGCCAACGTTGTTGGTAGCGTCGATGATCTCGGCGGCCAGGCGAGCGGACATGGTCTTTTCACCACGGCTGCGGCTGTACAGAGTCAGCCAGCGCAGGCCGAGGGTCTCGCGGCGGGCGGGGCTGACCTCCAGGGGAACCTGGTAGGTGGAGCCGCCGACACGGCGGGCCTTAACTTCGAGGCTGGGCATGATGTTTTCCATGGCCTTCTCGAACATTTCGAGAGGATCGTTGCCGGTCTTCTCTTTGACAGTCTCAAAAGCTTCGTAAACGATCTTCTGAGCGACGCCCTTCTTGCCATCCAGCATGATGCTGTTGACCAGACGGGTGACGAGCTTGGAATTGTAAATAGGATCAGCCAGAACTTCGCGCTTTGCGATTTTACCTCTTCTGGGCATCTTTCTTCCCTCCTTCACATTAATGATATCATCGGTACTCGAAAGTTAAAGAAAACTCCCGTTATGCCACAAAAGGGTCAGCTGACCATTTTATGGCGAAAAGATGTTTCCTTACTTCTTGGCACCGGCCTTGGGACGCTTTGCGCCGTATTTGCTGCGAGCCTGGTTACGGTTTGCAACACCCTGAGTATCCAGAGTACCACGGATGATGTGGTAACGGACACCGGGCAGGTCCTTAACACGACCGCCACGGATCAGGACAACGCTGTGCTCCTGCAGGTTATGGCCGATACCAGGAATGTAGGAGGTGACCTCGATACCATTCGTCAGGCGGACACGGGCAACTTTACGCAGAGCAGAGTTGGGCTTTTTGGGGGTCATGGTACGAACAGCGGTGCAAACACCACGCTTCTGGGGGCTGTTCATGGTGGTGTACTGCTTCTTCTGGGAGTTGTAGCTCTTCTGAAGGGCAGGAGCAGTGCTCTTGGTTACCAGGACCTCACGGCCTTTGCGTACGAGCTGGTTAAAAGTAGGCATTTCTTTTCTCCTTTCTTGATTATTCCGCGCAGTTTTTTGCGGGGGTTGTGCTTCCATTTTGGCCGCACTTGACCCCTTAACTCACGCATTTATTATAATAGCGGATAAACCACGCTCTGTCAAGAGTATTCACAAAAAATATTTCAAATAATCGTGCAAGATGCTGATTTTCTGCACTGGGGGTTCTAATTTTGCGTTTAAGGTGTATCTGAAAGCAAAGAATCAGATACACCCTAGGACTTTCCCCTGCTTATTTTGCAGCTTCCAGCTGTGCCACGCAGGCTTCGGCTTCGTCCAGAATGCGGCCGAACTTATCCAGGGCAGCATCCACCGGGGCGGGGGTGGTCAGGTCCACACCGGCATGGCGCAGCTCATCCAGCGGGTAAGCGCTGCCGCCCATGTGCAGGAACTCCAGGTACTTCTTAACAGCCGGTTCGCCGTTCTTCAGGATGCCCTCGGACAATGCCACGGCAGTGGAATAGCCGGTTGCATACTTATAAACATAGAACGGGCGGTAGAAGTGCGGGATGCGTGCCCACTCGTACTGTACTTCGTCATCCACAACCAGCTCCGGTCCAAAGTAGTCCACAATGAGCTTCTTGTACAGATTGTTCAGGGCGGCGGGGTTCAGGGCTTCGCCGCGCTCGGCCATGGCGTGGGCATCGCGCTCAAACTCGGCAAACATCGTCTGGCGGTAGACGGTTCCCTTGAAATTTTCGAGGTACTGATTCAGCAGGGCCAGGCGGGTTGCGGGATCCTGGTTCTTTTCTGCCAGCAGGTGCTCAATGAGCAGGTTCTCGTTGACGGTGGAAGCGACCTCTGCGACAAACAGGGTATAGTCGGCATACTGGGCAGGCTGGGTATGGCGGCTGAACCAGCTGTGCATGCTGTGGCCCATCTCATGCGCAATGGTGGAAACGCTGTCCAGCGTACCGGTAAAGTTGCACATGATATAGGGGTTGGAATCATAGCTGCCGCCGGAGTAAGCGCCGCCGCTCTTGCCCTTGTTGGGGAACACATCAATCCAGCGCTCGGCAAAGCCCTTGCGAACGATGGTGCCGTACTCTTCGCCCAGCGGTGCAACGGCATCCAGAACCATCTGCTTGGCCTGGTCATAGGCGTAATGGGCGCTGACACCCTTGGTCAGCGGGGCGTACACATCATAGTAGTGCAGCTCGTCCACACCCAGGACTGTCTCTT
>ENA-OYYT01000793-OYYT01000793.1-human-gut-metagenome-genome-assembly--contig:-NODE-793-length-12601-cov-5.010760_pt1 | contig 12601 bp, 9 predicted proteins | sample MGYA00243251_ERZ653453 | MGnify/ENA primary metagenome ERZ653453 (study PRJEB26926, sample SAMN06165174) | human gut metagenome | biome: ENVO:00009003; feature: ENVO:2100002; material: ENVO:00002003...
CGATCTGCTGGAGATGCATGATCCGGTCGATGCGGACGGTGTCGGTGGCCAGCGGAATCGGGGCTTCGGTGAGTTCGATGCCGTGCTGGCGGTGGTAGGCGTAGGCATACGACGCACCGATGAAGGCGGGGACGTAGCCGCGCGTTTCGCGGGGCAGGTAGTCGTAGATGTCCCAGAAGGTGCGGCTCTTCTCGCCTGCGCGGGCCAGCGCCTTATTGACGTTGCCCGGACCGCAGTTGTAGGCGGCGATGGCCAGCGACCAGTCTTTGTAGATAGCGTAAAGGTCTTTGAGGTAACGGCAGGCGGCCTGCGTCGAACGGACCGGGTCGCGGCGTTCGTCGACCAGCGAATTGACCTCAAGTCCGTAGCTTTTGCCCGTCGAGGGCATAAACTGCCACAGTCCTACGGCGCCCATGGGTGATACGGCCGTGACGGAGAGCGCCGATTCGATGATCGGCAGGGCCCGCAGCTCGATGGGAAGCCCCTCTTTGAGCAGCTCGTCCTCGATCAGCGGAAAATAGTACTGCGACATGCCCAGAATCCGGCTGATCGTGCCGTAGCGGGAGTCGGTGTAACGGTTGATGTAGCCCCGGACGATGCTGTTGTAGGGGAGCTGGATGGGCGATGCGAGGTCGCGCAGACGCCGGGTATAGACCGAGTCGGGAACAGCGCCGGTCTGCGTGCTGTCCACCAGAATATAGTTGTCGAAGAACTCCCTGAACGAATCGCAGCACTGCCTTTCGCGCCATACGGCGACCAGCGAATCGGCCTGCGCGGCCGTCAGTCCCAGCGTCATGTCGTTATCCGGGAGCGGTGCGGGTGCCGGCGCGGCAGGTTCGGTTTTGCGCTCGGTGTGTGCGGGCTTTGCGGCCGGAGGAACGGGGGCCGGCACGGGTTCGGCGACGGCTTCGGTCCGGGCTTTTTTCTTCTCTTTCTTGCGGGGTTTGCGGTCGAGGCCCGATGCGGGCGCAGCGACGGCCATCAGCAGCACTATGGTCAGGAGGATTCTCATCGGTTAGAATTTGAAACTCAGGTTGAACCCGAATACCGCACGGTTGCCGCCGGCGGAGGGAACGTATGTATAATCGACCAGCGGTTCGAGATTCATCGACAGGTCGTCGGAGACGTCGTAGTCTTTCAGATGGGCGTCCACATGGGCGTCCACGATCTGAAGGACGTACAGTCCGGCCGAGATGATGATGCAGAGGTCGCGGTTGCGGCGGTAGTTGTTGCGCAGGTTGCGGATGAAGTCCGCCGAGTAGCGGCCGTGGAATTCGTCGGTCGGGCCGTCGGGGTAGGCGTCCGGATTCTTTTCGTAGTCGCTCAGCAGCCGGTATGCCTTTTTGAAACGCTGGTAGCCGCGGTTGTTCCAGTCGATACAGTAGATCATCGCGGCGAAACCGCCCACGACGAAGGGCACTTTCCAATAGCTTTTGTTGTAAATCTGTCCCGCGCCGGGGAAGATGCAGGCCAGCGTGGTGGCTTTCTTGACGTCCGAGACCTCGTTGGTCGAGTAGTTCACGGCGGCGTCGCCGATGAAATAGATGTACGAGGCCACCGTAAGGCCCAGATAGACCTGCCGGCGGGTGTTGCTGCGGATCATCCTGCTTTGCAGCGCGTCCAGTTCGGGCGTGCGCGAGAGGTTTTTGTTCGTGTAGGCTTCGTATTCGCGCTTGAGGGGCTTGTAGGTCTTGTTTTCGTGGAGATAGAGGGCCAGACCCGCGCCCAAGGTGCCGTAGAGAACGGGCAGTTTCCAGTATTGTTTGTTGTAAATCTGTCCGTAACCGGGCAGTACGGTCGAAATCCAGCACACCTTCGAGAGCGACATCGAATCGCTCATCAGCCAGCCGCGTTTATGCTTGGTGGTGTCCGATTCGATCTTTATGCCGGCCATTTTGAGCCGGTAGAGCGAGTCGGCTTTGCTTATGTCGTCGGTGCGCAGCTCCGCGACGGCGGCCGAGTCGGCCGCGAAGAGTCCCGTCATCAGCGAATCCAGTTCGCGGACCAGCGAGAGGTCGGCCAGCGAGTCGGTTTTCGAGGCGAGCGAATCCCGCTGCACGAGCATGCCCCCGCGCACGATGGTGCGCGCCCCGCGGTGGAGCTGCGCTTGGGCGGGAAGCCACAACGTGAGTGCCGCGAGTATCGGCAGCAGGTGTCTGAACCGGATTCTTACCATATTTTATTTGAGGCGGCCGGAGAACCGTTCGATGAATTGTTCGATGTCCTTGTCGTCGTCGAAGCCGATGACGATCCGTCCGCCGCCGTTTTTCGAGCGTTTGATGCTGATGTCCTGCGAGAAGAACTTTTCGAGCTGTTCCACCAGCCGCGAATAGCTTTCGGGATACTCTTCGTCCTCCATGTTTTGTGCCGCTTCGGCGGGCTGCTCGGTGAGCGTGCGCACCAGCTCCTCGGCCTGACGGACCGAAAGGCTCTTCTTGAGGATCTTCTTCAGCGTGCGGAGCTGCAGCTCCTGCGGGGCGCCGGCGATGGCCTTGGCGTGTCCCATCGAAATCAGCCCCTCCTTGAGGGCCAGCTGCACCTCGTCGGGCAGCTTCAAGAGACGCATGTAGTTCGAGACGGTCGAACGTTTCTTGCCGACCTTTTCGGAGAGCGCGTCCTGCGTGAGGTTGCACTCGTCGATCAGGCGCTGCATTCCGAGCGCGATCTCTATGGCGTTGAGATCCTGGCGCTGGATATTCTCCACGAGGGCCATGGCGTGCAGGTTCTCGTCGTCCACCTCGCGGATATAGGCCGGGAGGCTCGTCAGGTCGGCGCGCTGCGCCGCCCGCCAGCGGCGTTCGCCGCTGATGATGATATATTTCCCGTCGCCGGATTTCTTGACCGTGATGGGCTGGATGACCCCCAGCTGGCGGATCGAGTCGGCCAGTTCGTCGAGCGCCTCCTCGTCGAACTGCGTACGCGGCTGCGTGGGGTTGGGAATGATCTCCGTGATGTCGATCTCGGACATCTGGCTCATCGGCTTGAGCTTGGCGTCGACGGCGTCGGTGCCGAATATGGCGTCCAGTCCGCGCCCTAATCCCTTCGGTTGTTTCATTTCGGTATGTTATTTTCTCGGTTTGCGGTTGCGCTTGAGGAATTCCCGGGCCAGCGTGAGATAGTTCTCCGAGCCGACGGCGCCCGCGTCGTAAAGCATGACGGGCTTTCCGTGCGAGGGTGCTTCTCCCAAACGGATATTGCGCTGAATTATTGTGTCGTAAGCCAACGGCCCGAAATGTTCGCGCACCTCGTTCACGACCTGATTGTTCAGGCGGTTGCGCATGTACATCGTCAGCAGGAAACCCTCGATGTCGAGCGCCGGGTTGAGGCCGCTCTTGACCTTGCGGATGGTGTTCAGCAGTTTAGAAAGCCCTTCGAGGGCGAGGTATTCGCACTGCACGGGGATGAGCACCGTATCGGCGGCCGTGAGGATATTGACGGTGGTGTAACCCAGCGAAGGGGAGCAGTCGATGAAAATGTAGTCGAACCTTTCGCGCACGGCGTCCACGATGCGCTTCATCACATGGTGGGCGTTCTCCAGTTTGGGCAGCTCGGTGTCGGCTGCTACCAGGTCTATCGACGAGGGCAGCAGCCACAGGTTCTTCACGTCGGGGCTTTGCAGGATGACCTCCTCGGGTTTCCTGAGCCCGGCGATGCACTCGTAGATGCCTTCGAGGTTTATGTCGAAGCCCAGTCCGGAGGTGGCGTTGGCCTGCGGGTCGGCGTCGAGCAGCAGCACCTTCTTGCCCAGCAGGGCCAGCGATGCCGCGAGGTTGATGGCCGTTGTGGTCTTGCCCACGCCGCCTTTCTGATTCGCTAAAGCGATAACCTTTGCCATGTTTCAATCGGGTTTATAATCGGGCAAATTTAATGATTTAAAATGGAAATCCATAACCGTAACCGAAATTTGCTGATCTTTTCGGGAAATGGGCTGCGGCCCCGCCGGCGCAAATAAATTTGCTTTTGCCCTTGACTTGCACTATCTTTGGGCTCGGAACGAATTGATAGCAACAGCCTGTTATGACAGAAAAAAAACAAGGGGTTCCCGTGCAGGAACCCGTGCCCGCCGAAGAGCCTGCAAAGGCGGGGGACAATAATAAGATATGGCACTACAACGGAAAATTCCCCGTGGTGGTGGACTACCTGGTTTTCTTCGGCATCTTCCTGCTGGCGCAGGGCCTGGGGACTGCCGTGGCATGGCTGGCGGGGTGCAAATGGCCCGATCCGGAGCTGCTGGCCAGCCCCGACGAGGCGATAAGCACGGCGGAGCAGATCGCCGCCGGGCATTTCAATGCCGTGACCTATTTCGTGTCGATGTCCGTGACGCTCGCGGGATTCCTCTTCTACCGCAGGCGAAGGCACGGCCCCACGGTCGTGGCGCGTTTCTCCCGGCGCGGGCTGAATCCCGTGCTGTTGCTCTGGGGGGTGTTCTTCATGCTCTCGACCTCGGTCGTGCTGGAGCCGTTTCTGAGCCTGATGCCCGAGGTGCCGAACGTCTACGGGCGCGGGGCGTGGGCGATCGTGACGGTCGTGGTGATGGCCCCGCTTTTCGAAGAGGTGATCTTCCGCGGTGTACTGCTCGAATCGACGCGCGTGCGGTACGGCGTGGTGGCCGCATGGCTGCTCTCGTCGGCCATCTTCGGCATCGTGCATGTCCATCCCACGGTGGTGGTGAACGCCTTTGTCATGGGCCTGGTGCTGGCCTTCATCTACCTGCGCACCGATTCGCTCTGGTCTGCGATCATACTCCATGCAATCAACAACGGCATAGCCTACCTGGCGCTGATTGCCGGACACGGTAATTCCATGCTCATCGACATGGTCGGTAGCCGGACGCTCTACGTGCTGTTGTATATCGCGGCGCTGGCCGTCTTCGCCGTTTCGGGTTACATGATGCTCGTGTCGCTGCGCCGTCTGAAGGCCGAGGAGAAAAATCGCGGCGCGGCGTAATAATCTGGGCGGAGGCTGCGTTAGTTACGAGTAAAAACAGTATCTTTGTCCTCCGGATTATGACTTTGCGAACGAAAATAGCGGTCGTGGCGGCTACGTTATTCCTGGCCGGTTGCCAGGAACTGCCCGGCTATTTTGCCAGCGATCCCACGCTGGCGCGGGCGGGCGGCAGCGAACTGAAGATGCGCGATGTCGAGTCGGTAGTCCCGAAAGGGGTTACGGGCGAGGACAGCGCGGCCTTCATGAAGGTCTATGTCGACCGCTGGGTGCGCAAACAACTCAAATTGCAGGAGGCCGAGATCCTTTTTTCCGCCTCGGCGGACGATATCGACAAGATGGTCGAGGAGTACCGGCAGGCGCTGCTGATCCGCAAGCTGGATCAGCATTACGTCGACCGCAGCATCGACACGACCTTCACGGAGAACGAGATCGCGGCCTATTACAACGCGCACAAGGCCGATTTCCGGCTCGACCGTACGTTGGTCAAAGGGCGGATCGTGCAGTTCGGCGAAGGGTACCGCCAGGCGCGCAAATTGCGGGAGCTGATGGGGACGAAGAGCGAAGCCCGGCAGCAGGATTTCCGGGACATATGTGCGAAGAACGACTTTACGGTCACCGATTTCAGCGACCAGTGGGTGGATTTCCCGGAATTTCTGAGTTACCTGCCTACGCTCCGGTCGCAGAACTACGACCCGGTGCTCGCATCGACGGCCGTGCAGGAGATGCGCGACAGCCATTCGCACTACTATTTCCAGATCGACGCCGTGCGCCGCGAAGGGGAGCCCATCCCGCTCGAACGGCTGCGGGGGACGATCCGCCGCATCCTCTTCAACCAGCGCCAGAGCGAGATCATCCGCAGCCACGAGGAGGAACTTTATAACCGGGCGTGCGAAGGCGGGAGCATAAAGATTTTCGAAAACGAGAATACAAACGATAAAGAAAAAGAATAATGTTGAAAAAAGGTATGCTGGGGGCGGCTTTCGCCCTGCTCGTTGCCGGGGCCGGGGCGTTCGCGCAGAAACAGCAGGTGATGCTCGACAAGGTGGTCGCCGTCGTAGGGTCTTCGTCCATCCTCCATTCCGAAGTGGCGGAGTATGCCCGGCAGCTCACGGCCCAGCGCCGTGCCGAAGGATATACCTCCGACCGTGACCCGATGAACGAGGCGCTCGAGGCACTGATGACCCAGAAACTGCTCTTCAACCAGGCGCAGATCGACTCGGTGAAGATCAATGCGGGCGACATCGCCACGCATGTGGAACAGCAGATTCAGAATATGATCGAAACCGAGGGGTCGATCCCCAAACTCGAGGCCAAGCACCACATGGCCATTTTCAGCATTCGCGAGAACATGCGCCAGCGCTATGAGGAGCAGTCTTATGCCTCTTCCATGCAGAGCGAGGTCGTGAGCAAGGTGTCGGTCATTCCCGGCGAGGTCGAGCGTTTCTACAAGTCGATCGACAAGGACAGCCTGCCGACCGTGGCCGAACAGTATGTCTACGCCCAGATCACCCGTTTCCCCAAGTCGATCACCGAGGCCAAGCAGCGCACGCGCGAGCGCCTGCTCGACATGCGCGAACGGATCATTACCGGCAAGGCGAAATTCGAGAACCTGGCACGCATGTATTCGCAGGATCCCGGGACGATGATGCGCGGCGGCGAGATGGATCCCACCGAGCTCAACGGACTGGAAGCGCCGTTCGCCGACGCCCTCGAGAACATGAAGCCGGGGCAGATATCGGAGGTCGTCGAGACCCGCTACGGACAGCATATCATCCAGTTGCTCGACAAGCGCGGCAGCCTCTACCATTTCCGCCATATCCTGCTGCGCCCGGTCTATACGATGGACGAGCTCAACGAAGGGGTCGTGTTCCTGGACAGCATCGCCAACCAGATACGCAAGGATTCCCTCTCGTTCGACAAGGCCGCCCTCCAGTTCTCCGACGACGCCACGTCGAAGATGAACGGCGGTATCGTCTCGAACCACGACATCCTGGAGCGTTTCAATGCCTTCGAGGCCAAGCTCACCGTGACGAAGTTCCTGCGTGAGGATTTCGCGCACTTCGGTGCTCTGGACGACTACAACGCCCTGATCCGCCTCAAACCGGGCGAGATCTCGCCGGCATTCCTGACCGAGGACATCATGGGCAACCAGCTGGCCAAGATCGTCAAACTGGTGGAGATCATTCCCACGCATGTCGCGTCGCTCAACGAAGACTATCTCCGCTTGGAGGAGATGGCGCTCAATGCCAAGCAGGAGCGGGTGTTCAAGGAGTGGCTGACCAAGAAGATCGACGCCATGTACGTTTACATCGCCCCCGAATTCCGCGACGGGGAGTTCGAGAATAAAAGCTGGGTGAAATAAACCGTGCGCAGGCTCTTTACCATAGCTGCCGTCGTGCTGGCTGCGGGCAGTGTGATTTTCGCCCGCAGCGGGATGCAGGCACCCGGCCAGGAGCCCGAGCCCGAGAAGAAACTCATCGACCTGAAGTCGGACAACATGGGCCCCATAGCCCCCGGCGACTCGGTGATCTTCCTGGTCGGCAATTTCGCCGCGCAGCATAACGGCGCTGTCATTACGTGCGACAGTGCCGTGCGTTATTCGGACATGCGGATCGAGTTCTTCGGCAATGTCCTCATCAACAAGAATACGACCTATATTTACGGCGACCGCGCCGAATACAACGGCGAGCTGAACGAGGCACGGGTCTATTCCGACATCGTCAAGGTCGTCGACGGCGATGCCACGCTCTATACCTACCGGTTTGTCTTCAACACGAAGGAGAATATCGGCCAGTTCGCCGACGGTGGCGTGCTGATAAACCGGGACAACCGGCTCGAATCGGTGCGCGGCTACTATTATGCCAACACCAAGGATCTCGTTTGCGTAGACCGCGTCGAGATGCGTAACGACGAATACGAACTCAAGGGCGACTCGGTGGTCTACAACATGGCCACCGACAACGCTTTTTTCTTCGAGAATACCAACATCTGGAACAAGGACGGCGACTACCTCTATGCCGACCGGGGCGCGTACGACAAGGCCGATACGCTTTACCGGGTTACGCGCAACGGTTATGTGCTGACCGAGAAACAGGAGATGTGGAGCGACAGCATCGACTATTTCCGCGCCAAAGACCACGTGGTGCTGTGGCGGGACATCCAGATTGACGATACGGAGCACAAAGTACTCGCCTTCGGCGATTACGGCGAGTATTGGAAGGAACCGGGCGATATATTCCTCACGCGGCGACCCTCGGTGGTGAGCTACGACCTTACACAGGGCGATTCGCTCTTCATGCGTGCCGACTCGATGTTCCTCTTTACGGTCAATGAGAATGCCCGGCGCCGGGCAGAGGAGAAGGCCGCGGCCGATTCGCTTGCGCGTATGGGGGCCGATTCCCTGCAACGGCCCGATTCGCTGGGGCAGCATCCCGATGGATTGGCCGCGACGGCCGGCCCCGAGGAGGGACGTACCGAGCCCGGACTGCATCCCGGCGACGCAGCCGATTCGCTCGCGTCGACCGGCGGGGCGGATTCGCTCGCCGCAGGTTCCGGCTCCGATTCGCGGACGCATGGTTCGCCGCGGGCGGATTCGTTGCGCATGGCCGATTCGCTCTCCGTGCCGGGCAGCCTGCCCGACTCGTTGGACAGGGCTGCCGATACGCTGACCGTTGCCCAGCGCAAGGCCCTGCTCAAGGAAGCGGCGCGCAAGGCCAAGGCCGAAAAGAAGGCCGCGGCAGCCAAAATCAAGAAGGCGCAGCTCGATTCGATAGCCGTCAGACGCAAGGAGAAGACCACGGCCAAACTGCTGTTGCAGAAGGAGCGCGAGGAGGCGCGTCTGGCCGCCCGGCGGCTGAAGGCTGCGTCGAAGCTCAAAGCCCGGCAGGCGCGTGCCGCCCGCAAGGGAAAGGTGATCCCGGTCGATTCGGCGGCCCTGCGCGAACTGGATTCGCTGATCGAGATGAACATGGCCGAACAGGATTCGCTGCTCAACCTGCTGGCAGATTCGCTGTTGTCCGACACGACAGCGATGGCGCTTCCGGCCGATTCGGTCGACTCGCTCGCCCTGCCGCGCGACAGCATCTACCGCCTGATGAAGGGGTACCGCGACGTGAGGATCTTCAGGTCGGATTTCCAGACCGTGTGCGACTCGATCGTGGCGATCAGCACCGACTCGACGATCCACCTCTATATCGACCCCGTGTTGTGGAACCAGAGCAACCAGATCACTTCGGACGTGATGGATATTTTCACCGAGCGGCAGCAGATCAAACGTGCCGAATTCATCGGCAGCCCGATGATGGCCAGCCAGCTCGATACGACACACTACAACCAGGTGGCGGGCAAGACTATGACCGCCTATTTCTACAACAACCAGATATACCGCAACGACGTCAACGGTAATGCCCAGACCATCTATTACATGCAGGACGGCGAGCCGCCCGAGATCACGATGATGGGCGTTATCGAGAGCGGCGACTGTTCATTCTATATCGAGGACAAGCAGGTGGTGCAGATCACCTACCGAACCGAACCGGTCTACAACTTCTATCCGATGGACGATATCCCGCCCACGCAGGATCTCTACCTGAAAGGCTTTAAATGGGAGGGGGCGCGGCGGCCCGTGCAGGCCGATGTGTTCGACCGCAGGATCCGACCTTCGCAGCGGAAGGAACGTACGCGGCTGCGTCATCCAGATTTCCCGATCATGATGCGCATCGAGGAGCATAAGAAACGCCTGATCGAACAACGCCGCTGGGCGGATCGCAACGACCAGGTCGACCCGCTCACCGTCGAGTGGATGCGCGAACTGGGATACGAGGTCGGGCAGCCGCGCGAACCGCAACGTCCCGCGCCGCAGGCTGAATGACCGGCACCGCAACTCTCCGCCGGTAATTCGGACGGTCTATGCAACCATACGGAAACCGTAACAAAAGGCGAAAAGCGAAAAACTTTTCGCCTTTTGTGTTATTTTTGCAGCCGGTTATTCGTCAGTTGGTTTTACACATGAAAAAAAGTCTGATTGCACTGGCATTCGGGACGCTTGCCCTGGGGATGTCGGAGTTCGTGATGATGGGCATCCTGCCCGATATTGCCCGCAGCCTCGGGGTTTCCATCCCCGAGGCCGGACACCTTATTTCGGCCTATGCCCTGGGCGTTTGCTTCGGGGCGCCGCTTACGGTGCTGGTAGCCCGGACGCGCCCGCTGAAACAGATACTGCTGGCGCTCACGGCTCTGATCGCCGTCGGGAACCTGTGCGCGTCGCTGGCGCCGAACTACTGGATGCTGATGGCGATGCGTTTCGTGTCCGGCCTGCCGCACGGTGCCTTTTTCGGTGTCGGGTCGATCGTCGCAGAGCGGGTGGCAGATGCCGGGAAGCGCACGGAGGCCGTTTCGATCATGATCGTCGGGATGACCGTCGCCAACCTGTTCGGCGTGCCGCTGGGCACTTATATCAGCAATGTGCTGTCTTGGCGCACGACCTTTGCGATCGTCGCCGTATGGGGCGTGGTGGCGCTGACGCTCGTAAGGATGTGGGTGCCCCGCATGGAGCCGCTGCCCGATACGGGGCTGAAAGGGCAGTTCCGGTTCCTGCGCAGCCTTGCGCCCTGGCTCGTGCTGGCATCGGTGATGCTCGGCAACGGCGGGATCTTCTGCTGGTACAGCTATGTCAGCCCGCTGATGATCCATACCTCGGGTTTTACGGAGGAGAACCTTACGCTGATTATCATGCTGGCCGGTTTCGGCATGTTCGCGGGCAATATCCTCGGCGGGCATCTCTCCGACCGTTTTACGCCCGAGAAGGTCGTGCGTTTTACGCTGGCCGCGGCCACCCTGACGCTGCTCGGGATTTTCTTCGGGGCACATGTCCACTACCTTTCCGTCATGCTGATGACGCTCTGTACGGCTTGTCTGTTCTGTGTCTCGTCGCCCCAGCAGTTGCTGATCCTGGAGAATTCGCGTGGCGGCGAGATGCTCGGCGCAGCCCTCGTGCAGGTGGCTTTCAACCTGGGCAATGCACTGGGTGCCTATTGCGGGGGCCTGCCGATCGCCCACGGGCTGGGCTACGAATATACGGCGTTGCCCGGTGCGGGTTTCACCCTGTTGGGGCTGCTGACGGCCGTGGTTTATATCCGTAAATATCCCCGCCATGCGAAGCGATAACGGTGCGGAGCTGTTTCCGGTGGTCGACGAAGCCGGGAACGTGATGGGGGCGGCGACGCGTGCCCAATGCCACGGCGGCGGAATGTTGCTGCATCCCGTGGTACACCTGCACCTGTTCAATTCGCGGGGCGAGTTATACCTGCAACGGCGTCCCGTGTGGAAGGATATCCAGCCCGGGCGCTGGGATACGGCCGTGGGTGGGCATGTCGACTACGGCGAAACGGTGGACGACGCATTGCGGCGCGAGGTGCGCGAAGAACTCGGCGTGACCGGGTTCGTGCCCGAACGCGTGGCGGTGTACGTGTTCCGCTCGGAGCGCGAGCGCGAATTGATCTATGTCCACCGCACGGTGTACGATGGGGAGGTCGTCCCGAGTGACGAGCTCGACGGCGGGCGTTTCTGGAGCCGGGACGAAATCTTTGAAAATCTCGGCAAAGGCGTCTTCACGCCCAATTTCGAGGGCGAGGTGGAACTGGTACTCGGGGTATAGTTTTTTTTCGTATCTTGTAACCTGGAAACCGACAATGAAGCGACTGTCCTGTATGCCGCAGGGCATTGTCCAGCACTGACCGGTGCGAGGCGCAGGGATTGGTGCCGTTCCCCAAACGCATGTCCTATGGTGATGGCTGGTGCCGGATTTTTGCCTTCCGCAGTCGTTATCCTGTCGCCGGGGTTTCCGCCGCTGATGATTACAAAGGCCGTTAGGTCTGAAATTTGATAGAAATACCGTATGCAGTCTCTCCTTACACGTTGGGCCGACGCCCTGCTCGCATGGCTCGGACTCACTTCCGCATTGAATAACGGCTGGGATCGTTGGGTGGCTTTCGCCCTGGTGGTGCTGTCCGTCGTGCTTCTCGATTTCCTGTGCCGTAAGGTGCTCGTGCGCGGGATTAGGCGCATCGTGATGCGCACCAAAGCCACGTGGGATGACGAACTGTTCAGTTCCGCCGTGTTGAGCCGGCTGTGTAATATCGTCAGCGCCATCGTGCTGGTCATCGTCCTCCCCGTAGTTTTCGATGAACAGTCGGAAGCCAGGACGATCGTCACACGACTGATACAGGTGTACATCGTCGTCACGGTCTTCCGTTTTATCAACGCCCTGCTTTATGCGGCCTTCAATATCGTCTCGGCGCGTCCTGCGTGGCAGAACAAACCGATCAACGGATTGCGCCAGACCGGGCAGGGAATCGCAGCGCTGATCTGCGGTATCCTCATCGTCTCGATCCTGATCGGCAAGTCGCCCGCCATTCTGCTCACCGGACTGGGCGCTTCGGCGGCCGTCATCATGCTGGTCTTCCGCGACAGCATCCTCGGCTTCGTCTCGGGCATCCAGCTTTCGGCGAACGACATGCTCAAGGTCGGGGACTGGATCACCGTACCCAAATACGGTGCGGACGGTTCGGTGATCGAGGTGTCGCTCACGACCGTCAAAGTGCAGAACTGGGACAATACGATCGTTACGCTGCCGCCCTACCTGCTGGTGAGCGAT
>ENA-OYYT01000807-OYYT01000807.1-human-gut-metagenome-genome-assembly--contig:-NODE-807-length-12442-cov-10.060224_pt1 | contig 12442 bp, 10 predicted proteins | sample MGYA00243251_ERZ653453 | MGnify/ENA primary metagenome ERZ653453 (study PRJEB26926, sample SAMN06165174) | human gut metagenome | biome: ENVO:00009003; feature: ENVO:2100002; material: ENVO:00002003...
GGTCGTTTTGCCAACAGCAGATCAAAAATCTGGTGCTTGCAAAGCGACTTTTCTGCTGTTGGTTCTAACGGCAGAAAGGAAAAACATGAACAGTTTTATGTCATGGGTAGGTGGAAAGAAGAATCTTCGCGACGAAGTGCTTGCAAGATTTCCGCCTTACTATGAAAGATATATCGAGGTGTTCGGCGGTGCAGGCTGGGTGCTTTTTCACAAGCCGCCCGGTGCAGATTTTGAGGTGTATAATGACTTTAATTCAAATCTTGCAAATCTGTACCGCTGCGTTCGTGATAAACCTGCAAAGCTGAAATACAAGCTTAGGTATGTGCTTGATTCAAGAGAAGATTTTGAATACTTAGCTATACTTCACAAACGTGGTATTTTGCCTAGGCTTTATGACGTTGACAGAGCGGCTAAGTTTTATCAGCTTATACGTTACAGCTATGCAAGCGGTCTTGACAGCTTTGGAAGTCAGCCGCATTCGATGTGGTCGGACTTCCCTATGATCGACCTTGCCGCAAGGCGGTTGCAGAAGGTAGTAGTTGAGAATAAAGATTTTGAAAAGCTTATCAGGCAGTATGACAGACCCGTCAGCTTTTTTTACTGCGATCCGCCCTACTTTGCTACAGAAAGCTACTACAAGGACGTGGGATTTACGGCAAAGGATCATATCAGACTGCGTGATACACTTTTAGAGATCAAAGGCAAGTTCTTGGTTTCATACAATGACTGTCCGGAGATAAGGGAGATATGGGACAAGCCTAATATCCACATTGAGGAGATAAGCAGACTTAACAACTTAGCACAGCGTTATGACGCAGGCTGTCAGTACGGCGAACTGCTCATATCAAATTATGACACAAGCGAACGTGCGAAAGCTATTAGGCAGCTTTCACTTTTTGATTAGGAGGTTTTTATGAAAAAGATAATATTGGCACAGGTTTTAACGGCAAAAGGCAAAACAGAATTTTCAGGGCTTTATGACAGGCACGGAAATGCTGTAACGGTGGAGGTCGAACGTGACAGCAGCGGCGTTTCACTTATCGTATGGCAGGACGAACAGAAAAAGCAGCACTTTGACTGTGGGATATCCGAAGAAGAGATACAGCGTACCTGTGCGATGTATGATGACTGCGGCGATTGTCCGCTGAAAGAGTATTGTGAAAGTGAGGCAAAAGAATGAGGATACTTGTGTTTGAACCTCTGAAAGAACCGTATGTGAAAGATATCGAGGACGATATCCAGGCAATGCAGGAAGTAGTGGGAGGAAGCATTGAACCTATATATTTTGAATCTGACGGCAAGGCTTTAGCGTGGTGCAATGATGAGTTTCTGCTGAACGGTTCAAAGCCTAACAGGATAATTGGAAATACTCTTGTTCACGGCACTTTCTATATTTCGGGCAATTATCGTAACGAATACGGTGAGTGGGATTCCTGTTCACTTACCGATGAACAGATAGAAAAGTACAAGCAGCAGTTTGATCATATCATAGTTGATCTGCACGGTATCGGGCTGGTTGCTGTGAGAGAAACAAAGCCGGAAGTGATCCAACCGCTTGAAGAATATGAAGAAGAACCGGAAATCGAACAGACAATGTAAAGGAGAATGAAACTATGAGAATACACGCATCTATCAACAGAATGGTAAACAAAGAGGATTCAGCAATCAAGGCATATGCCAGCGTAACGATGGACGGTATGTTCGCCGTTCACGGACTGAGGGTCATCGAGACCGAAAAGGGCAGATTTGTCAATATGCCCTCCACCTCATACACCGATAAGGACGGCAACAAGCAGTACAGCGACACCTTCCACGCCATAACCAAGTCGGCGAGAACTGCCGTAAATCAGGCTGTGCTCAATGCTTATGATCTCAAGCTGCAGCAGGTTCAGCAGACGGATATCGAGGTGGAGAACACTCCCGATGAGGAAATGTCGGAGCCTGAAGATGAACCTGAACCGGAGCTAAGTATGTAGTTTGCTAAAGCATTTGCTGTGTATCTTGTAACAAAGGTAGAACTTTTGCAAAAAGTATAGATTTGTGGGCGGATATATGATATATTGCTTGACAAGGAGCGTGATGATATGAAAAGAGCGATATTAATTTTGATACTCTGTGCGGTGTTTTTATCAGCCTGCGGAAATGCAGCGGAAACTGCCGAAAGATCAGTAAGCGTCGGCACTTCGGCAGTGAGCCAAACTACGACTGCGGTCACAGTTTCCGCAGTAACATCTGCAAAGGAAGAAAAGGATACAAGCGAAGCCACAACTACTACTTTTAAAACAAGTTCGCAGACGGTATCCGAGACTTCAAAACCGACAAATATCACAGTAACTACGACCAAGAAATCAGATCCGTCAGGTTATTCGGGAAATTCCAGTCAGGGACAGAACAATTCTGCACAGAATAATAACGGTCAGGAAAATAACTATCAGCCTGTGCAAAATGATCCGCAGCCAGATAACTCGCCGTCCGATAATAACCGGAGCAATAACGGAGCGGAACAGAATAACGATCCGACGCCTCCGACTACAACTGCAAAGCCTGCGGTAACAAATCCGCCTGACACAACGACAAAGCCGCAGACTACAAAAGTTCCGCAGACTCAACCACCCTTGCCGGTGCCTACTGAGGAAGAACGATATATGGATATCGGCAGAAGCTTATCTCATAACGGCTCTGATTACAGCAAGGCAGAGGCGGTATACAACTGGATGACTGAAAACGGTTCGGGCACTTGTGTGAATTATTCGTGGCAGACCTACTATTTGTGCAAAGGTACAGGTCTGGAATGCTATCTTGCATGGACACCGTCAAAACTGTATGGTCATGTAGCAAATGTCGTTAAGGTAAACGGAACATGGTTTGTTCTTGATACGCAGGGACAAGGATTTCTGCTGAATAACGATTGCGGATTCAGCGAAATAATAGATATTGATGAATCATATGTATCAGGGGCGTATTTGATAAGCAGCCAAAGATATGATGAAATATATTAAAATGTGCAAACGAAAGAGCCGAAATCCGGCTCTTTTTCTTTGCAAAAATGAAAAGGAGAAATGCACTTTATGTTCAAAAAATCGAAAATATTAAAGAAGCTCGGTGCAGGGCTCATGGCAGGACTTTGCGCTTTTTCTATGCTCGGCTCATCTATGAGCGGAGTTATTACGGCAAATGCCGCAAGCTCATCGACTGAAAACGCAGCATTCCCGTCAGCGGATACGGTGATCGCAAAGGCGGCAACCTTGCTCGGCTCGCCGTATACCTATGGAAACAAGGGCTACTGGCATGCGTATGTTCAGGGTCAGTACACTCCGCTTTCTGTTGAAACGATAAATAATCTCGGCATTGACTGTTCGGGTCTTGTGTACTATACTCTTACGCAGCTTGGATACAAAACATCGGGGTTCAGTTGGAACAACCCTGTGCCTGTTGACACAGATCATTGGCTTACAGTCAATGATAACTGCACCATAACTTACGACGGAAAGACTTCAAAGGTCGAAGTCGAAAAGAAAAACATCAAGACAACGGACCGCCCGTATTGGGAGTGTGCTGATGGTTCGGTTATTACAGCAGGTTCTGTGGTGGTCGCTCAGAATCCGGGTGGTGAGGATCACGCTTGGATATATATGGGCGAATTTGATTCAAGAAAAGATGTAATAAGCTATCTGAGATCTATTGGTGTTTCGGAAAAACTCATAAACTCAAAGACAGTTGGCGATGGAAAAGGTGCAGGCGGAAAGCATTGGAGAATAGAATCCAGCGGTTCGGAGGGCGTTGTTATCAACAACAAAACTGACGGTAAGACTGCTACCGCTATGAATATGTCGGCGTTCAGGATAACAAAAAATGATGTAAAATTTGAAATAACTAAGGTTCTTGCTTCAGACAGAACGGTTAAGATTTCAGGCACAAGCAAGGTAGACGGCACGGTTGCAAAATACGGAGTATATACCGATAAGGCTTGTAAAAACAAGGTCGGCGAGATCACTATCGGCAAGGACGGAACAGGTTCCATTCAGTTACCTGAAAAGCAGTATTACGTTAAGGAGATCTCCGCACCGACAGGTTACAGTATCTCTGAAGAAGTGTTCGCATTAAAGGCTGACGAAAATGTATTTGTGACCGAAGATTTTACGAGAGGTAAGATTAAGGTCAACAAGATCGCCGAATATGGGATCGTAAGCGGCAGAGAGTTCAAGGTCGCAGGAAACGACGGCAGCAGTTACACCAAGAAAACCAATGCAAACGGCGTTGCCGAATTTAGCGGATTAAAGGTATACAACACATCTACGGGCAAAGCGATCACCTACACCGTATCCGAGATCAATGTAGATACAAGATACGAAGTTCCTAAGGCTCAGAATGTTACGCTGACAAGCGGAAATGTTGATCTGACTGTGAATGTAAAGTTCAACAATCAACTTAAAACGGGCTCGATAAAGATAAATAAGCAGTCCGAGGACAATCGGAACGGCGACAGAGAGTTCACTATTACGGGCAACGGTAAGACTTACACAATAAAAACAGGTTCGGACGGCATTGCAATTCTCTCTGACATTCCTGTTTATGACAGTAATAACGAAAAAATCACCTACACCATTTCAGAGAAAAATGTTCCCGTAAGATATGTAGTTCCAGCAGAGCAAACTGCAACCCTTACGACAGATGCGACCACAACCAAGACATTCAAAAATATCCTCAAAAAGTTTACCGTTGAAGTGACAAAGCAGGATTCTGAAACAACTTCCGCACAGGGCAATGCTACCCTTGCCAGAGCAGTTTACGGACTGTACAAGGACGGCGAGCTTGCCGATACCTATACGACCGATGAAAACGGATATTTCAAGACAAAAGAGTATGTCTGCGGAAACTACACTGTTCAGGAAATTTCGCCAAGCGAGGGCTATCTCCTTGACAAAACAGTTTACTCAGTAGGTGCAGAAGCTGAGAATTATTTCATTGAGCATAACCCACTTTCTATGACAGTGACTGAGGACGTTATCAAGGGAAATATCGCAATGATCAAGCATTCCGATGACGGCTCTACTCAGATAGAAACTCCGGAAGTGGGAGCTGAATTTGAAGTGTATCTGAAATCTTCGGGTTCTTATGCAAATGCTGTTGAAACAGAACGTGATCATCTGATTTGCGATGAAAACGGCTTTGCACAGACCAAGGATATGCCATACGGAATTTACACGGTTCATCAGACCAAGGGCTGGGAAGGTACGGAGTTTATGTCTGACTTTGATGTGAACATTTCGGCTGACGGTCAGACTTACAGATACCTCATTAACAATGCGGAATTTGAAAGCTATATCAAAGTCGTAAAGGTGGATTCCGAAACGGGAAAAACCATTCCTTACGAGGGTGCTGGATTTGAGATCTATGATTCAAACGGCCAGAAGATTTCTATGATGTTTGCCTACCCGACGCCAACTACGATCGACACTTTCTACACAAACAGCGAGGGCTATCTGATCACTCCCGAAGTTCTTCCCTACGGTGAATATTCGCTTGTTGAGGTTCAGGCTCCTTACGGCTATGCGCTTGATAAAACTCCCGTAGCATTTTCGGTTTCCTTAGAAAATGCAGAGAAAGAAAACTCGCTTACTATTGTCAAAGTTGTGAAACAAAACACCGCTCAGAAAGGCAGAATCAGCGTTCAGAAAACAGGCGATATTTTCACAAGCGTGAATATGGCAAGCTCTGCTTATACAGACGAAAACGGCGAGCTAGTTGTCAATCCAACGACTTACACTCCCGTGTTTGCGAACGGAAATCTTTCCGGCGCAGTATTTCAGGTGATCGCTGCTGAGGATATTATTACTCTTGACGGCACAGTCCGTGCAAGTGCAGGCGATGTTGTGGCAGAAATCACAACCGATGAAAACGGATATGCTGAAAGCGATTTATTGTATCTTGGCAAGTACGAAATTAAGGAAATCACCGCTCCTTACGGCTATGTTCAGAATACGGAATCACAGTTTGTTGGGTTGACTTACGCAGGACAGGAGATCGCAGTGCTTGATACCGTAAATACGTCATTTGTCAATGATTATCAAGGTGTTGAGATCTCACTTTCCAAGGTCATGGAGAATGACGAGCTGTTTGGCATTTACGGTGAGGACTGCTATACAAGCGTAAGTTTCGGACTGTTTGCAGCAGAAGATATTACGGCGGCAGACGGTACGGTTATTCCTGCCGACGGACTGCTTTCGGAGGTTTCACTTGATGAGAATATGACCGCAAAATTTGATGTACAGATACCTTTCGGAAGGTATTATGTCAAAGAAATTTCTACTGATGAGCATTATGTTCTAGGTGGAGAAAAGTATCTTGTAAACTTCGAATATATGGGACAGGACATCCGGACTGTGGATATTGACTGCGGACAATTCGTAAATCTTCTCAAGCGTGGCAGGATAGAGGGACATAAGGTAGATGACAAGAGCGAACCTCTTGAAAATGCTGTGTTCGGGCTGTTTACTGCCGACTGCGTGAAGTTCAGCAGAGATACTGCAATAATGACTGCCGCCTCAGATGAGAATGGCTGTTTTGAGTTTACAGATGTTCCTTTCGGACAGTATATCGTTCGTGAGATAGAAAGTCCAAGGGGGTATATTCTTAGTGACAAGGAATATGCTGTCAGCATTGCAGAGGACGGAGAAGTTATTGAGATAACTGCGGAAAACAAACCTATTACTGTTGAGATCTCCAAACGTGATGTGTACGGAAACGAACTTGTGGGTGCTGAAATGGTGCTTGAAAATGCTGACGGTGAGACAGTTGATAAGTGGACTTCCGACGGCACAAACCACATTGTTTCAAAGCTTGGTGCAGGTGAATATATGCTTAAAGAAATTGCCGCTCCCGACGGTTATGTGATTGCAACGGACATTAAATTTACTGTTGATGTTTACGGCAATGTTATGGTAGAAAACGTTGATTTTACGGCCGTTTCAGATAATGGCGATCCGCTTATCGCTATGGTGGACGATACCACTAAGGTTCGTATTTCAAAGCGGGACATTACAACAGGCGAAGAATTGCCGGGTGCTACTCTGCAAATTATTGACGAGAACGGAAATGTTGTTGAGGAATGGGTATCCACGGACGAGGCTCACTTCATCGAAGGCAAGCTGATCGCAGGCAAGGAGTACACGCTTCGTGAAACTATCGCTCCCGACGGTTACGAGATCGCAAACGAGATCAGGTTTACTGTCAACGAGGACGGTTCTGTGACCGAGGTCGTTATGTATGATGAGCATACGCCTGATCTTGAAACCCCTCCTACGGTCATAATAGATATTCCTCATACAGGTGTATCCGCAGACAATAGTGCTGAGCTTTATCTCGTAGCCACAGCGGTTATTATGGTTTTCGGTATGGTCATATGCAAAAAGAACGATAAGGAACAGAGAAAGGATGATGTGAAATGAGATCTAAAAAGAAATTGATCGCAGCAGCAAGTTCGGTGTGCTTTGCAGCTATGATGTCGCTAACCGCTTATGCTTCAGGCGATGTTGCAGGGGCGGTGACAAGCACCTGGGGTGCGGCGAAATCGCAGGTCGTTTCAGTCGTAAACAATGTGGTGTTTCCCGTAATAGACGTGATACTTGCGGTTCTGCTGTTTGTGAAGATAACACTCGCATACCTCGATTATCGCAAACACGGTCAGCTTGAATGGACGCCGATCGCTATCATTTTCGGCTGTTTGATCTTTTCTCTGACCTGTCCGCTGTACATCTGGAGCATAATCTGATAGGGGGAAAATGAATATGAAAGCAAAAGTAATGACTGCAATTTTAGCGACGATTATGCTGACAATGACAGCTTGCGGAACGATCAGTCCGCCGATTCAGAATGCTGTTACGAAAACAACAGCTACTACCACAGCCGAGTCCATACACGACTCGGCTGCCTCTTCGGAGGCTGAAAGCAGTTTAGAGGATGAAAAGATAAAGACGGACACCTTTATTGCCGAATTTTTCGATTCAAATATATGCTTTGCAGATACAAGCGCATTGGTAACAGAAGCAATGAAAGGCAGTTCCTTTGAGAACGAAATTGATAACTCAAACGGTGTGAATAAAATTACTTTGAAAGGCTCAAACGGCGGCGGTATGATCGATGTTCTGTGTATTGATCTAAGTCAGAGTGATCTTGATCACGATATGGAATATATCCTTGAAAACTTCGGAGATTATTACTTCGGACAGACCTCCGCACAGATGAGCGGCATCACTGAGGACGATTTTGTGTCCAACTATCGTATGACAAGCAGTGTTGTTTCTAAGTGTAAATATCAGCGGTACGGCTCTGTTCAGAAATCCGATGGTATGGCGACGCAGTTCGGATACACGGAAACCTACGCTGTGCTTTCGGAGGACAAGCTTACCGTTGTATCGGGTGCTTTTCTCAGTTCGGATATGATGGAAAGGCAGAGTTTTTCACAGCTGATGGCTAAGTTTGCGGAGAATGTGAAGTACTGATTTAAAATGAAAAAAGGGCTGAGGTTGGCTCAGCCCTTTGGTTTTGGGGAGTATAAATCAGAATTTATATATTAAATACTTCTTTTGCGTATGATGTCCACCCACCATGTGTAATCATTACGCAAATTACAGCAAGTGTTATATACAATACGATAGGGATAAGCAGATATGCCTTGCCTTTACTCAATGTTTTCCGAAATACATAGATATTTGAAGGAAATGATAAAGCAAGCCAAATCAGTAGCTCAATACAGCCAAGCATAATAGAAACATCTTTCTCCGAGCCTAAATCATAGCTATAGCCTTTTGAATGTCCAGTTATATCAAGAAAAATCCAGCCGAAACATATTGGAAATGAAAATGCAATAAAACTCGTCCAGAGAAAATTCAGACAATAGATAATTTTACTTTTCATGGCTATCTCCTACAAATTTCGATTTATGTTATTATCCATTATACCACACCAACCTCGAAAAATCAACCCTAGTAAACAGAAAGCAGGTGATAAAGTGTCATATATCCCATTTACAGACGAACAAAAAATCCTTGCCAACAGCGTAGACCTTGAGCAGTTTCTCAGAATGCGAGGCGAAAAGCTTGAACGTGCCGGCATAGAGCATAAGCTCATATATTACGACAGCTCAGGCAAGCACGACAGTATAACTATCCGTGGGTCAAAATGGTTCGACCATAAAAATCAGACAGGCGGCGGAGCGATAAAGTTCATGCAGGAATTCTATGACATGGACTTTCAGACTGCGGTACAGGAACTGTTGGGACAGAGGGTAACTCCGCTGTCTAACAGCCCACCGAAAGCTGATAAACAAGAGCAAAAAACAAGAGAATTTAAACTTCCCGAAGCCAATTCAAATATGCACAGAGTGTATGCTTACCTCATAAAACAGAGGTTTATTGCTCCCGAGGTCATAACTCATTTTGCAAAGCAACACACACTTTACGAGGATAAAGAACATCACAATGCGGTGTTCGTAGGCGTTGACGAAAACGGCGTTCCAAGGCAGGCAAGCAAGCGTTCAACCTCAACGTTCGGAAACGCATTCCGCATAACTTGTGAGGGTTCGGACACAAAGTACAGCTTTTCTCACTTTGGAAAAAGCAGTCGTCTTTATGTATTTGAAGCTCCCATTGATATGATGAGTTTTCTTACGCTGTACCCCAAAGACTGGCAGCAGCACAGCTACATTGCAATGAACGGAGTCTATGAAAATGCCGTTTTAACGGCTTTAAAGAATCATTCTAACCTCCGTGAAATTGTGCTTTGTGTAGATAACGATGAGGGAGGAATCGAGGCGGTGGACAGGCTTAGAGATATTCTTCATGAGAACGGATACCCAAACGTTAAACGTCTTGCACCTGAGTTTAAGGACTGGAACGAGGTGCTAAAGGCGAAGAATGGTGTTTATGCTTTGCCTGCTGTACCAAACAAGCATAAGGAAGAATATCATTGTCAGGCGGAAAATCTGCAGTATCTCAAATGCCGTCCGGATAAGCTGACGTCTCAGATCTATGCGGCCTTCAAAAACGAACAATACAAATATCTCGCCGAGTATGCACTTGCAGGCTCGGCGTTTTTTATTGATAAAAGCTGTGAAAAGGATATGTTTGCAAAGCTTAGAGCCAAGCTGAAAGCAGAGTACAAGCCGTACACAGATAAAGGCAAAATAACCGCTAAGCAAAAAAATTTGCAGGAATGTGTTACGGCAGTAATGAAAGATCTAAGGCAAACAGCTCGTACCCGTGAGCAGTGTATAAATACGGCGAAATTGCTGTATCAGCTTGCGGACAGGGCTGTCAGGTTATCTGTTGAAGAAACTCTGTCTGAGACTGTGGCAGAACATATCGAATCTGAGGACATCGTTTCCAAACCTGAACCTTGTATGGAATTTGGTTGATGCGATACCCCCTGCCTCACACTGCAATACCTTGAATAAAACAAACTAACTGTCGTATTAAATACAAAAGAAAGAATATTTTATACAGATCGGAGATGAAATTTTGAATGAGAAACAGATGATTTTGATAGGCGTACTTGTTGTAATTTTCATTGCCTTTTTAGTGGTAGTAAATCTGCTTGACAACAAGTCGCTTAACGGAATAAAGGCAAAAAAAGTCGGCAATGGACAGCACGGAACTGCGAGGTGGGCGACAAAAGCTGAGATAAAGCGTACTTTTATCCCTCTGCAATTCGAGCCAGAGATGTGGAGAAAAGGTCAGAACCTGCCGACTGTTCAAGGTACAGTGGTAGGGTGTCGAACGCACGGTAAAAAGACTGTGGCTATTGTAGATGACGGCGACGTCCATACTCTTATGATAGGAGCGGCAGGAGTCGGCAAGACTGCATACTTTTTGTATCCGAACATAGAGCTTGCCTGTGCTTCGGGAATGTCGTTTATCAGTACGGATACAAAGGGAGATGTTGCCCGAAACTACGGTACAATCGCAAGCAAGTACTATGGCTACAATGTTTCTGTTTTGGATTTGCGAAATCCCACCAGAAGCGATGAAAACAATATTCTGCATCTTGTGAATAAATACATGGATATGCACCTTGAAGACAAATCAAATCTTTCGGCAAAGGCAAAGGCGGAAAAGTATGCAAAGATAACGGCTAAGACGATAATCAATATCGGCGGAGGTGACAGTTCAAACTACGGTCAGAACGCTTTTTTCTACGACGCAGCGGAAGGACTTCTGTCTTCTGTTATTCTGCTTTTAGCTGAGTTCGGCGACAAAAACGAAAGGCATATCGTATCTGTGTTCAAGCTGATTCAGGACTTGCTTGCTAAGTATCAGCCCGACCCCAAAGCCAAGCCGAAAATGTATTTTACAAAGCTTATGGACAAGCTGCCAAGTGAACACAAAGCAAAATGGCTTGCGGGTGCTGCTCTTAATTCATCAGATCAGTCCATGCTTTCGGTAATGAGTACTGCGTTGTCAAGGCTCAACAGCTTTTTGGATTCTGAGCTTGAACAAATGCTGTGTTTCGGTACGGCGGTGGATGCAGAAAAGTTCTGCAATGAAAGGTCGGCTATTTTTATTGTTCTTCCAGAAGAAGACACATCAAAGTACTTTATGGTCAGTCTGCTTATTCAGCAGCTTTACAGAGAAATACTTGTTCTCGCTGATGAAAACGGCGGTAAGCTTAAAAACAGAGTTATGTTTTACTGCGATGAGTTTGGCACGTTCCCTAAAATAGAGGGAGCCGAATCAATGTTCTCGGCAGGGCGTTCAAGGAAAATATCCATAGTTGCGATAATCCAGTCCTTTGCACAGCTTGAACAGAACTACGGCAAACAGGGTATGGAGATAATCACCGACAACACTCAGCTTACTGTGTTCGGCGGATTTGCACCAAACAGCCAGAGTGCAGAGGTGCTTTCAAAAGCTTTGGGCGAACAAACGGTATTAAGCGGTTCTGTATCAAACGGCAGGGACAGATCTCAGTCATTGCAGATGATAGGCAGACCTCTTATGACTGTGGATGAACTGAAATCTATGCCGAAAGGACAGTTTATCGTTATGAAAACAGGAACACACCCGATGATAAGCAAGTTAAAACTGTTCTTCAAATGGGGTATCAAGTTTGAAGAAGAATACAAACTTCCCGATAAGACCGCCCGTGCCGTTTCATACAAAGAGCGTGATGAACTTATCCGTGACGTTGAAGTGAAATATCCGCAGAAGAAAAAAGAGAGCACGTTAGAATATGAGGAGCTGACGGCAAAGAAAAAGACAACTGTTAAAACGTAAAAGGAGCTGATGCATATTGATATTTCCAAGAAGGATATACGACTTAGGGCTAAGCCACAAGGCTGTGGCTGTGTACTGCTATCTGGCAAACCGTGCGGACAAAAATGGAGAATGTTTTCCCTCTGTACGCAGGATAGCAGAAGATCTGAGCATACACAAAAGCACGGTGT
>ENA-OYYT01000810-OYYT01000810.1-human-gut-metagenome-genome-assembly--contig:-NODE-810-length-12395-cov-21.421556_pt1 | contig 12395 bp, 9 predicted proteins | sample MGYA00243251_ERZ653453 | MGnify/ENA primary metagenome ERZ653453 (study PRJEB26926, sample SAMN06165174) | human gut metagenome | biome: ENVO:00009003; feature: ENVO:2100002; material: ENVO:00002003...
TGAATTTGTCAAGCACGTCGCTCATAAGGGCGAAGCCTTTAGGCATAGCCGCCTCAATAAACGGATTCCATCCGAGTTTGAGCTTGAGATCCAGGGATGCGATTACGGCGCGCGCTTCCTTCTTCCGCTCGCTCAGTGAATCGCCTCGATTGAACTTTATTCTGACGCGCTTCATCTTGCCTGTGGCAGGATGTTTACAACTGAAAGAGATATACCAAATTTTGCCCTGCGTCAGTTTGGGCGGTATATAATCAATGTGCGGGAGAGGCGACGAAAAGAACATTTTTTTTTCTTTGCACAACTCCACAAGGGCGTCATACAAGGAAAAAATTTGTCCCGTTTTTGTCCCGTTTGAGAGACTCGAACTCTGTAAAATATTGGCAATCAGCCCATTATGGACTTTTAGTGGAGATGGGCGGAGTCGAACCGCCGTCCAAACATCGCACCAGATAGCTTTCTACACGTTTATCCGTCCTTTGATTGTCGGCCCGGGCCTGCCGGATGGCGGGCTAACCTGAGCTTATCCTTTAAATCTTGGCGGAGTTTAAAGGAGTCCCTCCGTGCATCCGGTTTGAATGATACCCCGTGACCAGAACATAACCGGCTTAAAGTCTGCGGGATACTCGTCAGAGCCGCAACCTTGGCGGCCCGATTAAGGTGATCAACCTAGTTGATTACGCAGCGAGTGCATAGTTGTTGTTAGCAACTGAATTTACGGCCGCTGAGATTAACGAGCAAACGTACCATACGCTCGACGTGCTTACCACCCGACATCAATGCTGTCAAAACCAGAACATCCCCGAGTAGTTCCGACAAAGGTACATAAACTCCGGCGAAAGCTCAAAATTTTTCTGATTCAATCACGTATCTCACCGCATCTTGCTCACGGACGACGCCACCAGTCCCATGATATCCTGTAAATCGCCGGGAACGGCTTTCCGTATATTAAAATTCATAATAAAAAGACCGGCTGTCACACCGGTCTGATTTAAATCAATGTTTTCGCTCGACTAGAACTTGTCCATGACGGAGAAAATGGACTCGCGGACATTGTCAATGCTGCCGGTACCGTCGATTTCCTCGTACTTGTCAGCCTTCTTGTAGAAGTCGATGAGCGGCTCGGTCTTCTCGTGATAAGTCTTGATCCTGTTGTTGATGGTCTCCTCTTTGGCGTCATCGGCACGGCCCTCGATAGTAGCTCTGTGACGGATGCGCTCCTTGATCATCTCATCAGGAATCATGATGGAGATTACAGATGTAACGCCCTCATTTCCAGCTGCAAGCATTTTGTCCAATGCCTCTGCCTGGGCGATTGTGCGAGGGAAGCCGTCCAGAAGGAAGCCGTCAACGCCATTGATAGACTTGAAAGCATTGTCGATCATGCCTTCCACTACCTCGTCAGGAACCAGTGAACCTGCATCGATGAGCGACTTGGCCTTCTTGCCAAGTTCCGTACCCTCTGCGATTTCCTTGCGCAGCAACTCTCCTGTAGAGAGATGGCAAAGATTGTATTTTTCCACCATTGCGCTGGCCTGGGTGCCTTTACCTGCTCCCGGAGGCCCGAAAAGAATGTAATATTTCATTTTACCTAAATATATAAATATATTATATCCGAATTGACTAATCCTCATCCAGAACGTAAATGTCTTTGTAATTACGTCCCAACTCATTGTAATCCAGGCCGAAACCTACAATAAACTTGTTAGGGATTTCCATTGCCACATAATCAAGCTTGACATCCTTCTTGTAGACCTCCGGCTTCAGGAGCATTGTGCAGATCTTGCAGTCGAGAGCGCCCTTTTCCTTCACGATTCGGGCAAGGTCCACGATTGTGTTGCCTGTGTCCACGATGTCCTCTACCACGATGACACGCTTTCCCTTGATGTCTCCGGTCATGCCCATGACCTGACGGACATTGCCGGTAGACTCCGTGCCGTTATATGATGACAATTTCATTGAAATGAGTTCGCAATCGAAATTCAGGCGTTTCATGAGTTCGGCGGTATACATTATGGAGCCGTTCAGGATGCACAGCAATACCGGCGCTTCCTTGACTCCGCTGAAATCAGCATTGATTTTTTCCGCTACCTTGTCAATGGCCTTTTCCAGTTCCTCATTAGAAATGAAAGGTCTGAACGTCTTGTCGAATAGAGTTATCTTTTCCATTTTCAGATTATGATAGTATGCGCAAAATTAGCATAAAAAAGTTAGAAAATCTCGGAATCCATGTAATATTACGAAAAAACTTCCTACATTTGCAGAAGCAAGAGACAGACGGACAGATTGGGCCAATTGTTTAATTTTAAACTGTTGAGCCTGTGAATAGAATGAAACTATGGTCTGTAATTATTGCTGTTCTGATGTGTTTGTTTTCTCAAGCACATGAATTACAGTTGATTACAATATATGATGCGCCGGAGCATGATGCTCTGTTGCGTGCCGTGCTGTTCCTTACCGGAGCCGCTGATGCAGAGTCGATACCGGAATCCGAAATGGAACGCTGGTGGGCGCTCGCCGACAGCCCGATTCCGATAAATCTTGCCGGAAGAACCCGTCTGGAAGCCTCCGGCCTCATGTCTCCGTATCAGATCGCATCACTCGACGACTACCGCTCGCGCCATGGCGACATACTCTCCATCCGCGAACTCGCCTCCGTCGACGGCTTCGGCAAGGAAACGGCAGAGGCAATGTCAATGTTCATCTCCCTGGAGTCACATGCGCTGCCCGGCAAGTCTTCCGACTACCGTCCGCCCGCCCGCAATTATCTGTATGTCAATGAATCCAATAAGGCGTCAATGCCATTCGACGGTACAGGAGCGGATGCGGACTGGAGCTGGACCGGAAAATACAGGGTCAATGCCGAAGGACGTTTCGATACGGGAATTGCCCTACGGAAAGCGTATGGTGCCGGTTCTGCATGGCCGTCTGCAGGCTCCGGTTATGTGGCATATTATGGAAGGTGGCATATAGCTGATATTTATGCTGGTGATTACGCGTTGAGATTCGGGCAGGGGCTTGCGTTGTGGACAGGCTTTTCCATGAGCGGAGTCAATGCATTGTCCTCGTTCTGGAAACGTCCGTCAGGAATATCGCCTACATATTCATTGTCAGGAACTTCCAGTGAGCGCGGACTGGCAGCAGGATTGGAATTGGGGCGAATTTCCGTGTCGGTTTTCGCTGCTTTTCCCGGCTTGCGCGGCTGGATGGAATCCGGACGGAAACTGGTCCCCGATACATTCCAAGGCGTGAATGTGGCGTGGTATTCCAGACATGGCCAAGTCTCGGCGACCTTCTATGGAGAATTGGGTAAGACGGAGGACCATATCAAGGCGGGCAAAGTGGTCCAGGTCGGGAAAAACTGGTGCGTGACCTCATCCAAAATCTCCGCCGATGCCCGTTTCTGTATAAAGGGCGTAGAGCTGTTCGGGGAGGCTGCGCTGGATATCTGTTCATTGGAACCGGCTGCGACGGCAGGGTTCATGATGCCGGCTGGAGATAATTGGAAAACAGCATTGTCCTTCCGGTATATCCCTGATGGTTACGCACTTGGAAGGTGCGCGCCTGTCCGCGCATGGTCGGGGAACAAGGGTGAGACAGGCATTGCCGCCGGCGTATCATATAGGGACAAACAGTTGACGGCGGATTTCGCGATGCAGCCGGAACATGACAAGAAACAGGTCAAAGTGCTGGTTACGGCACCGTTCAAGATTTCCGGTTCTGTCAATGTCATATTGCGGCTGCAGGAAAGATGGCGGAATTACGGCATTGCGAACCGGGCTGATTTCCGGTCGGACGTCAAGTGGAACTACGGTTCGTGGCAGACGGTCTGGCGTGCTGAAGTCCTGACTTCCAAGCGAGTAGCGGTACTAGGCTACGTGGAGGAAGGTTATGAAGGACGCATCGGTGCCGTATTCTTACGCGGGACAATGTTCATGGCGGACAGCTGGGATGACCGGATATATGTCTACGAGCGCGATGCGCCCGGGAGTTTCAATGTTCCGGCATATTATGGACGCGGATATGCGCTGTCGGCTGTCGCCAGGCTCAAGTTCCGTTTCGGCGGTCATTTGTCTGACAATGCTGAAAAACGCAGCAGGATATCAGTGCTGAAAACTTATTTGAGAGCTGGATTTTCCGATACCCCGTGGCTTTCTCCAGGGCAGACGAAACTACGCCCCGCAAGAGCTGAATTGAAGATGCAATTAATGTATGACTTTTGAACGCAAGGTCATTAGATCTCCTTGAGGAAACGGTGCTGGTTTTCCGGCAGGATTTCCATGTACATTGCCAGCGTGCCCTTGGGAATGAAGATTTTCTTCAGTTTGCGGCAACCCATGAACGGATTCTCTCCTATGGCTACAAGTCCTTGAGGCAGAGTGATTTCTTTCAATGATTCGCAGAATCCGAAAGCTTCGGTGCCGATGAAATTGAGCCCTTTGTTCAGTCGCACTTTCTCCAGGGAGAAACACTCGAAGAATGCACGGTCACCGATGGACAGGAGTTTCGCAGGCATTCCGATCTGCTTCAGCTCCCAGCAGCCGTAGAAAGCATTGTCACGGATTGTCAGAAGGGATGTCGGCAGGTTGATGCTGCGTATCCATCCGCATTCCTTGAAAGCGCTGTCGCCGATATGCTCGACGGAGGACGGAACATGTATCTTGTCCAGGAACGAGACCCTGTTCTCTTCCGGGATCTCGCTTCCGAGCGGGCAATCTTCCGCCATGTAGTCCTGAAAAGCGAAGACATTGTCGCATATAATGCGCGTGCCCTCCCTGACGGTCACTTCATCCGGAAAGTTCTCTGCATCCAGAAGTTTTTCGCCGTCAGCGCTGTAACTGCAGTTGTTGTCGCTGTCCCAATCGTCGGACCGCAAGTCCTCCTGTGTGGGATAAGTATTGACGGTCAATGCCTTGCGCAGCGGCTCCGGAAATATGTCCAATTCTTTTTCTGCCATGTCGGAAATTTTTTATGGAGTACAAATATAGGAGATTTGAAGGAAACAGGTGACATGAATAATATTTTTGTTTGTAAATTCGCATTGTAATGTCGGAAAAAAGGAAATACGTGTCAGTGATTCTTCCACTCAAGCTGGAGTGGGAGCCGTGCTACTATTTACCTGCCGGCATTGGTGCAGATGTGGTTGTCGGAACCAGGGTCATGGTGCGGTTCGCGGGAAAATCTTATGTCGGTGCCGTCAGTGCGGCAGGTATTGTTCCTGAGGTGGAGGAACGGAAAATCATGCCGATACTATCCGTGGTGGAAGGCTTGCCTCCTGTCAGTCGCGGGGAACTGGAATTGTGGCGTTTTGTCGCGGACTATTACTTGTGCACCATCGGCGAGGTCTACAAAGCTGCATATCCGTCATTGAAAATAGGTATGGAGATGTCGCGCGCCCGTCAGGAGGAACGAAGGAAGTCGCTAATTGATAAGAAGATAGCGGCGTTGCAGTCTAAAAAGGAACGGATTCTTGCAAGTGTGCGGCGCTATGCGGATTTGGCGGACAAGGCGAAGCGTGAAGACACCAGGGCGAAATATCTGGATTCCAGGCAGCGTTTCCTTTCCCAGTCGGAAGAGTTGGAACGCGAGATTGCGGGATTGGAAAATTCCAGGGCAGCGCATGATACTCCTTTGTCAGGAACCGGGCTTCCGGACAATGCCGGTTTCGCATTGAGCGGACCGCAGAAGGAAGCATTGGAAAAAATCAAAGAATCGTTTGCGGCCGGCAAGCCGGTCCTGTTGCATGGCGTGACGGGCTCCGGAAAGACGGAAATATATGAGGCACTGGCACTTGAGACATTGAAACAGGGGCGCAATGTCCTTTATATGGTACCTGAAATCGCGGTAAGCAGGCAGCTGGAAGAGAGGCTCCGCAAGGTGTTCGGCCGGCTTTTGTATGCGTTTCATTCGAAGGAAACGGCTGCCCGACGTCAGGAGATTGCATCGGAAATCAGGTCGGGGAACTACATTGTCCTTGGGACGCGTTCCGCATTGTTCCTGCCTCATCATGACCTTGGGCTGATTGTCGTTGATGAGGAACATGACACTTCCTACAAGCAGGATGCGCCGGCGCCGCGTTACAATGGTCGTGATACGGCTCTGATGTTGGCGCGGATCATGGGCGCTGAAGTGCTTCTCGGGACGGCGACACCATCGCTGGAGTCATTGTATAATTGTCGTTCCGGACGCATGGACAAGGTCGACCTGAACTGTCGCTATTTCGGTTCGGCTGATGCTGACGTGGAGATAGTCGATACCCGGGCGGAGCGCCGCAAGCACGGTATGTCCGGCAACTTTTCGTTCAAGCTGATTGCCCATATCAATGATGCGCTCGCGCAGGGAGGCCAGGTGCTGATCCTGAGGGGAAGACGCGCGTATTCTCCTGCTGTCCAATGTTCTGCATGCGGGGATATACCGCGATGTCCGCATTGCAATGTGCCGCTGAGCTGGCATCGTCAGGAGGGCATTCTCCTATGTCATTATTGCGGCTGGAGGGAACCGTATACCGGAAAATGCCGGAAATGCGGCGGGGATTTGGAACCGCTTGGAAGTGGAACGCAGCGCATTGAAGAGGAAGCTTCCGCATTGTTCCCGGATGCCAGGGTGGCAAGGCTTGACGGTGATACGGCGATGGAGGCGGGAAGAGAGGCGGAGATTATACGGGATTTTGCGAAGAAAAACATTGACATTCTTATCGGGACGCAGATCCTGGCGAAGGGATTCGACTTCGACGGGCTTTCGTTAGTCGCTGTGATTCAGGCAGATTCATTGCTTGGGCAGCAGGATTTCCGGGCGGATGAGCGCGCGGTACAGCTGCTGGAACAGTTCCGTGGAAGGAGCGGCAGAAGGGGCGACAAGGGACTTCTCGTCATTCAGACTTCGCAGCCGGACCATCCTGTGTACAATGTTTTCAAGTCTTCGGATGAGGCTCCGGATACGAAAGTCGGTCTGGTGGATTCCATGATGGGGGAGAGGTACTCATTCGGCTATCCGCCGTTCTCCAGAATCGTCAATGTGATACTCAAGGACGCTTCCGAGGCGCGTGTCGAGGAGATGTCGAGGGGACTTGCTTTGGCGATCCGGTCGGCCTTCGGTATAAGTGTGGCAGGATTTGTGCAGAATGCCACGATGCCTGTGTCGGTTCTGGGACCGTATCCCCCGACAGTGGACAGGCAGGCGGGGCTCTATATCAGGATTGTCCGAGTTAGTCTCCGGAAAGATAAGGTATTGTCGGCCAACAAGAAAAAACTCGCGGAGGTCGTGCGCCGGTTTGATTCTGAAAATGCCGCGAACGGACGTATTGCGCTGGATGTGGATCCGGCATGACAGGCAAAATGAAAAGTTATCAACAACTTTACGTTGGTATGAATTATTTTGCTAATTTTGCGGATTGTGTAAGCATTAAAAAATAAGTCAGTATTAGTTTAATAATATAAACAGCATCTGAATGGGTAAAATCATTGCGATAGCGAATCAGAAGGGCGGTGTAGGGAAGACTACGACTGCCATCAACCTTGCTGCTTCTCTTGCCGTTCTCGAAAAGAAAGTTTTGGTAATCGATGCGGATCCGCAGGCGAATACGACATCAGGACTGAATTTCTCTCCTGAAGATGACAGGAAGCGTACTTTGTATGAGGTGCTTATCGGCGAGATAGGAATACGTGATGCACTCATCCAGACGGAAATAGCTAATCTTCAGATGGTTCCGTCCCACATCAACCTCGTGGGAGCGGAAATCGAGATGCTTGAGGTGGATGACCGCGAGTCAATTATGAAGAAAGCCATTGACACCGTGCGTGACGATTATGACTACATAATCATCGACTGCTCACCGTCGCTCGGTCTCATAACGGTCAATTCCCTTACGGCTGCCGATTCCGTGATGATTCCTGTGCAGCCTGAGTTTTTCGCTTTGGAGGGTCTCGGGAAACTGCTCCAGACGATCCGCCTCGTGCAGAACGGCGTGAATCCGGCATTGACCATAGAAGGTTTCGTGGTGACGATGTTCGATGGCCGCACGAAGGTGCATACCCAGGTGCTGAACCAGTTGAAGGAGCATTTCAAGGATATGGTGTTCAATACGATAATCCAGAGGAATATCCGTTTGAGCGAGGCTCCGTCCCATGGCAAGCCGATTATCCTTTACGATGTCATGAGCAACGGTACCTCCAATTACCTCAATCTCGCCAAAGAGGTTCTGGAGAAAAATGGAAAGTAATTGAATAGCATTATGAGCAAACCGCAGAGAGGATTAGGAAAAGGGCTCAGCGCTCTTTTGGGAGAAACCGGCAATCTGGACCAGCTTCGCAGTCCGGTAGGATATGTGAACAAGGATGTTGTGGGGACGAAAGACCCGCAAGACACGGCTGATGTCCTCAGGATTCCGGTCGATATGATTGAGCCGAATCCTTTTCAGCCGCGAATGTCATTCGATCAGGATGCGTTGCAGGAACTTGCCGTATCCATCAAGACGTTCGGATTGATCCAGCCGATCACCGTCAGGAAAAAATCGGCGGACAGATACCAGATTATCAGCGGTGAACGCCGTTTCAAGGCTTGCCGCATCGCCGGGATGGACATGGTTCCGGCATATATCCGTGATGCCAATGACCAGGGAATGCTGGAAATGGCCATCGTGGAAAACATCCAGAGAGAGAATTTGGACCCGATCGAGGTCGCAATGAGCTATCAGCGGTTGATAGAGGAATGCAACCTTACGCAGGAGCAGATGGCTGACCGCGTGGGAAAGAAGAGGGCATCCGTGACCAATTACCTCAGGTTGCTGCGCCTGCCTGCCAAGATACAGCACGACCTTAAAGTGGGATTGCTCAGTGTCGGACATGCGAAAGTCCTTCTCGGCGTTGAGGATCAGGCTCTTCAGGAGCAGCTTTGTGACGTGGTGATCAAGAACGGTCTCTCTGTCCGCCAGCTGGAAGACAAGATTCACGAACTTCTGAAGGAAGACAAACCGGAGCAGAAACGCAAGGAAGCGGCACTTCCGGATGAATATTGCCGTGTATTGGAGCATATAGGAAAATTCTTCGACAAGAGCATCAGCCTCAAGAGGTCTGAATCGGGCAAGGGCACAATGACCATCCATTTCGATTCCGACGAGGAAATCCATCGTTTCCTGAAGGCTCTGGATGACTCAAATATCTGATTCTGCGGATGGCTAGACGTTACTTTCAGATATTGACAGCTTTGTCTGTGTGCCTTTTCATGTTCTCCCTCAATGCCAGGGGGCAGTTCCGTGACGAGGCATTCACCCAGAACTATAATGAGCCGGGAGATACGACAGCCAGGGACTCGACGGATGCTGCATTTACCTTCAAGGAATATTTCGGAGGAATCAAGCATAAGCGGGAGAGCCGTATAGGTGTGATGTTTGCCGGATCCACTGTATTCATCGGTGGACAGCAGATGTATAACAAGCAGTATTGGAAATTGCCTATCATTTATGGCGGCATGGCGGCGACTGCCGGTGCCGGTATCTATTTCAGGCACAAGTACAATGTCGAAGGCGGTGCCAACTATAAGAATATCAGTACAATGTGCTTTGTCGGCACGGGTCTGATATATTGGGGCGCGCTGCTGGACGGTGTGTGCAATTATGATAGAGGCAAATTTCCGAATCCGGGCAAAGCGACATTGTATTCGGCATTGCTTCCGGGACTCGGACAGGCATATAACGGTGAGTATTGGAAGATACCGATTTACTACACCGGCCTCATGGGCTCGGCGCACTTCTTGGTGACGAACAATACGAATTACCGTAGATATAAACGCATTCATAATCAGGCAACTGCAGAAAATTCCACCTATGACGGACCTGTTTCCGCATCGACGGCGAAATACTACCGCGATGTGTTCAGGCGTTACAGGGACTATTCTGTGGTGGCACTGTTCGGATTCTATCTGTTGCAGATAATTGATGCCAATGTCTTTTCATACATGCAAGATTTCGAATTGAGCGATGATTTGACAATGAGCGTGTCTCCGACGGTCATAGCTCCGGACAATGCCTATGCGATCAATTCCGGTTCACATAGCTCGCGTCCGGCAATGTCTTCATTCGGGGCAGAGGGCGTGGGATTACGTGTAGGTTTCCGCTTCTGAATGCGTCTAATTGAACTCAAGTTTCGCAAGTGCGAAACACCGCTTATAGAGCCCACTAGGGCGATGGTAAGTCCCTTCCCCGAGGGGAGGGATTTTGGGTGAGGGTAACGTGCACATATAAAAGTGCGTTGGGCAAACAGCCTTCGGACGAGTGACAACCCCTCAAATTCGCACTACAGCTCAGCAAGTTTGACAACTTGCGAAACTTGAGTAATTGAATATCAGAAAGATGAAATTATATAGAATCATGGCGGCCGCAGCTGTTTCTGCGGCATTATTTATGGGGCCTGCCTCGGTCAATGCAGATGCCCAGTTGTTCAGTAAAGGAGAAAAGAACAAACAAACCAAGAAGGAACTCGTCCGCGAAAACAAGCAGATGAGGTCAATGCTGGATTCGCTTATGCGTGAGCTTGAAGCCCTTCGCGACACCGCGTACGAAGTGGACGACTATGTGGAGGCGGAGAAAAGCATCTCGCTTCTGGACGGCGTTGCTCCTGAGACTTATTCGCAGGAAGTGACTGACAGTCTGCTGAATATCTGGTATCTGCATCGTCAGGCGCGGAACAGTGTCGAGGGGGATTACAATATGGATTCGGTAAGTTTCACTTCGAATGTTCCGGACAAGGTGTTCCTCGAACGTCTCGCGAAGATGAATTCATTCATTACCCTTCCATATAATGAGACGGTGCGTAACTACATGATTCTTTACGCGGAGAAGATGCCGACCAAGATGGGGAAGATGCTAGCATTGTCGAATTACTATTTCCCGATTTTCGAGCAGACATTGGACAAGTACGACATGCCCGATGAATTGAAATACATGGCGGTAATCGAGTCAGCGCTTAATCCTGTGGCGGTTTCCCGTGCCGGCGCGAAGGGCATGTGGCAGTTTATGTACACGACTGCGAAAAACTATGGTCTGGAGATCAATTCTTTCGTGGATGAGCGCTTGGATCCGTTCAAGGCGGCAGATGCAGCCGCGCGTTACATGAATGACGCTTACCGTATTTTCGGTGACTGGAACCTGGCGATTTCGTCTTACAACTGCGGTGCGGGCAATGTGAACAAGGCTATCCGCCGTTGTGGTGGCAGCAAGGATTTCTGGTCTGTCTATGAATTCCTTCCGCGCGAGACCAGGGGTTATGTTCCTGCTTTCGTCGGGGCAATGTATGCCTTTACCTATTATAAGGAGCATGGCATTGTTCCGGAGCAGATTCAGATGCCTGCACATCTGGACACTTTCCAGATTCACCGGATGCTTCATTTCCAGCAGATCCAGGATCTCACCGGCATTTCCGTCGAAGAATTGCGCAACCTGAATCCTCAGTATACCCACGATATTATTCCGGGCAATGAGCGTGAATATATTCTCAGGCTTCCGTTCAAGTATTCCGGCAAGTTCATCGAGGTGGAGGATTCTGTCTATGCTCATCGTGCCAAGGAGTTGTTCAATCCTGCCACGCTTCAGCATATAGCGTCGTCAGGTGACGGCAACCGCATCACATATAGAGTGAAGAGTGGTGATTATCTGGGTCGCATCGCATCCCGCTACCATGTTTCCGTAGCGCAGTTGAAGAAGTGGAATCATCTGCGCAGCAATAACTTGCGTATCGGTCAGGTGCTGGTAATATATGGCAGGGGAGGCGGTCCTTCCAAATCAACTTCAACATCGGCGGCCAATGCTTCAGCACAGTCGTCTGCTGCGAAGTCTTCCGCATCGTCATCTGCCGCCAAATCTTCATCTGCACAGGCTCCGGCGAAAGCCAAAGCCGGGAAGTCCGGATACGAAACCTACGTGGTCAAGAAGGGTGACACGCTCTACAGTATCGCCAAACTGTACCCCGGTGTCAGCGCAAATGACATCATGTCTTTCAATGGAATTTCATCCAGCATCAAACCGGGCATGAAAATTAAAATTCCAAAGAAGTAGCAATCAGTTTGAAAATCAATGATTTCGTGCTCTCAGTGAACCAGGTGCTTGAAAAAATATTGAAAAAAGTGTTAAAAAAATTTGCACTCTAAAGAAAAATACTTACCTTTGTAATCCCAAACGAAAGGAATGGTGCCATAGCTCAGTTGGTAGAGCAAAGGACTGAAAATCCTTGTGTCCCTAGTTCGATTCTCGGTGGCACCACACGAAACCCTCGTAGATGCATTCTACGGGGGTTTCGTGTATTTACGCCGTGTGATAGTCGTACCATTGGACCTGTTTCGGGTCAGGGGGAAAACGGGTCAGGGGGAAAACCCTGTGTATTACGCATAGATTTTCTGTAGTCTAAAAA
>ENA-OYYT01000812-OYYT01000812.1-human-gut-metagenome-genome-assembly--contig:-NODE-812-length-12389-cov-4.920464_pt1 | contig 12389 bp, 9 predicted proteins | sample MGYA00243251_ERZ653453 | MGnify/ENA primary metagenome ERZ653453 (study PRJEB26926, sample SAMN06165174) | human gut metagenome | biome: ENVO:00009003; feature: ENVO:2100002; material: ENVO:00002003...
GGCAGCGTCAGATGTGTATAAGAGACAGGGCTCAGACAGCACCCGAAGGTTCTGGGACTTCAGTTCGTTGACAACATCAGACGTCCTGACAGAGATAACGCTATCGACGTTTACATTTCTGACGAGCATGATGATGTACTGGCTGAGGGCGTATGGCAGAACACATTCAAGGTAAAGCCTGAGGTGCTCACTGAGGCTGAAAAGAAGGAATGGCTTGCAAAGAACACAGGCGTTTGCCTTGGTTCTGACGCTTTCTTCCCATTCGGCGACAACATCGAGAGAGCTAAAAAGAGCGGTGTGGCTTACATTGCCGAGCCAGGCGGATCTATCAGGGACGATCATGTTATCATGACTTGCAACAAGTACAACATGGCAATGGCATTCACTGGAATAAGATTGTTCCATCACTAATTTTTGTGCATTGATGCAAAACAATAAAGGTCAAGAAAAAAAGGAGAAATTTATTATGAAAAAGTTACTTGCATCACTCATGGCACTGTCAATGGTATTCGCAGTTACAGGCTGCTCAGAGTCAAATGATTCTGAGAACGAGTCAAAGGCGGAGGCTAAAACAACAACTACTACAACTACAGCCGCACCTGCTGTCGAGTCTAAGGCTGACACAACAACTACAACTGCTGCACCTGAGGAGTCAGTTGCTGACACAACAACTTCTGCTGACGACACAACAAGCACTGGCGACGAGGCTAAAGGCACATATGAGAATGACGTTTACACAAGCGATCTGTATACTTTCAAGATCGACTCAAAGAAGTGGGCAATGCAGGAGTCCGCTGGTGTTGACGTAATGTTCACATACGCTGACGCAGGCGATGATGCTGAGCTTGAGTCTGCTTCTATCAACGTTATCTCAATGTCAAACGATCTGCTCAATGGTCTTACAGCAAGTGATTATGCTGACCAGATCAAGCAAACATATAATTCCATGGACGGCTACACTGTTACAAACGACAAGGAAGATAAGTTTGCAGGCAAGGACGCTTACATTGTTGACGTAACAGGCGAGATCGGCTCACAGAAGGTACTGCTCAATCAGATAATCACTTCTGACAACGGCAACCTTGTTGTTATCACATATGGTGCAAGCGAGAACGCTTACAGCAAGCTTTCTGACGAGTTCAAGACAGTTCTTGACAGCTTTGAGCTTAAGTAATAATATACGAAGTAAATAAATGACGATACCGCACAGCATAGGTGTGCGGTATTGTTATAATTGGAAAAAACACACTGAGGAGGTCTGAAAATGGACATATTAGTTGTTGGCGGAGGCGGACGTGAACACGCTATCGTTATGAAGCTTGCGGAGTCCCCTAAGGTAGGAAAGCTTTACTGCACACCCGGAAACGGTGGTATTTCACGCTATGCAGAATGTTTTGATGTTGCGGCAACGGATATTGAGGGCGTTGTGGCTCTGGCAAAGAAGCTTAAAGTAGACATGGTGGCTGTTGCACCTGACGATCCGCTTGTACTTGGAATGGTAGACGCTTTGCAGGCTGAGGGTTTCAAGACCTTTGGTCCTAAGAAAAATGCGGCTATAATCGAGGGTTCAAAGGTCTTTTCTAAGGATCTTATGAAGAAATACAATATTCCTACAGCCAAATACGAGGTGTTCACAAACAGTGAGGACGCTATAAAATATGTCAAGGAACAGAACACATACCCTGCTGTTATAAAGGCTGACGGACTTGCACTTGGCAAGGGCGTTATTCTGGCGGAGAGTGAGAAAGAGGCTGTGGAGGCTATACACTCAATGATAGACGACAAGCAGTTCGGTGAGAGCAGTTCCACTATCGTTGTGGAGGAATATCTCACAGGTCCTGAAGTTTCTGTGCTTTCATTCACTGACGGCAAGACTGTTGTTCCTATGATCTCTTCAATGGATCACAAGAGAGCGTTGGACGGCGACAAGGGTCTGAACACAGGCGGAATGGGTACTGTTGCACCTAACCCTTACTACACTGAGGACATTGCCAAGGAGTGCATGGAGAAGATCTTCCTGCCGACTATCAATGCAATGAATGCTGAGGGCAGGACTTTTGAGGGCTGTTTGTATTTCGGACTTATGCTCACCCCTAATGGTCCAAAGGTAATTGAATACAACTGCCGTTTCGGCGACCCTGAAACGCAGGTAGTTCTTCCTATGCTGGAGGGCGATCTTTGCGAGATATTTGAGGCTATTTATGAACACAGGCTGGCTGATGTCAAGATCGGCTGGAAGTCGGGTTACTGCACTTGTGTTGTTATGGCCAGCGGAGGATATCCTGTTAAGTACAAAAAGGGTATCGAGATGTTCGGTGTGGACGACAAGGGTCAGGTAGACGGAGCGTTTATTTATCACGCAGGCACTAAGTACGAGGACGGCAAATTCTACACAAACGGCGGTCGTGTTCTGGGTGTTACCTGCAATGCTTACACGCTTCAGGGCGCACTGGACAAGTCTTACGAGGCTATTTCCAAGATAAAATTCGAGGGAGAGCATTTCAGAAAAGACATTGGTCAGAAAGCACTCAAGGCACTTCCTAAAGATTCTCTTGATCTTGAATACAAGCAGGACATGGAGGACTACATCGAAGAAAACGGTGTTTATCTAAGACAGTAGGATATATAAAACGGGCGGAGAGATTCCGTCCGTTTTTTTTGTACAGATAATACGTTTATAAATACAAAGACCCCCTCGGACATTTCTGTCCAAGGGGGTCTTTGCTATGTGTGGGAAGTAAAAATTACTCGTCTGCTTTTTCAATAGCCGCAGTTTCGTAAATATACTTAACTGAGCTTTCAACGCCATCGGCTGCGCCTGAGAATGTTGTTGAATCCTCGGCTGCTGTCTTGAGAGCGTCAAGTCTGTCGATAAGTCCCTTGAGGTCGTTGTTGTAGATGTCAAGGAGCTTGCCGATGCCCTCGTCCTTATACTTAGCCATGCCGTCTTTAAGGGTCTTTGCACCGCTTTCAAGTTTCTTAACACCAGATGAAAGCTGTGAGCTGCCGTCTTTGAGCTGACCGATACCGCTGAACAGCTCTGCACTGCCGCTTGAAAGTGTTGTTGTACCCTGTGCAAGCTCTACAAGTGATGAATAGAGTGTTGCAGTACCGTCTTTTAGCTGCTTGCTGCCGTTGTCAAGCTGACCAAGACCGCTGTCAAGAGTTTTTGCACCGTTTGAAAGCTTTGATACGCCTGAGTTCAGGCTGTCAACGCCCTTATCAAGCTTGCTTGCGCCTGCCTGTGCTGAGTTAACTCCTGCGGAGAGGTTCTTTGTGCCTGCGGAGAGTGTAGCTGCACCATTGTTAAGATCCTTGCTGGACTTAGCAAGTGTGCCGATACCGGTTTTAAGTGCAGAAGCACCCTCGTTTACTGTTTTAAGTCCTGTATTCAAATTATCAACGCCTGCGACAAGACCTTTCTTCTTATCGTTAAGACCATTGTATATCTGAGTTACGCCGTCAACAAGCTGTTTGCCCTCGGTAGCCATTGTGCCGACACCTGTTGAAACATCGCCAAGGCCGCTCTGTGCGCCCTGCTGATACTGGATAGAGCCATTTACGGCTGCTATCATATTGCTTATGCTCGTATACTCTGCTGAGCCTTCTTCGTAATTGCCGAGAAGTTGCTCAAGTCCTGCGAGTACCTGCTGGTCGTATGCGATAGACTGTGTAAGTGCGTTATCTACCTTTGTTATGCCATTTGAAAGAAGTTCAACGCTTGCAGGGAGTGACTGCGCCTTTTCATAGAGTGTGGAAACGCCTGCATTAAGTGTTGCAACGCCTTTTTTCAGTGCAGTTGAACCGTCATAGGTCTGCTTTGTGCCTGCGGCAAGGTTTTTAGAGCCTGTCTGGAGGTCGCCTACACCTGTAACAAGCTTATTTGTGCCTGCGGCAAGGCTTGCAGCACCGTTATTTACCTGCTGTGCGCCTGAGGATACCTGTGAAAGTCCGCTTGAAAGTGATGATGAGCCATTCTTCAAGGTTGACATACCACTGTTTACCTGATCAAAACCACCGAGGAGGGCTGTTGAACCACTATGAGCTGTGGAGATACCTCTCATAAGCTCACCTGTTGAAGAATCAAGGGTCTTTGCTCCGTCACGAAGCTTTGTTGCACCGCTGTTAAGTGTCTTTGCACCATCGTCAAGTGACTTAGAGCCTGAATAAAGCTTGTCGATACCTGTGATAAGTGTTCCTGAGGAATCGGACAGCTTCTTGATGCCTGCATAAAGCTCCGCTGTGCCGTCTACAAGCTCGTCTGTAGCATCAGAAAGCTCATCAAGCTTATCCTGAAGATCGTCAGCATCACCGATATCGCTAAGGTCAAGCTTTGAGAAGATGTCAGATGTTGCGACTGTGAGAGCAGTTGTTGACTCGAAGTCCTTTACGTCTGCTGTGAACTCAACGTACTCCGGTATCTCGATATCTTCGTTATCCTGAAGATCAAGGCTCTTTGTAAGGCCAGGCATTGCAACGCCTATAAGTATCTGTCTGCTTCCGTCTGAAATGAGCTTGCCATTTGTTACTTCAACGTTTGAATAAACGTTAGTATCAAGGATAGCTGTTGTTGCCATAAGGTATGGAACATAGATATCTGTTTTCTTGCCGTTTATCTTGACAGTTTTCTTATCGTTGTTCGTATAGTCATATCTTACTGTAAGCTTACCGCTCTTGCCTGCGAGGTCCTCAGGCTTTATCTCCTTGCCGTCAAGGGTATATGTTACCTTTACATCAACCGGGAGTGCCTTATCGGTATAGCCCTTATAGTAGATATCTCCGCCCTCGGTATCCCATGTGAGCTTATCACCATTGGCTGTAAAGCCCTCGTCTGTTTTAACATTCTCGATATCTGTCAGGTCGGAAACGTCCTCCAGCTTCTTTACGCCCTGTGGATTTTTCAGCCAGTTGGAAACGACTGTTTTTGTCTTGTTGCCGGAAGCGTCAGTGATAACATAAACTGTTTCTTCCTTAGCCTGCTTTTCTGTATCACTGTCAGACTTATCAGCTTTCTTTGTATCTTTTGTATCTTTTTTATCTGATTCGCTCTTTGTTGTTGAGGCAGTGCTGTCGGCAGCGGAAGAGCTGTCTGACTGAGCTGCTGCATAAAGACCTGTGCAGCCTGCGGAAAGAAGTACGGCAAGTATGCCTGCAAGAACTCTTGAATACTTTTTCATAACTATATCTCCTTTACGAATTAGTTTATTTCAGGAAGCTTATAAGGCTTATTTTCTTTTTTCTTCATGCCCATTGTTGTATTGATTATTACCTTATCGAACAGCATAAGCATTGAAGGAAGTATGCAGATAACAGTTATCATACTGATTATTGCACCTCTTGACATGAGCGTACAAAGCTGTGAGATCATATCTACGCTTGAATATACGCCAACGCCGAATGTTGAAGCGAAGAAGCCAAGTGCGCTGACCATGATAGACTTCATTGAAGTGCTGAGTGCGATAGTGACAGCTTCGTGCTTATCTTTGCCTGCGTTACGCTCGGTCTTATATCTTGTTGTCATAAGGATAGCGTAGTCAACTGTTGCACCAAGCTGGATAGTACCGATTACTACCGACGCTATGAACGGTATGGTGGTATTCGTAAAGCACGGAACACCCATGTTTACTGTGATAGCAAATTCGATAACGGCTACCAGAATAATAGGCAGTGAAACTGAACGCAGTGCAATAAGAATGATGATAAAGATAGCGGCGATAGAAACTATATTTACTACCTTGAAGTCATGATCTGTTATGTCGATAAGGTCTTTTGTTGCCGCCGCCTCACCGATAAGCATTCCGTCCTTATCGTAGGATTTAAGTATCTTGCTAAGCTCATCTATCTGGGCATTCTCTTCATCAGAAGCTACCTTATATTCAGAACCTATTAGCATAAGCTGCCATTTGTCGCTCTTGAGTATCTTTGTTACTGAATCAGGAACTATCTCACGAGGGATAGACGGACCGATAAGAGTATCCAGTGACATTGAGAAGCTTACACCATCAACCTTGCCCATTTCGTCGAGCATAGAGTTTACTTCCTTTGGCTTCATATCAGCGTCAACCAGGAGCATATGGGTCGTTGCCATGTTGTATTCCTCATCTAGCTTTGTGTTTGCGATAACACTGTTGAGATCCTTTGGAAGAGTATCTGTCAGGTTATAGTAGACATTGGTGTTTATCTGACCATATATGGCAGGGATAAGTACAACTATAAAGAGTACGATAAATGCTGCATGATGCTTGATAATGAACTTTGAAGGCTTTTCAAGGCTTGGAACAAGGTCTTTGTGAATTGTTTTTTCAAGTGCCTTATCGAAGACAAGTATCATTGACGGGAGAACTGTTATGCAGCAGATAACGCCAATAACAACGCCCTTTGCCATTACGATACCCATGTCCATGCCAAGCTCGTAGCTCATGAAGCAAAGTGCAAGGAAGCCTGCAACTGTTGTTATGGAGCTTGAAACAACTGAGGTGATAGTTTTGCCGATGGCAACTGCCATAGCCTCTTTGTTGTCACCAGGGTGCTTTTCTTTCTCCTCTTTGTAGCTGTGCCACAGGAAGATCGAGTAGTCTATCGTTACCGCAAGCTGAAGCACGGCTGCAAGAGCTTCGGTGATGAACGATATCTCGCCTTGTATGAAGTTCGTTCCCATGTTATAGACTATCGCCATGCCCACGCTGAGCATAAAGAACAGTGGGATAAGGAACGAATCCATTGTAAGTGCAAGTATGATACTTGTAAGTATTACTGCGATAACAACATACATCGGAGCTTCCTGCATTGTCAGATCCTTGATATCCTCAACGACTGACGACATACCGCTTACGAAACACTGTTCACCGGCGATGCTTCTTATCTCCTTGACAGCTTCAAGTGAGCCGTCAGCGGAGGTCGCCTCGTCAAAAAAGACAGCCATCATTGTGGAGTTATCTGTATTGAAGAAATCGTAAATATCATCAGGAAGAACTTCCTTTGGAAGTGAAACGTCTGCCAGGGTGTCATACCAGAGAACATCGCAAACGTGGTCTACCTTTTCGATCTTCTCCTTGACCTTTTCAACGTCCTTATCCTCCATGCCGTCAAGCATTACCAGCGAAAAGCCACCCTTGCCGAACTCGTCAAGCATTATATCCTGACCTTTCATGGTTTCAATGTCTGACGGGAGGTATGAAAGAATATCATAGTTTATTCTTGTGCTGACAAATCCGAATATTGACGGTATCAGCAGCAGAATGCTGACTATGAGTATCGGTACTCGGAGCTTTACAACTCCTCTGCCAAATTTCTGCATCAAATGTCATTCCCTTCACATAGTTTTTGACCTTTCGGTCTTATTACATCTCATAGTATACATCAAAAATGACCAACAGTCAATAGTAAAATGACCATTAGTCATTCTTTTTGTAGAGTTGCACAAAATGACCAACGGTCACAAGTGACTATTGGTCATTTTGCTCCGTTGACTTTGAGGCGGTTTTGTATTATAATAGATTTAAGGTCAACCACAGTAAACCTGTGTATGTGTGGCATACAAATTGTATATATTATAATAAGGAAGGACGTGTTAAAATGGGCAAGCTTGATACCAATAAAAAGGTAAAGGAGGACTCTCTGCTTAACACGGCATTCAGTCTCTTCACCACCAAGGGAGTGAGCAAGACCTCAATTTCAGACATCGTGAACAACGCTGGTGTGGCGAAAGGGACGTTTTATCTTTATTTCAAGGACAAATATGACATAAGAAACAAGCTTGTTTCTCACAAGTCGTCACAGCTTTTCAGAAACGCTATCGAGGCATTAAATGCTAGCGGCAAGAAGCTCACCTTTAACGAACGAATTATTTTTATTGTTGACAACATCATCAACCAGCTAAACGAGAACAAGTCGCTTTTGACTTTTATTGCAAAGAATCTTAGCTGGGGCGTTTTCAAGCACGCTCTTACGTCGCCTATAAAGGACGATGACATCGACTTCCGCAACATTTATGACGCTATGCTAGCTGACGCTCCATATGATATTGTTCAGCCTGAGGTCATGATATTCATGATAGTTGAGCTTGTAAGCTCAACCTGCTACTCGTCCATACTTTACAACGAGCCTGTGGACATTGGCGAGCTTAAGCCTTATCTTTACATATGTATAAACAACATTATCGACACTCATGCAGGCACTGTAAAAGCATAAAAAAGACACGTTTACAAGATCGTAAGCGTGTCTTTTTTTGTACAAAAAAACGGACGGAAGATATCCGTCCGTTTGGTGTTTTTATTACTTTGCCTTAACAGCATCTCTTGCCTTTGCAACGATATTGTCTGCGCACAGACCGTACTCCTTGAGCAGATCTACTGCCGGGCCTGAGTGACCGAACTCGTCATTAACGCCGATCTTAACAAGCTTTGCAGGGTGTCTTGCTGCAAGAACGTCTGCAACGGCTGAGCCAAGTCCACCGATAACGCTATGCTCCTCAACTGTGAGAAGAAGTCCTGTGTTCTTTGCGGCTTCAACGATGATATCCTCGTCGATTGGCTTGATAGTGTGGATATTGATAACTGTTGCTTCGATACCCTCGGCTGCCAGTGTTTTTGCAGCCTCGATAGCCTCATAAACCATAAGGCCTGTTGCAACGATAGCTATATCCTTGCCATCACGGAGCTTAACGCCCTTGCCAAGCTCAAACTTATATGTTTCTGGGTCGTTGAAAACAGGTGTGGCAAGTCTGCCGAAACGGAGATAAACCGGACCTTCATGGAGGATAGCGGCTTCAACGGCAGCCTTTGCTTCAACGTCGTCGGCAGGGTTTATTACCACCATGCCAGGGATAGTTCTCATAAGAGCGATATCCTCGTTGCACTGATGTGTTGCACCGTCTTCGCCTACAGAGATACCTGCGTGTGTTGCACCTATCTTCACGTTGAGATGAGGATAACCGATAGAGTTTCTTACCTGCTCAAATGCTCTGCCTGCGGCGAACATTGCGAATGTAGAAGCAAATGGTATCTTGCCTGTTGCAGCCATACCTGCTGCAACTCCCATCATATTTGACTCGGCGATACCGCAGTCAAAAAATCTGTCAGGGAATTTCTTTTTGAATATACCTGTTTTTGTTGCAGCAGCAAGGTCTGCGTCAAAAACATAGAGGTTATCATACTTATCGCCAAGCTCTGCAAGAGCCTCGCCGTAGCTTTCTCTTGTAGCTTTCTTCTTCAATTCTGCCATTGCTTAACCCTCCAGACTTTTAAGCTGTTCGTTTATTTCTGCCACAGCCTGCCCATACTGCTCCTTGTTAGGTGCTGAACCATGCCATGAAACGTTGTTTTCCATAAATGAAACGCCCTTGCCCTTGATACTCTTCATTACGATAACGCAAGGCTGACCGCATACTGTTTCTGCCTCGTTGAATGCTTTTTCAAGTGAGTCAAAATCGTGAGCGTCGGCTGTGATAACGTGCCAGCCAAATGCTGCAAACTTATCAACGATAGGATATGGCGACATTACGTCCTCTATCTTTCCGTCGATCTGAAGTCCGTTATTATCCACAACAGCAACGAGGTTATCAAGCTTATAATGAGCAGCAAACATTGCAGCCTCCCATACCTGACCCTCTTCGATCTCACCATCGCCAAGGATAGTATACACCTTATAGGTATCGCTTGTGAGCTTGCCTGAAAGTGCCATACCACAGGCAACAGAAATGCCCTGTCCAAGGGATCCAGAGGACATATCTACGCCAGGGATAGAAATACAAGGGTGACCCTGAAGCATTGCACCGATATGTCTGAGGGACTTCAGCTCCTCCTTTGGAAAAAAGCCTTTTTCTGCAAGAGTTGCATAGAGTGCTGGTGCTGTGTGACCCTTTGAAAGCACGAGTCTATCTCTCTCAGGCTCTTCCGGCTTATCAGGATATACGTTCATCTTGGCAAAATAGAGATAAGTGAGCAGATCTGCGATAGAGAGCGATCCGCCCGGATGACCCGACTTTGCGTTGAATACTCCCTCGAGTATTCCAAGACGAACCTTGCAGGCTGTGATCTCAAGCTGTTTCTTTAATGTTTCGTCCATACTTTTGACCTCCAAAAAAATATTATTTCTTCAGTTTTTCAAAAATTTCATCTATGACTGCGGCTATGAAGTCTTCCTCGCAGGACTGCTCAAAGACCTTATCCGCAACCTTTTTGACCTCCTCTGCCGCATTTGACGGGCAATATGCCACGTCAGCCGCTTGAAGAAGTTCAATATCATTATTATAGTCGCCTGCAGCCACGAAAGTAAAATCCTCCATGCCACAAGCTTTTCTCAGCTCCTCAAGAGCCGTACCTTTTGATATATTCTGTGGAAGTATCTCGTAATACTCAATACTTGAACGCACAAAATCTACTCCTTTGTAGCCTTTTTTTGCCACATAGTTTATAAGCTCGTCCATACGCTCAGGTTCAACTGCAAAAAGCACCTTATACCAGTTCTTATCAGGTATCTCGTCAACGGCACACTGAACGGGAATGAGCTTACAAATCTCGTTATGGCGCTTTTCCATAGGGGTCATGCTAGGCACATAGACCTCGTTGACAGTAAGCACTTCACAGCCAACATAAGGATTATCTGCAAGTATCTCCTTGACGATATCCGCCGCAAAGCTTGGCAGAAAGACGTTATATATCTGCTCTTTCGTATGGATATCGTAGACCATTCCACCGTTTGACATTATGATAGGACAATTCACATTCACCATGTCAAAATACTGTCTAGCCGCCTGAATGGCTCTGCCTGTAGCGATAGAAAATCTGCCCCCAGCCTCTTCAAAACGCTTGACAGCGGCGAGAGTTTTCGGGGTAGGTATCTTGCTTGCGGGGAGAAAAGTTCCGTCCATATCAGTTATAAGCAGAACTTTTGATATATCTTCAAACATAAAATCACTTCCGTGGGTCAATTCCCTGCTCTGAGTTTTTTCAGCACCGCCTGAAAATAATCGGGCAATTCGCTGTCAAACTCCATATATTCCTTGGTCGCAGGGTGTATAAAACCAATTTTCTTTGCGTGGAGGCACTGCCCCTCGATTCCCTTTACAGCTTTGCCGTAAACATCGTCGCCGTAGACAGGGTGACCGATATAGGCGGAATGTACTCTTATCTGGTGGGTTCGACCTGTTTCAAGGCGGAATTTCACCAGCGAATACTGACCTAACTCCTCCAGCACCTCATAATGGGTAACTGCGTGCTTGGAGTTTTGCTCTGTCACGCACATTTTCTTTCGGTCATATTTGCTTCTGCCGATAGGTGCGTCAACTGTGCCGGTAGGGGTCTTTAGGCGACCGCCTGTGAGTACAGCTTCATACTCTCTTGTAAAGCTATGCTCTTTTATCTGAGCCGCAAGAAAGTTATGTGCGCTGTCGGTCTTGGCAACGATCAGCAGACCGCTTGTATTTTTGTCTATCCTATGGACTATCCCAGGGCGAATGACGCCGTTTATTGAAGAAAGCCTGCCCTGACAATGATAAAGCAATGCGTTCACCAAAGTGCCGTCGGGATTGCCTGCGGCAGGGTGCACCACCATGCCTTTAGGTTTATTCACCACAAGCAGCTCGCTGTCCTCATAGACTATTTCCACGGGGATATCCTGTGGCTTAACGTCAAGCTCCACAGGGTCGGGAATGGTCATCTCCACCTTATCGCCGTTTCGGAGCTTATAATTCTTAGCTACATTTTTGCCGCCAACGGTCACGCCACCGTCCTCGATAAGCTTCTGCACAGCGGAACGTGTAAGACCTGTATCCTGCGCTGACAAAAATCTGTCGATACGCTCGCCTGTTTGCTCGGCAGTGGCAATAAAATCAAGCTTTGTCATTTTCGTCTTTGACCTTTATATCGTCACGGATCGGCTTTTTCTTTTCGTCAAGAAAGCAGAAGCAGATAACAAACAGAATTCCACCGATAACGATACAGACATCCGCAAAGTTGAAAATAGGGAAATTGATAGGCTCGAACTTGATATAGTCCACAACTTCTTTTACCCTTATTCTGTCGATAAGGTTGCCGATACCGCCTGCAAGCACCATAGCCAGCGACACAAGCTCCAGCTTTGAGCCTTTGCGTATCTTATACATATAGATCACCGCCACGATCAATACGACAACAGGCAGACCGATAAGAAACCAGGTCTTTCCTGACATCATGCTCCATGCTGCTCCTGAGTTTCTTATATGGGTCAGGCTGAACACCTTAAAGCTGCCGAACTTTATGACCTCGACAGGCTGACCATTCAACGGCAGGTTATTTGTCACGGCAAGCTTTATGAGCTGGTCGGCGGCAACGAGAACTGCCATGATAACAAGCGAAATTACAACTGTCTCTTATACACATCTCCGAGCCCACGAGACTACGCTGCATCTC
>ENA-OYYT01000819-OYYT01000819.1-human-gut-metagenome-genome-assembly--contig:-NODE-819-length-12306-cov-22.503224_pt1 | contig 12306 bp, 9 predicted proteins | sample MGYA00243251_ERZ653453 | MGnify/ENA primary metagenome ERZ653453 (study PRJEB26926, sample SAMN06165174) | human gut metagenome | biome: ENVO:00009003; feature: ENVO:2100002; material: ENVO:00002003...
CTTTTTAGACTACAGAAAATCTATGCGTAATACACAGGGTTTTCCCCCTGACCCGGAGAATCTCAAGTCTTTCAAGCGGGACGCGGCCACGGTCGATTTTGTAACTTATTGATAATCAGATAGTGTTTAAATAGTGGCGTGGAAACGCGGCCTTTTTTTGGCTACGTTTCCACGCTATAATTTATAACTAATTGAAAATCAGCGACTCCAAAAACAGGGCGTGGCTGCGTCCCGCCAGAGTGGTCGTGGGATACCGCGGAAGTCACGCCTTTCTGACGTACACCGCGAAGGAGTATTGAAGGCCGTTTTCCGGGTCGGTTTCCAGGGACGTTTCGGATTCTTTGTGCCAGACTGCTGGGTCAATGGCCGGGAAGAAGGCGTCGGCATCGGGAACGGAGGTGCGGACATGCGTGATGTAGAGTTTGTCGGCAGAATCAATCGTGCGCTCGTAAGTTTTCGCGCCACCGATGATGAAACATTTCTCGGGCGCCGGGGCGTCGGCGGGCGGGATGGCGGCGGCAGCTAAAGCAGCGGCCACGTCAGGTACCTGCACCACGTTTTCCGGGGCATCGAAATCACTTTTGGTTATGACAATGTTCTTGCGCCCGGGAAGAGGTCGGCCGATGGAAAGCCATGTCTTATAGCCCATTATGATTGGACAACCCATGGTAACCCTGCGGAAATACTTCATGTCCGCAGAAATATGCCATAACAATTCATTATCGCGGCCTATCGCCATATTGTCGGCAACCGCCGCTATGATATTCTTCTGCATATTTCTGAAAATAAATAAAATAACTCAAGTTTCGCATGTGCGAAACACCGCTTATAGAGCCCGCGAGGGCGATGGTAAGTCCCTTCCCCGAGGGGAGGGATTTAGGGTGAGGGTAACGTACAAAAAAGCGCGTTGGGCTTACAGTCTTCCAACTATTGACAACCCTCAAATTCGCACTAACGTTCAGCAAGTTTGACAACTTGCGAATTATGGCCGATCTTACACTGCTACCGGGGCCTTGATTGCTGGCCACGGGTCGTAGCCCTCTAGTGTGAAGTCCTCGTACTTGAAATCGAAAATGCTCTTCACCTCGGGATTAATCTTCATTACGGGGAGCTTGCGCGGCTCACGGGAAAGCTGGAGATCCACCTGTTCGAAATGATTGAGATAGATATGCGTATCGCCTGTGGTGTGGATGAACTCGCCCGGCTCCAAACCGCAAACCTGCGCAATCATCATTGTCAGAAGCGCATAGGACGCGATATTGAAAGGAACTCCCAGGAAAGTATCGGCACTGCGCTGGTACAGCTGGCAAGACAATTTGCCCTCGGCCACGTAAAACTGGAAGAGGCAATGGCATGGAGGAAGCGCCATCTGATCCACCTCACCCGGGTTCCACGCCGAAATTATCATCCTGCGGGAATCCGGATTATTCTTTATCATATCCACCACCTGCGACAACTGGTCAATGCTTCTTCCGTCAGGAGCCGGCCAACTGCGCCATTGATGCCCGTAGACAGGACCCAGATCACCGTTTTCATCAGCCCACTCATCCCATATTGACACGCCATGCTCCTTCAGATACTTGATATTTGTATCTCCGGCAATAAACCAAAGCAATTCGTATATGATTGACTTCAAATGCACTTTCTTGGTGGTCAGCAACGGAAACCCCTCAGAAAGGTCAAACCTCATCTGGTAACCGAAAATGCTCTGAGTGCCGACACCCGTGCGGTCATGTTTGACAACTCCGTCTTTCCGTATGTGGCGAAGCAGGTCAAGATATTGTTTCATAAGCAATTACGCTCTTACAGAGAATGCGAAGATAATGGCCTGCTGGAACACTTCACCAGGACGGAGGACAGTGGTAGGAAACTCCGGCTCATTAGGTGAATCAGGATAATGCTGACACTCGATGGCCACGGCATCATAATCATGGTAGATATGGCCGTTCTTGCCCACAGGACAGCCCTCCAGCCAGTTTCCCGTATAGATCTGCACGGCAGGCTGAGTAGTCAGGACCTCCAATACTCGTCCGCTTTCAGGAGAATAAAGCTCGGCTGCGGACTGAATCTGTCCAGGCTCGGCACCGTCGATTACATAACAGTTGTCATAACCCTTGCCGTAGTTCAATGCCGGGAAATCAGCCTTGATATCACGTCCAAGAGGTTTGGCATTCACGAAATCCATCGGCGTTCCTGCCACATCTTCCGCAGTTCCCACAGGAATCAATGTGTCATCTGTCGGCAGGAACTCCGAAGCATTCAGTTTGAGAATATGATTCAGCACAGTGCCGGAACCCTCGCCGTTGAGATTGAAATAAGCATGGTTCGTAAGATTCACCACGGTAGGCGCATCGGTCTCTGCGGTAAAGGTCAATGCCAGTTCATTCTCTTCCGACCACTCATAATGGGCAATGACTTTCAGGTTCCCCGGATAGCCGGCTTCCCCGTCCTCCGAGAAATACATGAATTCCACAGCATCCCCCTCTATCCTGCTGTCCCACACCTGATTCTGGAATCCGTCAGGACCTCCGTGAAGATGATTGCAAGCATTGTTAATCGGCAATGTATATTCTTTTCCGTCGAGAGTGAAATGTCCTTTTGCAATTCGGTTCGCATACCTTCCAGGGCATTTTCCTGCACAAGGTCCGTCTCCGAAATATGACATCGGATCATCATAACCGATTACGACATCAGCAAGTTTCCCATCCTTGTCAGGAACATTGACAGAAACTATTCCGGCACCGACGCTGGAAAGTGAAACGGATGCACCGGAGGCATTGGTCATCGTATAAAGGACAATCTCCTTTCCTTCAGGAGTCTTGCCCCAGACTTTGCTTTCAATCTTCATATTCAAACAGATTCAAAAAACCAATAAAAAAGGACGTAGTCATATATCCTACATCCTTCAAATTTATAATATTTATATCATTATATCAAGGGTTTTGCGCCGTAGCAATCTCAGTCAGCCGCTCGAAGACTTTGTCCTGCGGCGCGTCTTTCAGAAGAACACGTTTCTGGCTGTCAAGGAGATAGAGCGACGGAATCGCGCGGACATTGTAGGTGACGTCCGTGCGGATGATGTAATTGTGGTCATAGCCGCAAATCCACTCCGACGGATAATCTGCCGCGAAAGATTTCCACTTGTCAATCTCCTGGTCGATATAGACATTGACCACGACCAGACGGCCGGATTTTTCCAATGCCGATATTTCAGGGCTGGACTCTATCATCTCCGTGATTTCCCGACAGTTAGGACAGCCCGGATTCGAGAAGAAAAGCAATGTATAATCAGCTTTCACTCCATAAAGAGTATGGACCTTGCCGCGTAAATCCTTGAAAGAAAAATCCGCCGCCTTCGTCCCGATACGGTTCAATGCGCACATCGACGCATCGTAGGAATATGCCGGGCGCATAGACTCGGACACGCATTCTGACTTCACAAGTCCCTCTACATAAGGAAGATAGAACTCTTCATTGCGCAGCGGGGAATTAGGGTCATAGAAATATTTTTCCGCGAACTTGGTAATCGTCTCGAAAACATTGGAAGAAGTATCGCGCTTCTCGCAAGACTCGGCGGCAGAAAAAAGCCTGGACACGGACTTGCATGCCTCACTCAGGGGAGCACTCCACAGAATGGTGGTATACAATCCGAATTTCTGCTCCACGTCATCCTTCAAAATGCCTTTTACATGCAGAGAATCACATTTTCCTGCCAATGAAGCGGACATCATCCCATCCCAGAAATGGTCCAGTACGTATGTCATCCTCTCGGAAGGCTCCGTTATCATATTCGGAATCTTCACTTCCGGAAAAGGAACAGACTTGACCGTCTCGCCTGCCGACGAAGTATTCTTCCTCTGTCCGCAGGCCACCATCATGGCCGCCAATACAGCCAACCCGATGATATGCAGCCTTTTAACCATTTTCAGCAATTTTAGCCTCGGAAATATTGATGATGAAATCACCTATCTTCTCAAGTTCAGCGACAATATCCATGTAGAACACGCCTACCTGATAATTGTAGTCAGGATTCTCCTCGATGTTGATGATATGCTCCTCGCGGAGAGTGTTGCGGCATTCATTGATATTGTACTCGGCATCCTGGGCATTGGTAATGTCCTTCAGGCTGGTATAGGCGACTTTCAGGTTCGCCGTCATTGCCTTGAACGCATCGTCGACGATATCGCACATGCGTCCGAGACGCTTCAGCTGCTCTTCATCGAAAGACAGGCCGTGCTCATTACGGCGTGCAAGAATACGTCCCACAGCATCGCCGGAGTCTCCGATACTTTCCAGTTCACCGATAATCTTGTACATGCCGTTGATCCGCTTGGCTGAAGATCCGGAAATTTCACCTTTCGCCACCTGATTGAGATAGTCCGCAATTTCATACTCGATACGGTCTGTAATCGCCTCATATTTGATAAGTTTCTCACGCAACTCGCTGAATTTGTCAGCAGAATTCTCGACAATCGCCTGACGCATGTACAAGAAATCATTGTAGCAAATCTCGGAGAAATGCACGATTTCCTGCTCTGCCTCATCCAATGAAAGTTCTGCCGTGGAAAGAGGACCGCCCTGAATATACTTGAGCCTGAAGACCTCCTTCTCCGCTTTCTGCGGGATAATCCAGGAGACAATCTTCTCAATCTGCGGAATGAACCATATGAGTATCAATGTATTGGTAACATTGAACAATGTATGCATCGTGGTTACGCTGTACAGCAGTGAAGACTTTATCGTATCAGCATTGGCGACGTCGGTCAGGTCCGCGGTGTTCGGATCAGGCAGTCCGCAGGAACCGATTATGAATCCGATGAGTTTCAGGAACCAAGGGAAGATGCAGAGCACCCAGATGACTCCGAAGACATTGAAAACGGTATGGGCCATGGCCGCCCTCTTCGACGTGGTATTACCCACGGAAGCAGCGATATTGGCCGCGATGGTGGTACCGATATTTTCACCCAGAATCATTGCGGCAGCCAGTTTGAACGGTATCACGCCGGTCGTGATGAGAAGCATGATGATCGCCATCGTGGCGGCCGAAGACTGGAAACAGATGGTAAGCACCGTTCCGATAAGCAGGAAGAGCAATACCGACAGGTTCACCGGCCCGAGATGAAGGTTCGTCAATGCCTGCAAGCCGCTAAGGTCAATGTTGTCGAGCAATATTCCGGATGTCTCCTTCAGTTTGGCAAAACCCACGAAGAACAATGCGAAACCGATGATGATTTCTCCCAAGTCTCTCATTTTCTTGTTCTTCTGGTTCATCATCATGATGAATCCCAGCGCTATGAGCGGGAAGGAAATCGTGGAAATGTCATACGAGAACCCGAAAATCGCCATAATCCATGACGTGACCGTAGTTCCGATATTGGCGCCCATGATGACGCCGATGGCTTGTGCCAATGTAAGAAGTCCGGCATTCACGAAACTGACGACCATGATAGTCGTCGCTGTGGAAGATTGGATGGCCGCAGTCACTCCGACACCTGTCAAAAGACGTTTGAAGCCATTGGAAGTCATGGATGCCAGGAAAGACCGGAGACCGTCTCCTGCGACTTTCTGAAGCCCGACACTAAGTAGGCTAAGTCCAAACAAAAATAGAGTTACTGCGCCTACCAGGGTCAGCAATTGAAACATCATCTGCATATACGTGCGGCATTGAAGTTTATAAATCCTCGCAAAATTATAAAAAATAGTTAGATTTGCCTTTCACAAGGCGGCTTAAAATTAAAAAATACCATGAATTCATTGCGTCACATAACTTTATCTTCCCTGATTCTGCTGTTTTCAATGATTTCGAACCCGGCGAAAGCGCAGTTTTCCAGTAATGGAGACGACCCCGGAAGACTCAGATGGTTCCGCATGGACACCCCGGCCTACCGGTTAATCTACCCGGCAGGATGTGATTCTCTCGCAATGAGTTACGGCAATGAACTTGAACGCTTCCGCCTTTCCGAGAGCATCAGTTCAGGACTTGTCCCCGGAGAGGGCTACCGGAGAAAGACGCCGATAATTCTCCACACTCATCACGGAATTTCGAACGCAGCCGTGACATGGGCTCCAAAACGCATTGACATATACACATTGCCCGACGCCTACGACCCCGAGCCTGTTCCATGGACGAAGACATTGGCCGTACACGAAAGCCGTCACCTGGCGCAGATGCAATTCGGGTACAAGAGCTGGCTTAAACCATTGACATTCATTGTCGGAGACATGGCGCCCGGCGCATATTCGGCATTGTGGCCGAACACCTGGTTTCTCGAAGGCGACGCAGTGACCGCCGAAACGGCATTGACCAGCACCGGCAGGGGCCGCACGGCGGATTTTCTGGACTATTACATGATGGCGTTCGACAACGGCGACTGGAGGAACTGGTACAGATGGAGATACGGCTCTTACAGACACTATGCGCCGGACCACTATGCGCTTGGTTATCTGACAATTGCAGGCACGCGGTACTGCTTCGACGACCCGCTTTTCACCGAGCGCTACTTCTCCAGGCTGGCTGCCAATCCGTTCCGTTTTTCCAATGCGCAGAAGACCGTCCGTCAGGCTTCCGGAAAGAGTTTCCGCAAGTCATTCAGCGGCATAATGTCCTCATTTCATGATATTTGGAAGGAAGAGGCGGAGGCAAGACGTCCGTTCACCGAAGCGGAGCAGCTCCAGACCGGCGGAAAATGGTACAAGACGGTTCATGGCAATGTTTCCGCGAACGGCAAGGTTTATTCCATAGTGTCAGGTCTGGCGGAATCCGCAATGCTCACGGAGTTCGACCCCGAGACCGGCAAGCGCAGGAATCTGCGTACATTCTCCTCGACAGCAGACGGGCTGTCCTACGCCGACGGCAAGCTATGGTGGAGCGAATCCGTGCCCGACGCCCGCTGGTCGCTGGAAATGACCTCCAGAATACGCAGCTACGACCTCGCCACCGGACGCACCGGCACCCTCACCCGAAAAGGACGCCTGTTCAATCCTTCGGTTTCCCCTGACGGGACAATGCTGGCGGCCGTGGAATACCCAGTCACCGGAGGTTCGGCAATAGTCATATTGAACCCAGCCACAGGAAAAGTGCTTCGCCGCAGGCAAATGCCGGACAGCCTCCAGGCCGTAGAGCCGCGCTTTATGAGCAATGCGCTCATTTTCAATGCCATATCAGAAGGCGGTTCCGCAATATATCGCATCAATGCTGGTTTGGACGGCGAGCCGGAATGTCTGCTCGGGCCCGTGAAAGTCAGCATAAGGAATCTTGTTTCCGCCAATGACAAGGTGTATTTTTCTTCTGACAGAGACGGCACACAAGAACTGTATAGTATTGATATAGAAAGCGGAAAAGTATTTCAGCACACTTCCCTCCCCTATGGCGGAGACGAATTCTGCTTCATCGGTCAGGATGTGGTTTTCTCAATGCTGACGAAGGACGGAAGGCTGCTGCACAAGGCTCTGGCGCTGGAGACGTCAGGCAAGGAAGTGGATTTCAATGACATACATCAATACCGCGTAGCCGATAAATTGACAATACAGGAAAGGGCTTCTGCCGCACAGAAGTGTATTCCGTGGGCAGATTCCGCGAAAGATTACAAGACCACCTTCAGCAAGCCGGAACGTTATCGCAAACCTCTGAATATATTGAGGTTCCATTCATGGGCTCCGCTGTATTTCAATTACGACAGGGTCCGCAACCTGAGCGGTGACCTCACATATGAGACTGCTTCAGCCGGCGCGACGGCATTGTTCCAGAACAGTCTGGGAACAGCCTGGGGTTCTGTCGGATATTCTTTCCATAAGGACCCGTTTGCGGGCGTTTACAAGGACGGCAGCCACAAGTACCGCCATTCAGGCCATATCCTGTTCACTTACAGCGGATTATATCCAGTATTCGAGTTCTCCGCCGATTTCAATGACAATGCCGCCATTCAGTATTCCCGGTTGCTTACCGAGACCCGCGGTCATGTCAAGGAACAAGTCGTGGGACTTCTTCTGGACAAGCCGTCGTTCCAAGGTTCCGTCAAGGTCTATATTCCTTTCAATTTCTCTTCAGGCGGCTGGTCCCGTGGCTTCATTCCGCAAATCAGCTATGCCGGAAGCAATGATTTGTTCAACAAATCCCTGCCGGCTCTGAGCAAAAACGGCATTTTTGCAGTTCCGGACAAATCCGAGGAGTATCATAAGGGAAAGAATGTCTACATGCAGACGCTGCGTGCTTCCGTGAGGGGATATGCCCTGCGTCCTGTGCCGGCATCCGGTACATTTCCACGCTTCGGCATCGGTGCGGAGGCCGGTTATTCCACCAGGATAATGATGGATGACCTGTATTCGGCATCTGCATATTGTTATGCATACGGCTATCTCCCTGGAATCACTCTTACACAGGGGCTTAAACTCACCGCTAGGTATCAGCACCAGTTCGGAGCGGAGTTAAGGCGTGAGAATGCCATTTCCGTGGCGCCAAGAGGTTTCGAGAATTCCAGCGCAGAGTATGTCATCAGGAATTTGTCTTACGACCATCTGAAACTCACTGCCGATTACGCGATTCCTCTCTGGTTCGGCGACATATCCTTCCTCTCCCCTGTCGCATATATAAAGAACTTCGAAATAACGCCGCATTTCGACTATACCATGTTCTCCCTGGGGAAAGGGCTCACTGACGGCGGATTGTTCAGCGCAGGGGCTTCCATCGTGGCAAAACTGGCCAATCTGCTTTGGATTCCATACGATTGCAGCATCGGAATTACTGCAAGTTACAACGGCGGACCCAGTTTCAATGTCATAAAAAATAGTGGCTATCCGATGGACAACCACTATATAGGATTTGTTTTCGACATTTCGCTGTAATGCTTACAATGCCGGCTTGATCATGCCGAAGATGATGTATGCGATTACGAGCGTCACGAAAATATTGAAAGTCTGAGCGGTAAGGAATACCTTGAGAGGCACTCTGTTCTCTTTTCCGAAGATATCCTTGAGTCTGGTTTCAAGTCCGATGCAGACAAAGGCGATACTGAACAATGTGTTCTGGAATCCCTTGGTCACGACACCTACGCTCTTCGCCATTTCTTCAGGAAGCGCAAAGCTGAATACGAGGGATGCCAATACCATACCTACCACGAATTTAGGGAATCTCTCCCAGATGACGCCAGCTGTCGGTCTGGTATCGCCGTTCGTGCCTTTATATGCCCACATCATTGAAATAAAGAAGGCCGCGAGGCCGAGAAGGACATTCTGCGAGGACTTCACGATGATAGCGGTCTTGCCCGCTTCTTCGCTTACCAACGTACCTGCTGCCGCAACTGCGCCGGTAGTGTCGATTGTTCCTCCGATCCATGCTCCTGCAACGTCCGGCGTGAGGTTCATGAGACCTGCAAGCCAAGGCAGAAGATACATCATAGGAATGGCAACTATAAGCACAAGTGATACCACGTATGATAGTTTCTTGTTGTCTCCCTTGATTACACCGCATGTGGCGATTGCTGCCGATACGCCGCAGATGGAAACCGCGCTGGCAAGCATTGTACCCATTTCAGGATCTACATTCATCTTCTTTCCTACCCAGAAACAGAAGTACCACACCAGGAATACGACGATGAATGACTGCGCGAGTCCGTATGCGCCGGATTGTGCGAGTTCACCGAAAAGTATTGTGGAACCGAGGCAGATGATGCCCACCTTGATATAGAATTCGCTGTTTACGGCACGTTTGAGCCATTCAGGAAGGGTGAAGCAGTTGTTCAATATAAGGCCATAGATGACTGCGAAGAATACTGATTCGAATCCCCATGTCTTTATGACAGGAATGTTCGCCGTAAGCTGTGCCAGAAGCGTAATAGCGAATATGAACAGCAGGGAGACGAATGTTCCTTTGAGCGGTTTCCTGAGGGCCGCAAGTGTAACATAGGTCAGAAGAAGGACGAACCCGAACATATAGACGGCATTGATCCAGTCTGCTGATGAAAGAAGTTTTTTAGGCATTGAAGGCATTGCAGCAGGGAAAATGCATGCAAGGGCAAGCACTACGGCACCCACAAAGACGATAATCCAGTCTTCAGTGGTGAATTGTTTAAGCCACGATTTCATTAAAATTAGATTTAGTTTTCAGTATCTTTCAGCGGTTGGCTCCGAAAGTTCGACAAATATAGTAATTTTGCATTGAATATTAAAAATCAGAACTTCTATGGCTACATCAATAACTGCGGCTGTAACGTGCTCGCAATGCGGTAAAGAGCATGACATCCAGACATATCCGAACATCAATGTAAAGGAATCGCCGGAACTGAAAGCGCGCATAAAAGACGGTACGTTGTTCCTTTGGACATGCCCGGACTGCGGCCAGGTGAACCTCGCTCCGTATCAGACATTGTACCATGACCCGGATGAGAAAGTCATGATATGGCTCACTCCCAATTCAATGTCTTTTTCCGAAAGAGCATTGGTGGACAGCCATATACAGGCGATTGCCGGACAGCTTGCCGAGGACAAGAGCGGAGAGCTCCTACGCGGGTACGCATTGCGCCGCGTAAAGGAGGCGGGGGAACTTATCGAGAAGGTCAATATTTTCGATGCCGGGCTGGATGATATCGCCATGGAAATGTGCAAGTACATCACCAAGATGGAAATCGCTGAAAAAGAAACAGATAAAGAGAAAGCCAAGGAAATAATGGATGCCGTTTTCAAGTTTTACAAGATAGACGGCGCTGACAATGACATTACACTCACCTACCCTGTAAACGGACAGATGCAGGGTATCCAGATAGGTTTCAATGTTTATGAGGATTGCCGGGGGATTATAAAAAGAAATCCCGACGTCATGCCGACACCGGGATTTTCTTATGTGAATGCTGAATGGCTGGCAACCAAAATGCGCTAGCCATCCGGTTTATTATTCAAGTTTTCTGGCACCGTCGCTGATGACTACATCGTAAATCTTAGGTGCATGGCCGAACTTCTCGCTGAATTTTTCGATAGCTGTATTGATGAAGTTATCATAGAATTCTTCTTTCACGAGGTTGATGGTACATCCGCCGAAGCCTCCGCCCATCACACGTGAACCGGTAACGTCGCATTTGCGCGCAAGCTGGTTCAGGAAGTCGAGCTCTGCACAACTTACCTCATAGAGACGGCTGAGACCGAAATGTGTCTGATACATCATTTCACCGACTGTCTCATAATCACCTCTTTCGAGAGCGTCGCAGACGTCAAGCACACGCTGTACCTCACCGATTACATATTCTGCCCTGAGGAAATCCTCCTCCGGAACGAGGTCGCGCACTTCCTCCAGCCATACACGTTTCGCGTCGCTGAGGAATTCCACATCGCTATGGTTCTTTCTGATGGCAGCGCATACGTTCTCGCAAGACTGACGTCTCTTGTTGTATGCAGATGAAGCAAGTTCATGTTTTACGCAAGAGTCCACGAGCACGAGCTTATATCCGGCCTGGACAGGATCGAACGGGAAATATTTGTATTCCAATGTCTTGCAGTTAAGTCTGATGAGACTTCCCTTCTTTCCGAATACAGAAGCGAACTGGTCCATGATACCGCAGTTTACACCGCAATAGTTATGTTCTGTAGCCTGACCGATCTTTGCCAAATCAAACTTATCTATCATGTTGTTGAACAGATAGTTGATAGCATAGGCAAATGTACTTTCCAGTGCAGCTGAAGAAGAAAGTCCAGCTCCGAGAGGAACGTCTCCTGCAAATACAGTATCGAATCCTTCTACTTTTCCGCCTCTTTTCAATGTCTCGCGGCAGACACCGAATATATATCTTGCCCAGCTCTGCTGAGGTTTGTCTTCCTCATTCAGTCCGAACTCTACATATTCATCATAATCAAGAGAATAAGCATGAACCTTGTCAGTTCCGTTCAATTTCATTTCAGCTATGATACCTTTGTCGATAGCTCCCGGGAATACATAACCGCCATTATAGTCGGTATGCTCTCCGATAAGGTTGATACGTCCGGTAGATGCGAACATTTCGCCATCCGTTCCATACAGGGTCTTGAATTTCTCCTGAATTCTAGATTTCATTTCCATAATAAGATATGTGGTTTGTTAAATTTTACAACCATTTTCGTGAAGTACCCCATGGTTTTATGCTATAGAAAACTTCATAGCAAATTTATATATAATTATCATTTTTTCCTACAATATATTTCGAGAACTACAGGACAATGATCGCTCACTCCCCCGGCATATCTTGGGCCAAGATATGTCCGCAACGGCTTTTCGCCCGACATTTGTCTGTCCCGGTAGTTTGACACTTTAGAATCCGAAAAAAGTTAAAAATATTTGATAGAGTT
>ENA-OYYT01000827-OYYT01000827.1-human-gut-metagenome-genome-assembly--contig:-NODE-827-length-12220-cov-5.294533_pt1 | contig 12220 bp, 9 predicted proteins | sample MGYA00243251_ERZ653453 | MGnify/ENA primary metagenome ERZ653453 (study PRJEB26926, sample SAMN06165174) | human gut metagenome | biome: ENVO:00009003; feature: ENVO:2100002; material: ENVO:00002003...
AACTTCATATCTTGTGTTATACTATTCATGAGAGATAGGCTTCCTTTCTGATTTGAATTTGGTGTGGTAACTTTATTTTATCAGATTTTTGTCTATCTCTCTTTTCTTTTTTCTTAATTTTGTCCAATATCTATTGTAGCACTACACTCACTCCTCACTTAAACTCCCCTCCCCCCTTGATTTTTCCCGTAATATGTAGTATAATAAATGAAATAGTGCATAATAACAGAAAAATTCTTACAGAGAGGATCTTTATAAAATGGAAATAATCAATAAGTCCGATGAAAAACTCCTTGCAGAATATGAACAGTTCGCAAGCACCAGCAAATACGGCAATTTCATGCAATCCCTCAAATGGCCGAAGGTAAAGGACAACTGGGGCTGGGACGCTGTTATCTCCCGTGACGCTGACGGCAATATCCGTGGAACTTGCCTTATCATAATCAAAAAAGTGCCTATTTTCGGTGTTACTTTTATGTATGCCCCTCATGGCCCTGTTTGCGACTGGTCTGATAAAGAGGTCATGACCGACCTTTTTGAGGGCGTAAAGGTGCTTGCAAAGAAATACAAATGCTACCAGTTTATGTGGGACCCTTGTTTTGAGGAGGGCGACGACAAGTGTACAAAGCTTATCGAGGACATGGGCTTCAAGCACATACACAAAGCGGCTGAGCTGACCACTATTCAGGCTCGTAATAACTATATGCTCAGAAATATCGAGGGCAAGACCCCTGACGAGGTCATGGCGACTTTCAAGCCTGACTGGAGAAACCGTATCAGAAAAGCCCCTAGAAAGGGCGTTTACTGCAAGGCTTGCGGCACTGAGGCTCTTGACGATTTCTACCCTCTCATGCAGGCAACAGGTATCAGAGATGGCTTCTCTATCCGTTCAAAGGAGTATTTTGTAAAAATGCTCAATGGTCTTGGTCCTGAACACTGCCGACTTTTCATGTGCTATGTTGACGAGGACGGCAAGCAGATACCATTGTCAGGTGCAGTAACAACACAGTATGCAGGCAAGACCTGCTATGTTTACGGTGCTTCCGCAAACCACCACAGAAACCTCTACCCTAACTATCTCATGCAGTGGACGATGATAAACTGGGCTTTGGAGGGCAAAAACTATATCTATGATTTTCAGGGCATACCATTCTACAACGATGAAACAAACCCTAACTACGGCGTATACAAGTTCAAAAAGGGCTTTAACGGCGAGGTCGTTACCTATGAGGGCGAATTTTTCTACATTTTCAAGCCTTTCATGAAGAAAGTCGTAGACTTCTGCGAAAAGATAGTTATGGACAGACACGAACGCAAAAGACAGAAGCTTCTCAAAAACAGAAATAAGGATATGCAGTAGGCGGCAATAGATTAAATTTAAAAATTTTTGAACAGTTTATACATTTTTACCCATTCTTTACACAGACAACATTTGATTTTTACTTATATGTGATATGATTTACAAAGAGGTGAGCAAGGTGCATAAAGGCGTTATAAGGACCTTGTGGCTCATTGCCGCATTGAGCCTGGTGCTGAGTTATGCTGTGATGTGCATTGCATGGCTTTCAAAGGGCTGTCGCTATGGAGCGCAGTTTTGCATAAACGTTTTTATGAGAGCGCTTCCTCTTTGTCTTATATTCCTGTGCATCGTTGAGCTTGCAGGGCTTTTCATATGGGTCTTCAAAATAAAAGAGCTCGAAAGGCTCTACGCTAAAAAGGGCGGCTGTGACAAATATTTTGAACTTCTTGAAAAATATCTTCTCAGACAGAACAAAGATAAGGGTCACGGGCTTTTGAAGCTTGCCGCTGTTTACATTTCAGAAAAACGCTTTGAAAACTGTTTTCTCACACTTGACCGTATAGCTTTTGATGAGCTTACCCCCTCAGATCAGAACAAGTATTTTGAACTGCTTCTTTACGGCAGGCTAATGTCAGGTGATATTTCTCAGGCAAACGAGATATTTGTTTCGGCAGAGCATTACTTCAAGCGAGGTCTTCTCGATAAACGCAATGGGCAAATGCTTTTCACCATTGGTCTGCTGGAATATTTCAACGAACGCTTTGAAGCGGCGGTGAAGTTTTTTGACAGCGCAGAGAAAAGCCGTGACGCTGACAAAACGCTTCGGTGCAACTGTGAGCTTTACAAGGGCGAGTGTTTTCTCGCTCAGGGTAATGTGAGAGCGGCAAAGGCTTCGGCTGAAAAAAGTGCGGCGCTCGTTAGTGACGATAAGCAGGAAGCACAGCTTGGAAAGCTGATGACACAGGTAGAAAAAGCTTACATCAGAACAAAAGAAAAGTCTGCTGATACGAAAGCAGATAACACCACGGAAGGAGGATATGCCTTTTAAGGCATAGAAACAAGTATGATAATAAACGCACTCAGAGGCTTTTGCATGGCTCTTGCGGACAGCGTTCCGGGAGTTTCGGGAGGAACTATAGCATTCCTGTTGGGCTTTTATGACAGCTTCATAAATTCCCTTAACGACATTATGGGACGTGACAATGCAAAGCGTAAAAAAGCATTTTTCTTTCTTATAAAGCTTGGCGTGGGCTGGGTGATCGGTATGCTTCTTGCAGTAAGCGTTCTTGCCAACGTGTTTGAAAGCGGCATCTACAAGGTAAGCTCGCTGTTTCTGGGCTTTATCATTCTGGCGATACCGGTCATGATAATGGAAGAAAAAGAGAGCATTAAGGGCAAATATTACAACATCGTATGGGCTGTTATCGGCATTGCAATAGTTGTGGGAATATCCCTTATAAATCCCTCCGGCAGCGGTGCTGACGTTTCTCACATGAATATAGGCACAGTGATATTCGTCGTTCTTGCAGGAATGTGCGCAATATCTGCAATGGTGCTTCCCGGCATTTCAGGCTCCACCATACTTCTCACATTCGGTCTTTATATGCCTGTTATCACGGGAATAAAAGAGTTCCTTCATTTGAACTTTGAGTATTTCGGACTTCTCTGCTCTTTGGGTATCGGCATTATCCTTGGGGTGTTCATTACTCTCAGGCTTATCAAAAAGGCTCTTGAAAAGTTCAGAAGCCAGACTATCTACTGCGTTATCGGCATGATGATAGGCTCACTGTACGCCATAGTTATAGGTCCTACAACGCTTAAAGAGCCTAAAGACCCTATGTCCTTCGGCACATTCAGCATCGTATTTTTTATCATCGGTGCGGCGATCGTGTTCGGTATTCAGGTAGCAAAGAGCGTGTATGACAAGAAACAGCTTGCAAAGGCTGAAGAAAAGATAGAAGAAGAATAGATATTATATCAAAACAAACGAATATATAAAAAGGCTCAATTTCTGCATCATAGAAATTGAGCCTTTTGCTGCAAATAACGTAAGTACACTTTTTTCTGAACACATATCGTATGGCCTATATGCCCACCTAGCAAATTCATATTCTTGTGATTATATAAAAACTACCGCCCCTACTGCCCCCTTTTGCTGTTCATTCTTCCAAAATCAGCATTTTATACAATTGAACGCCTTGACAATTATGCAACTATACCATATAATAAAATTAGGCAAATACTATATCCTGTATTATATTCCAAACATAATATGACAACTATTGCAGAAATAGCATATCATCGTCTATGATTTCTACAAATCATACGCCTGCCCTATGTAGAAAGTGTTTAAATTTTAGGGGCGTCTGGCATTTTTTCTTGCAAAAATTGTCGGCTTGTGGTATAATTATCAGGAGCAGGGGCGTGCTATCCCCTCAATGGGTGAAAACTATCCTTATTTCTTAAACGTTTTCGCCAATATAGTAATAAAGGTGCAGAGCGCAAAGCTCGGCTTGAAAGTATATAGGAGGTAAAGATTTATGGCAAATAGTGCTGTAGAAAAAACAATTTCCACGCAGGAACTTAAAGAAAAGCTTCTTGACGTTCTTCACAACGATTTCCAGACAACACCTGAGGACGCTTCCGATCAGCAGGTATACGAGGCTCTTTCTAAGATCGTTGTAGGCATTCTTAAAGCTAAGAGAAGAAAGTTCACTGTTAAAACTCAGTCTGAGGGCAAGAAGAAGGTCTACTATCTTTCAATGGAATTTCTTATGGGAAGAAGCCTTAAGACTTCTCTTTATAACCTTGAAATGCAGAAGCAGGCTACAAAGGTCCTTAAGGACATGGGCATTTCTATAAACGGCATTTACGAGTGCGAGCCTGACGCAGGTCTTGGCAACGGTGGTCTTGGAAGACTTGCTGCCTGCTATCTTGACGCTCTTGCTGCCGACGGCTATCATGCTACAGGCTATTCTATCTGCTATGAATACGGTATCTTCAAGCAGAAGCTGGAGGACGGCTGGCAGACCGAGCTTCCTGACAACTGGCTCCCGGGCGGCTCTGTATGGCTCGTTCCTGTTCCGTCAAAGGCTGTCGAGGTTCGTTTTGACGGCGAGCTTAAGGAATACTGGGACAATCAGTATCACTGCGTAACTCACGAGAACTACACATCAGTTATGGCTGTTCCATACGATCTGTTTGTATCAGGCTACAACAGCGAAGCAGTTTCAAAGCTCAGACTTTGGAAAGCTGAAATGGCTGACTTTGATATGTCAATGTTCAATCAGGGCGACTATCAGAAGGCTCTTAGCAAGAACATCATTTCACAGGCTATCACAAAGGTGCTTTATCCTAACGACAACCACGCAGAGGGCAAGTCACTCAGACTCAGACAGCAGTATTTCCTTTGCGCTGCTTCTATCGGCGATATCGTAAACCAGCACATGAGCGTTTACGGCACACTTGACAATCTCCATGAAAAGGTAGCTATCCACATCAACGATACTCACCCAACACTTGCTATCCCAGAGCTTATGAGAGTTCTTCTTGATGATTGCGGCTATTCATGGGACAAGGCTTGGCACATCGTTACAAACACATTTGCATACACAAACCACACTGTAATGCCTGAAGCTTTGGAGAAGTGGGACTGCAACCTTCTTAAGAGTGTTTGCCCTAGAATCTTCTCTATCATTATCGAGATAAACGAGCGTTACTGCAAGGATCTTTGGGAGAGATACAAGGATCAGGCTAAGGTTTCACATATGTCTATCGTTGAGGACAACAAGGTGAAAATGGCTACACTTTGCGTACACGCTTGCCACAGTGTAAACGGCGTTGCGAAGATACACTCTGAGATCATCAAGAAAGAAACATTCAAGGACGAGTATCTTGACACACCAACAAAGTTCAAGAACGTTACAAACGGTATCGCATACAGAAGATGGCTTTATCAGTCTAACGAGGGTCTGACAGATCTTCTTTGCGAGAAGATAGGCGACGGCTTCCTCAAGAATGCCGCTGAGCTTTCAAAGCTTGCTGTATTCAAGGACGACAAGGACGTTCTTGACAGACTTGCAAAGATCAAACTTGACAACAAAAAGAGTTTTGCAAAGTATGTAAAGAATCAGTACGGCGTTGTTCTCAACACTGACTCTATCTTCGACGTTCAGGTAAAAAGACTTCACGAATACAAGAGACAGCAGCTCAACGCTTTGAACATCATTGCACAGTACAATTACCTCAAGGCTAATCCAAACGCTGATTTTGTACCAAAGACATATATCTTTGCTGCAAAGGCTGCTCCTGGCTACTACATGGCAAAGCAGATCATCAAGCTTATCTGGAACATTTCTCAGGAGCTGAAAAAGGACAAGAAGCTCAACGAGAAGCTCAACGTTATCTTCCTCGAGGACTACAATGTATCACTTTCTGAGATACTCATGCCAGCGGCAAACATCTCTGAGCAGATCTCACTTGCTGGTACAGAGGCTTCAGGTACAGGTAACATGAAGCTTATGATAAACGGCGCTATCACACTGGGTACTCTTGACGGTGCGAACGTTGAGATACACGAGCAGGTAGGCGACGACAACATCATCATCTTCGGTATGAACGTTGACGAGGTAAACGCTTGCAAGTCAGGCTACAAGCCTATGGACATCTACAACTCCAACGCAGTTGTTAAGCAGGCTATCGACACACTTCAGTACGGCATCAACGGACAGCAGTTCAACGAGATCGCTGACAGCCTGAAGAACTCTGACCCATACATGGCTCTCAAGGACTTCGATTCCTACCAGAAGGCACAGGCTTACGCTTCTGAGTGCTACAAGGATCAGACAAAGTGGCAGAAGATGAGCCTTGCAAACATTGCAGGCGCAGGCATCTTCTCCGCAGACCGTTCTGTTGAGGACTACGCTAGAGATATTTGGGGTCTTTCAAAGTAATTTATTAATACAAAAAATTATCGGACAGTTGCTTGATGCGGCTGTCCGATTTTTTTGTACATATACGCAATTCATGAAACGATAAATTTGTAAGACCAAAAGATGAGTGAAAGGAACGGGACGCCGAGAGCGTCGTCCCCTGCATGGTTCGAGCGATGTTTATACAATGTGAAAATCAACATAAATAGTGACGTGGGAGAAAAGCGGGCTGTCGAGGGCGCCAGCCCCTACATTGTTTGTGCGATGTTTATTCAATGTGAAAAGCAACATAAATAGTGACGTGCGAGAAAGGCGGGCTGTCGAGGGCGCCAGCCCCTACATTTTTTTAACACACAAAAAAGGACGGCTTTTCTTCGCCGTCCTTTTGATTTCTAATTTAGTCCTCGTCAGCAAGTGCAAAATCTATCTTGGCGGAGTTTACATTTGCGTTTATCACCTTTACTCTGATAGGGTCGCCCACACGATATTCCATTCCGTTTGTAAGGTTTTTCAGGCTCACCATATCGTCGCAGACATATTCGCCGTCAGGCATATTGTCCGTGTTAAGAAGTCCCTCGCAGGTGTCAGGAAGTGCGATAAAAAGACCGAACTCAACGACTGAAACCACTGTTCCCTGAAACTCCTCACCGATATGAGCGTTCATATACTCAGCCTTGTAGCAATCCTCACAGCTTCGCTCCACCTGCATTGCGGTAAGCTCCGTCTTTGTGGACTGGTCGGCTGAGGCGTAAACGAACTTGTTGAACTTTGTGGCGCACTCCTCTGCACTGCTGCCACTGAGAAAAGCTGACATTATCCTATGGATAGTCAGGTCAGGGTAACGTCTGATAGGCGAGGTGAAGTGTGCGTAATCCTCCAGCGCAAGTCCGAAGTGACCCACAGGTTCGGTGGAATATCTTGCCTTTGACATACTTCTCAGAACGATATTGTTCATGATAAGGTCGATATCAGTACCCTTTGCGGCTTTGAGTATCTCCGACATATCCCCAGGGCAAGCCTTTTCGCCCAGCTTATACTGGACGTTGAGCTTGACAAGCGCTTCTCTCAGGGATTCAAGCTTCTCGTCTGACGGCTCTTCATGGATACGATAAACGAACGGCAGGTTATTATCCATGCCAAATCTTGCGGCACACTCGTTTGCAACAAGCATGAAGTCCTCTATTATCTCCTCGCTTCTTCCACGGGTACGCCTCTCAACGCCCACGCAGATATCCTCGTCATTGATGATAAGCTTGCTCTCAGAGGTTTCAAGCTCAGGACAGCCACGGTTTTTCTTGTTTTTATACAAAATATCCGCAAGCTCCTTTATAATAGGAAGCTGACCTGAAACCTCGGCATATTTTTCTTTAAGTTCAGCATCGTCACTGCCTGCCAAAAGTGAATTTATCTCAGAATAAACGCCCTTTACACGGGAGCGGATAACAGTTTTTGCAAACTTATAGTCGGTGATATTGCCCTGCTTGTCAAGTTCACAAAGACATGAGAACGCAAGTCTGTCCTCCTGCGGATTAAGGGAGCAGATACCATTTGAAAGCTCTTTCGGGAGCATTGGTATAACTCGGTTTGCGTAATAAACGCTTGTGCCACGTTTGAAAGCTTCGTTATCTAGCTGTGACTTAGGCTGAACATAGTGGGAAACGTCGGCAATGTGAACGCCAAGAAGATAACCTGTTTTGGTTCGTTCAACAGAAATTGCATCGTCGATATCTTTTGTATCTGCGCCGTCAATGGTGAATATCGGCTTGTCACGAAGGTCAAGGCGGTTGGGTATCTCCTCTTTTATCCTTGAATAATCGGACACTTCCCTAGCTTCATAGATGACCTCGCCAGGAAAAACAGGTGTCAGACCATTGACCTCAAGGACGCTCATTGCGCAGGCGGAGGCTTTCATGGAGCTTCCATAGCTTGAAACTATCTCGCAGACGTGTTCAGAGTGCCTGTTTCCACGCTTTGTGACCTGCGCCACAACCTTGTCGCCCTCGTGAAGCTCAAGACGCATTGGGTTCTCAAAGGTCATTGCATATTTTGACAGCATATCAGGAACGATTTTCAGCACGCCGAACTCGCTCACAAGCTCCCCCGTAAACTTGGCAAAATTCTCCTCCACAATGCTCATGACCTCGCCCTCGGTGCAAGCTCCCTCGCCCTTGAAGGTTCTCACAAGGACGATATCGTGTGGCATTGCGCCTTTGAGGTACTTGCCCACAACAAAAATTTCCTCGTCAGTGTCAAGATTTTTCACAAAGCCGTAGGTCTTATTGAGCCTTACCACCTCGCACTTGACGAATTTCTTAGGGTCAACGAGCCTTATGCCGAATTTATCTTCCATTATCTCGCCGTTTTTCTTCATTTTGTCAACGGCTTTTGTAAATTTTTCAAACTCAAAGCCCTTTCCTCTGCATGATCTCAGCAGTGCTTTGAAAGTCAGAGGCGTTTTGCCTGCTTTTTTTAACTTTGAGTATATTATTTTTCTGTAATCTAACTTCATAAATTTCCTTTCTTTTTACTGTTACTTTACTTTCCAAAAGAAAAAGCCCTGCACGGAGCAGGGCGGGCAATTATTTCTTGATCTGATAAATGATATTTACAGCAAGAGTTATCACGAATATCAGTATCGCACTTATCCTTGTCAGTCTGTTAAGCTTAGCGTCCTTGGTGTTTGAACCGTTCTTTCCATAGAAAGAATCGTTATATCCACCGCCGATAGCAGATGTAAGACCCTGCTCTTTGGTGTCCTGCGCAAGAACTACAAGTATGATAACGAGGCTGGCTACGATCAGCAGTGCGCCTGCAACGATCTCAATTACGCTCATTTTTGTTCCTCCAAAACATAATTATACATTTTAATATATTATAGCACACATCTTCTCAGATTGCAAGGGGTTTTCAGAATTTTTTCAATTCTTTTTCTTTTTATCGGTGCTTTCAGCCTTTGAGGTGGTATCTTTCTGCTTCTCCACCTGCTGGATAACTGTGACGTTTGACACGTCAAGACGTTTTTTCAGAAGCTCTATGACAGTTTTGAGCTGTTCATCGGTAAGAGCCTTGTTCTCATATAGCACCACCGTTATGCCATTAACTGTTGTGGGCGAGCCTACTGAATGGCTGCTCATGTGACCGCCTGCCGCACCTGTTATGTTGGGATAAACGATAGCAAGCTCCTCGGCGATATCGCTCATGTCTATATCATAGCTCTGATAGCTGTCAAGCTGTGCCTTCAGATTTTCATTCTCGGCTTTAAGGTCGTCGTTTTCTTTCTGCGCTAGCACCTGTGCCACCTTGTTCTGTGTTTCCTCATCGTCGGCGTTCTTTTCAAGCATCTTTTCGACCTCGTCAGCGGTAACACCGCTTTCCACCTCGGTCTGTGTTATCACAAGCTTATAATCTCCCAATCCGAAAGCTTTCAGCTCGCTTTGAAGCGCCTTTGTATCGGCAGTACTTATCTTCTTGCCAAGAAGTGCCACTTCTATCATACGTTTATCAGTATCTATAGTTTTCTGCACTATCTGAGTGCCGTCAAAGTCAAAATTCTCGGTGATAAACTTCTCTGCACTGCTGTTATCCATTGTCTTTTTCACAATATCATAGCCAAGATAAATACTAGGCAGCATGGTAATAACTGTGATAAAAGCGATATTTCTGTGTATCTTTTTCAAAGCCTTCGGTGAAATATCGTTGCCGTGAGGCAGCCTTAAAAGCTTCAGCACAACGATAGCCGCAAGGCAGATAAAAAAGCTGTTTATGAAAAAGAGATACAATGCTCCGCCGAAATAGTCAAGGCGGTGTCTTGCCAGTCCATAGCCTGCGGTACAAAGCGGCGGCATGAGTGCTGTTGCGATAGCCACGCCTGGGATAACGTTGCTTTTCTCCTTACGGGTCTGACCTATTATGCCGGCAAGTCCGCCAAAAAGGGCAATAAGAACGTCCCACGCTGTAGGTGTGGTTCGGGCAAGAAGCTCGGAGGAGGCTGTGGTGATAGGTGAGATAGTAAAGTAAATAGTCGAGGTGATAAGGCAAATGACCACCTGAATGCCAAGTCTTATTGCCGCACCCTTTGAAAGAGTCAGGTCATTGGTGGCAATTCCGTAGCCTATGGCTGTTATACCGCCCATAAGAGGCGAGATAAGCATAGCACCGATTATAACGGCGGTGGAGTTCATATTCAGACCTATGGAAGCTATAAGTATGGCAAGCATAAGGATACACATATTAGTACCCTGAAGCTTTGCGCCAGATATTATCGTATTATGTATCTCATCAGGGTCAGCCATATCCCAGCGCAGACTGAACATATTTCTAAGCCCTTGTATAAATCTGCCTTCCTGTAATTTCAAATCTCAGACCTCCTCTGCTTATTTTACTGCACCCCATGCGATGTTCTGCAAACGCCTTGCAGAATCGGTAGTGCCTGCGCCTGTCTGCTGAATAAAATATAGTATGCAGAGCTGTTCTTTTGGGTCAATGCTGAAATAGCAGCCCATCCAGCCGTCCCAGCCGAAAGAGCCTTCTGACTGGATAAGTCCTGCGGTGGAAGGGTCGTCAAGGATACGCATGAAGTTGCCGTAGCCGTGACCCTTTGTGCTGTCCCAGTTGAGGGTCTTGCGCTGTTCAGGTGTAAGACCGTTTCTTGCCATGAAATCGACCGTGTTTCTGCCGAGTATCCTCACGCCGTCAAGCTCGCCCTTGTTCATAAGCATTTTGGCAAACTTTGCATAGTCCTCTACAGTAGAAACAAGACCTGCTCCGCCCGACTCAAAGGCAGGAGGTACCGTGTAATCAGTAAGGCAAAGGTGGAAGTGAGTGAAAGGCTCATTTCCGCCATTTTTGTATTCATAACACTGGGCAAGTCGGCTGTACTTTTCCGCTGGGATATAGAAGCCTGTATCGTTCATACCGAGGGGTTCAAAGATCTCTTTTCTGAGAAAATCTCCGAACTTCATGCCAGAAACCACCTCGATAACAGCACCCATGATGTCAGCAGATGCACCGTACATCCACTTTTCACCAGGGGAGAACATAAGAGGACGCTTGCCCATTTCCTTTGCGAAGCTCACAGTATCCAGAAGCTTTTCGCCTTTGAGATATTTTTCAGACTGCTCGCCCCAAAGCGCACCCATTTTCTGACCTGCGGGAGTGCCGTCAGGATAAGGAATACCGGAAGTCATGGTGAGCAGGTCGCCTATGGTTATATCTCTGTCAGCAGGACGTTCGCCGTTCTCATCAAGAACCACAGGGTCGGAGAACTCAGGGATAAACCACTTGAGCAGGTGACGAGTGTCGAGCAGACCACGCTCGATAAGTATCATTGCGGCAGCGGCTGTGACAGGCTTTGACATAGAAAAGAGTCTGAAAATGCTGTCAGTTTTCATAGGGATATTTTTCTCCTTGTCAGCAAGACCAAAGCTTTTGAGATAGACAGTTTCGCCTTTATGGATAACGCTGAGAACTGAGCCTGAGAAAACACCGTTGGTTATCTCTTTTTGTGCAACAGCGTCGAGATATTTAAAATTTTCGTACATGATAGACCTCCGTGTTATGATGTTTGATATATAGGATTATAACACAGTTCGGGTGGAAATGCAAGATTTTGTGCGGCAACAAAAAAATCCGCCCTACCACAGTAAGGCGGAATTGGGTGCAGGGGCAAGCCCCATACATTGTAAAGTTTACAAACAAACTTATTGAGCGGGACTGAAGTTTGATAACAAAAAAGCCATGACGGACAATGCCCGTCACGGCGAGCAGCAAACCCCTCACAGCGTATCATACCTATGGGCGGGAGCAAAAAAATCCGCTACCATAAATGATAGCGGAATTAGGTGCAGGGGCACGCACCTGCTGGCAAATGACTCTAATTTTGATAGAAACCCGTTAAGGGGGTGCAATTACGGTTTGGAGGGGGGCATTTTTGATTTTAAGGGGGTGCAGTTCTTTGCCAAAAGAAGAGGAGCGCCTTCATGAAATAATG
>ENA-OYYT01000842-OYYT01000842.1-human-gut-metagenome-genome-assembly--contig:-NODE-842-length-12064-cov-4.641602_pt1 | contig 12064 bp, 11 predicted proteins | sample MGYA00243251_ERZ653453 | MGnify/ENA primary metagenome ERZ653453 (study PRJEB26926, sample SAMN06165174) | human gut metagenome | biome: ENVO:00009003; feature: ENVO:2100002; material: ENVO:00002003...
CGAGATGCAGCGTAGTCTCGTGGGCTCGGAGATGTGTATAAGAGACAGGTATCAAATAAATCAAGCCTCAGATGACAACTAAAAGACCCAGGCACGGCACTGCGGAGCTCCGCTGCGCCGAATTTCGCGCGGAGGGCGCCGACAGCCGCCGCATTTCCGGGCGCGCCATCGTGTTCAACTCGCCCACGGTGATAGGCGGCTGCTTCCGGGAAATGATACTGCCGGAAGCTATAAGCGACGAGCTGCTTGCCAACTCGGACGTGGTGCTGACCCTGGAGCATAACCCTGCCGCCGGAGTGCTCGGCCGCAGCTGCAAGGGCGAAGGCACCCTGCAGCTGGAGCGCCGCGACGACGGCGTCTACGTCACCTGCGACCTGCCGGAATCTCCCTTGGGTGATACGGTGCTCGAGGGCGTCCGGCGCGGCGACTACCGCCAAATGAGCTTCTGCTTCGTGGTCGGCGACCAGCGCTGGGAAGTGTGCGACGACGACATAGAGCAGCGTACCATCACCAGTATTTCCCGCATTTACGACGTAAGCATCGTGGCCTTCCCCGCCTACAAGGACACCTCCGTAGCCGCTCGCTCGGCGGAGGAGCCGGAGAGCACCGAGACCGATGACGACAACGACAACGAACAAAAATCCGATGACAATATGGCAAAAGACAAAGACAAAGGCACCGCTGCCGAGGAGCAGCAGCAGGCTCAGGAGCAGCAGGAAGGCCGCTCCGCTAATCCCGCCGGGGCACCTGCGCCCAACGCATTTGTACCCCGTCCGCAGCGCCGCCACGCCGAGGGCGGCGTGTCCCTGATGCGCATAATCCGCAGCCAGATGCGCAACGGCGGCGGCTCCATGACCGAGGCCGACCAGGAGTATTGCCGCCGCGGCGCCGAGATGATGAGCCGCGCCAATCTCGACTTCGGCGGCGGCATCGTGCTCCCCGTCGAGGGCCGCGCCGAAAGCGGCGTCACGCCCGAGGTGCCGGCCTCCACGCCTCCCACGGCCATAACCGCCGGTGCCGCCAACTACGGCGCCGAGGCCGTGGCCACCGACTCCCTCAATATTCTCGGCCCGCTGTACAACAGCCTGGTGCTGGCACAGGCCGGTTGTACGATGATGAGTGGGCTGGTGGGCAATATCAAGCTCCCTTCCTACTCCGGTTCCTCCGCCACCTGGGCAGCCGAGAACGACGACGCCACCGACGGCAAGGGCTCATTCTCCGAGATTACATTCTCGCCCAAGCGCCTGACCGCATACATCGACATCTCGAACCAGTTCCTGATCCAGGACAGCGTCAACGCCGAGGCGCTGCTGCGCTCCGACCTCGCAATGGCCCTGCGGCAGAAGCTCGAGTCCACCATCCTTGGAGACGCCGCCGGCTCCGCCACTCAGCCCGCGGGACTGTTCAACGGCGTTACCGCCCAGGTCACCCCCACCTATAAGGAGATGATCGACCTGGAGAGAGAGGTGGAGGAGCTGAACGTCACCGGCGAGCTCCGCTACATCATGTCCCCGGCCATCAAGGCGGCCCTCCGCGCCGCCTCCCGCGACACCGGCAGCGGCCGCTTCATCATGGAGGGCAACGACGTGAACGGCATTCCCGCCCTGGTGACCAACAACGCCAAGGGCATCATCCTCGGTAACTTCGCCGACTTCGTGATCTGCCAGTGGGGCGGCGTCGAGCTGATTGTCGACACCCTGACGATGGCCACCAAGGCCATGACCCGCATAGTCATCAACAGCTACTGGGACGCCAAGCCCCGTCGTTCCACCTTCGCCAAGGCCAAGCTGAAAACCACCTGATGGCTACCGCCCCGGCATATGTCACCCTCGAAGAGTTGAAGCGCCACCTCAACATCGACGCTTCATTCACCGCCGACGACGCGCTTATACTGGCGCAGGCGTCGGCGGCCGAGGGCGCCATAGCCGCCGACCTCGACCTCGCGGGCCTCTGCGAGCTGGAGGAGCGGCACGGCGAGCTGCCGCAGCAGGTGCGCCTGGCCATCCTGATGCTCACGGCCCACTTCTACGCGAGCCGGGAGCCGGTGGTGTACGGCGCGACCGTGGCCGCCGTGCCCCTGACGCTGGAGTACCTCGTGGCGCCTTACCGCCGGTTCGGCACAGAGCCGCGGCCGACAATGCGGGCGTCGAGTTCCTGACGGTGCCAAAAACCTCTAAGCGATGAGAGCCGGACTGCTCGACACCCCCGTCACCTTCCTGCGCCGCGTGGATGCAGCCTCCCCGTACGGCAAGGGGTCCGTTACCTGGGAGGAGGCGCTGACCACCCGTGCGCGGGTGCAGCAGCAGCGCGGCGCCCTGACGGCCCGCGCCGACGAGCCCTTCTATGAGCAGCGCCTGACCCTGACCGTGCGCATTTACCATGCCGTCTCGCCCGAGTGGAGGGTGCGGCTTTACGGTCGCGAGTGGCAGCAGGTCTCCCCGGCGCTGCCCGACAAGCGGATGCAGTGCCAGACAATCGAAATAACCCCGGTAAACAAGTAGAATGACAGAGGATATAATAACCATACAGGACGCCAGGCTCAAGGCTTCTGTCCGCGACCTGGCAAGGCGCTGCCCGCAGGCTGTGATGACCGGGCTTCGCGCCGGCGCCGGTTACTTGGCCTCGCAGGCGCGTGCTCTGATGATGCGGCGTGTCCGCGGCGCGGACGCCGCGACGACCGTCGGCGCGTTCCGCGGCCAGCGCCTGGCTGACGCCGTGCGCGTGCACAACACCGCGCGCGACCTGATGGTTTCCGTTTTCCTCTCCATCCGCACCGATATGCGCTCGCACTGGCTCAACTCCGGCACGGCGCAGCGCCACACCGGCCGCAGCCGTCGTAAAAAGCAGGTCGGGGCCTACCGCGGAAGCGTGCCCCCGCGCCGGTTCTTCACCGACGCCATGAGCCGCCACGGCGAGGCGCTGCGCATAATGGAGCGTGCCGCGCTGTCGGCCGTGGATAAAGCCTGGAAGCATGATTGAGGACGCTCTCGACTTCGGACAGCTGATACACGGCGCCCTGCACGGCATCGCCGACGTCTATCCGCTGATCCCGGCAGTGGACGCCACCTTCCCCCTCATCACCTACCGGCGCACGGCGCTGGAGGAGATGTGCGACAAGGACGGCACCGCTGCCGAGGAGCTGGCCGTGGAACTGACTGTGGCCGCCTCCGACTACGCCCGGAGCCTCGACATCGCCTGCAAGGCGCGTCGGGCCATGGCCCGCCTGACAAGCGTCCGCATGGGGCGCCGGGACATCACCCGTGTGCGTCTGATCGGCGCCACGGAGGGCGTCGAGCCTGACGGCCTGGACGCCGTCTACCTGCAAATATTAACATTTCAAATCACAATAGAATGAAAGCGATAAAAGGCGCATACCTGATGGCCTTCGTCAAGGTCGCAGACGAAATCAAGGCCATCGCCATGGCGAAATCACACACCCTCAAAGTCAGCACCGACACCAAGGAGACGACCTCCAAGGATTCGGGCGGCAAATTTCAGGAAGTGGAGGCCGGCATCACCAGCTGGGAGGCGACTTCGGAAAATGCCTACACACTCCAGGGAGATGAGAACCCGGGGCTGACATACGACGACCTGCTCGACATCCAGCTTGCGCAGACGCCTGTTACCCTGGTCCTCGGCATGGCCTCGCAGCACCAGGGCGCTACGCCCGTCGACAACGTGCCGTCCGCAGGCTGGGCGCCCGGCACTGGCTGCCGGACCGGCAATGCCATCGTCACCTCGCTCGACCTGAACATGCCAAACGACGACAAGGCTTCCTTCACCGTCACCTTCACCGGCACCGGACCGCTGACCAAATATAAGCCCGCATCGTGATTACCGCCCGGATTACCCTCAATGGCGAAAAATACGCCGTGCGGGCGTCGACCGCCGCGGCCGTGTACTACGAGCAGGTGACCGGCAAGGGCTTTGACCTCGACACCCTCACCGACCAGATGCTCTACTGCTGGTGCATGGTGATTGCCGCCAATCCCGACAAGCCGATGCTCGACTTCCGCACTTTCCTCGACGCCCTCGACGCCTCCCCCGACGCCGCCGACGGCTTCGCGGCCCTGCTGGATGATCTGCGCCGGCGCTCCCAGGCTGCGCAGGCAGTGACGGTGCGGGAGGCCGGCGACGGCTCAAAAAAAAACTGACCGCCTCGCAGGTGTTCGCCCTGCTGGTCGGCGAGTATGGCATAGCTCCCGACTATGTGCTCCACCGGATGGAGCCATTCGAGGCGGCGGCCCTGCTGGCAAATCGGGACATGCTGCACCGGGATGCCTGGGAGCGCACCCGCCTGCTCGCCTACATAACGGCGCAGGCCAATTCAACCAAGACTTTAAGCCCCGCAGACGTTTTGCCCCTACCATGGGACGATGACGCCGGCGGGGCTGTCGACACAGAGATGACGGAAGACGAGCGCGCCGCGCTGGCTGCGATGACAAAACAAATGGAGACACACCTCAATGGCCAATAAAGTACTCAGCGTAATTCTCTCCGGCAAGGACGAGCTGAGCGTCAAGCTCGGCGCCGTGCGCAAGCGCATGGACGAGATTTCATCCTCAGGCAAGCCGCTGCGCCGCCAGCTGCGGGAGCTCCAGCAGGTCATGGCCGACATGAACCTCAACGGCCTGGACGGCAACGACACGTTTACGGAGCTTGCAAGGCAGGCGGGCGCTTATCGGGACGCCATTTCGGACGCCACTGCCGCCACGAATGCCTTTGCGGACGACAATTTCTCCATAAGCGCGATGTCGGAGGCCTTTGCAGGTCTCTCCGGCGCCATCTCCATAGCATCCGGCGCCGCGTCGATGCTCGGCGTGAACCAGGAGAGCCTCGACAGCGTGCTGCGCAAGGTGCAGGGGTCGATTGCTTTAGTGAACGGCGCCCAGGCCATTGCCAACGCGCTCAACAAGGATTCCGCGCTGATGCAGAAGATAAAGCAGGTCCGCCTGCTGGCCACGGCCGCCGCGCAGCGTGCCGCCGCCGTGTCGACCGCCGCCAGCGCCACGGCAACGGGCGTGGAGACGGCGGCGGTCACGGCCTCTACGGCGGCGCACACGGCGTGGAATGTGGCCGTGGCCGTCGGCAAGGCACTGTTCGGCGACATGTCCGGCCTGGTGCTGCTGGCCGCCGTGGGTGTCGGGGTCTTCGCCGCAGCCACCGCCGACGCCACCAAGGAGCAGGAGAAGCAGAACGAGACCACGCAGAAGCAGAAGTCGACATTTCAGTCATACAAGGAGGCGCTCGCGAATGGCGCCGCTGAGATGATGGGCAAGTTCGCCCAGCTCCGCGCCGAGTGGAAGACCCTGCGCACGGAGGGCGAGAAGACCGCGTGGCTCAAAAAGAATGCCGACTTTCTGCGCAGCGTCGGCGTCGAGACCGACAACCTCGTCGCCGCCGAGAAGACCTTCAACGGGAACACCGCCAATGTGGTCAATGCCATCATGCTCCGCGCAAAGGCCATGGCCGCCCAGCAGATGATAATGGAGGCCTACAAGAAGTACATGGAGCGGATGCAGGCCCTCGACAGCGTCGCAGGCGGCAAGTATTACCAACCAAAGACGTACCAGGGCCCGATGTCCTACTCCGACGATACCGATTGGCGCAAAAAAGGCTTGGTCCAGGGCGTCGACTACCGCTTCATGCGGGAGACGGATGGCAGCACCTATTACACGCTATTAAAGTCGGGCGTCGGCAAGCTGACCGAGCAGCTCAATGCCACGGCGGCGGCGGCCGCCAATGCCCGTTACGAGGCTGCCTCCGCTCAGGCCCTGGCCACGCTGAATAAGGCCGTTGACGCAGGCACCAAGAATATACAGGAGGCCGCCGCCGAGCTCTCGAAGATGGGCATCAACCTCTATGGCGGGAGCAGCGGCAGCGGCTCCGGCGGCGCCCGCAGTGTCGGGGCCCGAAGCGGCGGCGCACGGCGCCAGCAAGAGAAGCCGGAAGAAGGCTCGGTGAAGTATTACGAGCAGCTGATCGAGGCCGAGAAGAAGTACCGGGAAACTCACACGCTGACCGCAAATGAGATAACCGCATCCCTGGAGAAGGAGGCGGTGCTGGCCTCGAAGCTCAATGCGGCGAAGTGGGATAACGAGCATCCGGCGATCATCGACCATACGGCTGACCGTACATCTCTGGCTCCCGTCAACGCCGCGGACGTGCTCCCGGAGATACCGGACCGGCTCCCGGAGATCCCGCTGGACGGTTACGATGCGGCGATAGAGAAGCTCACGGCGCTGCGCAACGTGCTCGACGGCATGGGCGGCGACGTAAGCGCCTCCGTCGACCGCTGGGCCGGGCTGGCCGAAATCTTCAACAACGAGATGGCCACAGGCGCCGAGAAGGCGGGCGCCGCACTGGTGGTGGCGGGCGATTCGCTGAAAGCCTTCGGCGCCAATTCCGCGGCCGCCAAGGTGGGCGCCATAGCCGCGTCAATCGGCCAGTTGATCTTGGGTTTCGCCGCCGCCAGCGCGGCAGCGGCCGAAGGCGGACCCATAGTGTGGCTGGGCTTTTTAATCTCGGGGCTTGCCACCGTTGCCTCTGTCATCGGTACAATCAAGGGCTTTGCGGGCGGCGGCATCATCGACGGCAACACCTTCCACGGCGACGCCATCGTGGCCCGCGTCAACGCCGGGGAGATGATCCTCAACCGCACCCAGCAGTCCAACCTCTTCCGCCTGCTCGACTCAGGCGGCTCCCGCGCGGCCGCTCCCGTGCAGGTGCGCTTCGTCCTGGAGGGAGACAAGTTAGTCGGCTGTGTCGACACATACAAAGCGAAAATGGGCCTTGCATGAAATACATCGGACAATTCTACTGCGGCTACAACGCCGACCGCTTGCTCACGCTTCGCTTCACCACGGCCACGGAGGGCCCGGACGTGGCGCTCACGCTCGGCGCCTCTCCATTCACTACCGCCATGTCGGAGGGGAAGACGCTCTACGAGCCGGCGCGCTACGAGGCGGCCACGGCCAGCATCGTAGTGGGCGACTACCTGTTCGACCTGTACAGCGGCAAGGCGCAGGGTACCCGCGCCGAGCTGCTCGACGCCGACGGGTCGGTGCTCTGGACGGGCTACGTCGACCCCACAATCTACCGGCAGGGCTTTGCCCGTGCGCGGGAGACCGTGGCGGTGGACTGCTCATGCGCCCTGGCATCGCTGCAATACCTCAAGCACCGCACAAATGACAAAGGGGCGGCCGTCACCATGGCGGCCCTGATGGCCCGGACGCTCGCCCGGTGCAATGCCTACACGGCGTTCTACGTGCCGAAGAACATCCACGTGCCGGAGGCCGCGGCAGACCCCTTCGGCAGCATCGTAATCTCCGAGGAGAACTTCTTTGCGCAGCGGCGGGACCCGAAGCAGACCGACGACGAGCTGGCCTGGACGTGCGGCGAGGTGCTGGAGGAGATCTGCCGCTACTTCGGCGTTACGGCCGTGGCCGTCGGCGACAAGGTGCTGCTGCTCGACTACGACGCCCTGCTGGCCGGGGACACCGAGGTGTGGTCGTACAGCGTGGAGGACGGCACCTGCACGGGGTCCTCGACCCTGAAGGCCCTGGGGCTCGCCGCGGACGTGGCGGTGACCGGGGACACCTACGCGGCCACCGGGGCGACCCTGAGCCTGGAGAAGGTCTACAACAAGGTGACGGTGACGGACTCTTTCAACAAGATGGACGAGGTGACCATCGACCCGTTTGCCCCGGAGGCCCTGCACAACATCACTGCGGCGTCCGATCCGTGCGGCATCGTCGGCGACAGCCCCGCCGAGATGGACCCCAAAAAAGGGGCGCTGCTGGAGGTGTGCAACGTGCGCCTGGCCGCCGCCGACGAGACGCCGCAGGCGGCGCAGCGCCTGTTCGACAGCGTCTACAAGGTCAAGGAGGACGAGTGGAACGACCCTAACCTGGTGGTGATGCGTTTCCACACGTCCGACAACGTGACGCTCGATGCCTACGTCGTCTCGGAGGACGGGACGCCCTCTCCGGCCGCATACCCCGAGGCCCTCGGCTGGAGCTCCGCCAAGGAGTTTACCGGCGGGGCGCTCGCTTATTACGCCGTGCATCCCCTGACCTACAAATTCGTGAACACGGTCAATCGGGACCACTCCAAAGACTTCATCGCTCATCCGCACAAGTGCCCGGACGACGAGTTCCGGGTGATGATAATGCAAATGAAGCGACCTGACGACAATTACAAGGCGGACAAATTTTCGTGGGACGGCGCATGGACGCGCGACTGGAGGGAGGGCGCGTGGGTGACCCGCGCCGACCTGACGGGCAAGGCGTCCAACATCGCGGCGGCGCACGATGACCTCGCGGCCCGGCTGGCCGTCCGGTCGCTGAGCGCAAAGCCGGTGATATGCCTGTTCAACCCGGACCGCCGGCACATAGACCCGTCGGGGGACTACGACAAGATCCCCTACTTCACCGTCAAGGAGCACAAGGTGCGCGGAGGCTTCGCCGGCGGCGCCGACGCCTACCTGGTCATCTCCGGCAACCTGGTGTGGCAGTACGACCAGGCCGACGCCGAGACCGGCCAGAACCCTTACCCCGTGCCTTCGGGGCAGATCTCGCCAATCGGGCGCAAAAAGAAGCTCGACCGCAATTACATGTACATCCCCTCGAACGAGTGCTGGACATACGCCTTCCTGCGCCACGCCGGGCGCTCGTGGGACGGCACGGCATGGGTGGACGACCCGCAGGGCGACGTCTTCTTCAAGCTGTGGTACTTCCAGGTTGACGACGCCAACGAGAAGCGGACGGTGCCGCAGTGCATCTCCACTGACATTCCCATCCGCAACACCATCGACTACACCATGGGGATAGGCGGGGGCCTCTCCGGCACCGCCATCCCGCTCCCCGCCGAGTGGGGCATCCTGGAGCGGACGCCGCAGTTCGGCCTCTGCAAGCCGCACGACCCGGAGATGTGGTACCGCCAGGACGAGGGCCCGCATTTCTACACATTCGACCGCGTCTTCGTCAAGGACCTGTCGCTGGCGGTGACGGTGGGCGGCTCGCTGGACCGGGACATCGACGCCGAGACGAAATTCACAAACACCATCGACGAGGCCAACGCGGTTGAGCTGCCGGAGGTGAAGCTCCGCATCACCTCCTACGACGCCAAGAAGCTCGCATACTCCAACGTGGCGGTGCGCACCGCCGCCGGCACCCGCTTCCTCGGCCGCTGGATAAACAAGGCCCTCAAGGCCAAGGAGCTTGCGTGGACGATCGACAACGAGGAGTACGCCACGGCCGCCGACGGCCTTTGCGCCGAGGAGCACCTGGTGTTCAAGCTGGTAAACCAGTACTCGCGCCCCGCACGCGCCTTCACGCTGACGCGCCACGGCGCCGACGCGGGCTTTGCCGACCTGTACACAGACGCACTGCTGCCCGGCTGCAAGATGGTGCCGACGACGATCAACCGCGACTGGCGCGCAGACGCAGCCACCGTCAAGGTGGTGGAAAAATTTTAAGATATGCCGAAAATCATCAAGATATCGGGCACACTCGGTCCGGGCGCCAAAGCCACCTCGGCCGGCGGTTCCGGCGGCGTGGCCGTCGGCGGTCCATCCTCGCACGCTCTGACGGCTGACCGCGCCGCTCTCGCCGACCGCGCCCTCACCGCCGATTATGCCACGGAGACGGCGCTGGCCATGGAGGCGGAAGACCTCACCGAAGACTCGCCCGTCCGCGACCAGTTCGCATACAAGGACCGCGACGACGAGATACGGGAGTTCTGGCGGTTCATCAAGGCCCTGATGAGCAAAGGTTTCAACGCCGACGCGCTGGGCAGCGGGTGGTGGCTCGGCCTGGATGAGGACGGGCTGTCGCGGCTGGTGATCGACAGGCTGTATGTGCGCTACAAGGCCATCTTCGACACGCTGGAGATACGTCGCCTCAGCCAGGTGGGCGGGGTCAGCATACTCTCGCCCGCCGGCGGCACGATAATCAGCGTCGAGCAGGCGCAGACGTACCTGGGCAGCCTGGCGCTTCGAGACGCGGACGGCAAGGAGCTGCTCGGCTCCGACGGCGCCACGCTGACGGTCGTTGACCCGGCGTCGCTGGCCACCGTGTGGCGCTGCCGCCTGCGCACCGACGACGGGAAGCAGGCCGTGAGCAACGACTTCGCCGTGGGCGACCTGGTGCAGTGCCGCACGTTCAACCTCGCCACGGGCCAGCGGTACTGGTGGCGGCGCTGCGTCGGCGTGGGCGCCGACTACATCGACCTGAGCATGACCGACTGCGCCGCAGGCTCCGACGCCCCGATGGCCGGGGACGCCGCCGCCACGCTCGGCAACGCCTTCAACCCTGAGCGCCAACACGCCATATCAATGGCGGCATACGGCCCGGGCGCTCCCTCCATAACCCTCTACCAGGGCATAAAGACTTACAGCACGGCGGGCTGCGACAAGACCCTCATCAGCCCCTACGGGTCCAAGTTCACAGGGGACTTCGTGGTTGTGGCCGACGGATCGGAGGTCCCCCTGGCCCGGTTCCTGGCCGACCGCATAAGTCTCAGCGTCCGCGGCACTCAGGCCGACTATAGCGCCGAGTCCGGCACGGTGGAGAGCGTTGACAAAATCGCCGTGCTCTCCCTGCGCCCCGAAATCAGCAGCCTCAAGGCGGGTACACGGCTCAGAATAGCCTTCGACATCGACTTCAACCAGGAAGACTGGGGCGGGTTCGAGGCGCACGCCGACGGCGGCGACAGCATCTTCATCACGGGCATAGAAGGCAACACAAACGGCTGGACGGAGCAGGAACGCCATTACGAATTTGACGTGGAGCTGACCGACCCCGTCGGCAACGGCTCCATGCTGGAGATTGACGGCTACCCCGGCGGCCAGCATCCCGGCACCATGTTCCGCGTCTCCGGCCTGTCGGTGACGCGCCTCCCCCTGGAGCGGGAGCTGACAGAAACGGGCATCGACATAGAGCGCGGCCGAATCACCCTAAAAGGTGATACCGAGATTGTCACCAACGACGGCAAGACAGCCGCTCTCTTCCGCGACGGCAAGATAAAGGCCGAGTATGTGGATGTGGGCGGGGTGACCGCCGACCGTGTGGAGACACGCCCCTCCTCCGACACTTCCAAGGCCCGCATGGTCATAGAGGGCGGCAGTCAGGTCTACTACGGCGACGACGGGGACGTGCGCCTGCTGGTGCACAGCGGCGCCCTCAGCCCCGACAACGCCGACGAGGGAGGAGTCCTCGTGCCGCAGCTCGCCGCGACCATGCAGGCCACCGAGCGCACGGCCACAGAAACGCTGGTGAGCGGCGTGCAGGTGACGGCCATCTCCCGGCTCGACCTCTCGGCCCTGAGCCTCCAGGTGGCGGCCAACTTCGTGGAGGGCCCGGCCCCGCCGCCCGACTTCGGCGACGGCCCGTACTACGGCACCGTGCGCCTGGCCCTCTACGACGACTTTGGCGCCGACAGCACCCTGATAGCCGCCAAGACTGTATCCATAAGCGGCACGGGCGCATTCTCGGCATCATTCGCCGACTTCGGCGGGGTGGTGATGCAGCCGGGCACGCACTCCCTGAGCGTGGAAGTCTCGCTCGACACTGCGTTGACAGCGTCCGGCACGTGGGCGCTGAACGCGCCGCCCGCCGTCCTGCCGCTCGCAGGCGTAAGCACCGCCACCGAGATAGCCGCCGACGGCGCGGCGCTGAGGGCCGGAGACAGCTACGTCAAGGTGCTGGGGGAGGGGACGACCGTCAAGGCGGGCAACTACGCCCTGCGCGTCACGGAGGCGGGCATCGAGGCAAGCAACGACGGCGGCGGCACCTGGTCGCCGATATTCACATAAACAATCACAACGAAAAATGGCAACACAATACGAATTATCACACACCGGCGCCCAGGTTGACGCCATCCTCTCCGACGCCGCCGCCGACCACGCCTCGATAGGCGCTGCGGGAGGCATAGCGCCTCTCGGCGCCGACGGCAAGGTGCCAGCCGCCTATCTGCCCGCGCAGGACGCCACCATACGCTTCGCCGAGGTGGTGCGCCAGCCCGGCGCCACCATAGACAGCGGACGGCCCGCAGGCACGTTCTC
>ENA-OYYT01000866-OYYT01000866.1-human-gut-metagenome-genome-assembly--contig:-NODE-866-length-11841-cov-4.758273_pt1 | contig 11841 bp, 9 predicted proteins | sample MGYA00243251_ERZ653453 | MGnify/ENA primary metagenome ERZ653453 (study PRJEB26926, sample SAMN06165174) | human gut metagenome | biome: ENVO:00009003; feature: ENVO:2100002; material: ENVO:00002003...
GGGTTATCCATACGGAAATGAGATTGCCGCAGGAGACCGAAAGCACGTTGTCATCGACCTTGACGGGCGCGAGGCGATTGGTCGTGGTACCGTCGCCAAGCTGGCCCCAGTTGTTCTGGCCCCAGGCCCACAGGGTCCCGTCGTTGCGCACAGCCATGCCGGAGCATCCGGCTGCGGAAATATCGCTTACATCGCTGAGAATCTGTCGGGCATCCTCCGCATCGCTGTTGATTCCGGTATCGCCTGTGCCAAGCTGGCCGTAAGTGTTGCTCGACCCCCAGGTCCACACGGTGCCGTCGTCGCGAAGCACCATATAGAAGCCTGGACAGCAGGCCTTGCGCACCCCGTCCATAATCTTTTTCGGCTGCTTCAGACCCGGTCCGAGTTCATACAGCGAGCCGTCCTGAGCCACCACCAGGGCACTGCTCTGGCCGCCGGACACATCCCTGACGCCGCTCATCACCTTGACGGGACTCAGGCGCTGTGTCGTGGTGCCGTCGCCCAACTGGCCGAAGTCATTATCGCCCCATGCCCACAGATTGCCGTCGCGGTCGATGGCGAATGACTGGTAACGGCCCGCACGTGCCAGGCGCACATTATCCATGATTTTCACCGGCTGCCGCACACCTGTATAGCAGGTGGAGCCGTTTCCGAGCTGGCCTTCGTCGTTCTGCCCCCAGGCCCAGAGCGAGCCGTCGGCCCTGACGGCCATCGAGGTCTCGTTCTGAGCCGAAATCTGAACCACGTCGTCCATAATCTTTATCGGTTCGGGAGAGCTGTCGACATCGCCTCCGACACCGAGCGCGCCCGAGAAGTTGCGGCCGAAGCTCCACAGGGTGCCGTCCTGCTTGAGCACAAGCGCATGGAAGCTGCCGGCGGCCACGGCCTTCTTGTCGCCGCCGCGGAGCAGGGCGGGACATAGGAGGGCGAGAAGAAGAAACAGAATGTATGTGCGGGTAGTTGTCATGTGTTTTGACGTAATTAATTTAGTCGCTTGTTATTTTGCCTGTTACTTTGAGTTCGCCTGCCGGGGTAATCCAAAGGGAGATTTCATTGCCGGCGACGAAGTCTCCGACCTTGGCGTCTATGCGCACCGGGCGAAGCTGTTCGTCGAGGTTTCCGATGCCAAGTTGGCCATCGCCGTTGAACCCCCATCCCCAGAGGCTGCCGTCGTTGCGCCTTACAAGCGAGTGGCCACCTCCGGCGCAGGCTTTGTCCACGCCGTCCATGATTTTCACGAACGTATTATGCCAGTCCTCGTCGGTGGTGCCGTTGCCAAGCTGGCCCACATCGTTGCTGCCCCAGGCCATCAGCCTCCCGTCGGCCATCACCGCGAGGATATGATCTTGGCCGACCGAGACCTGCCTGACGCCGTCCAGCATCTTGACAGGCGACTGACGCCGGGTCGTCAGGGCGTCGCCTTCGTCTGTATATCCGCTGACGTAGTCTCCCCAGACCCACAGCGAACCGTCGGTCTTTACTGCGGCGGTCCATTCTTCGCCGGCCGAGGCCTGCCTCACGCCTGTCATCACGCGGACGGGCACATTGCGGGCGACGTCGGAGCCGTCACCGAGCTGGCCGCTGTAGTTCAAGCCCCAGGTCCAAAGAGTGCCGTCGTTACCCACGGCTAAGGCGTGACCGTGCCCGGCGTCGATGCTGCTTATGCCGTCCATGATTTTTTGAGGCCGCAGGCGTCGTTCCTGGGTGGTGCCGTCGCCGAGCTGGCCGTTGGAGTTCCTGCCCCAGGTCCACAAGGTGCCGTCTTCGAGCAGCGCCATAGAGAAGTAGCTCCCGGCGGACATCTGCCTGACGTGGTCAAGCACCTTGACCGGCTTGCGGCGGAACTGTGTAGTGCCGTCGCCGAGCTGGCCATCATCGTTGTTGCCGAAAGCCCACAGGGAGCCGTCCTGCTTGAGCACCAGGCAGAACTGGTGGCCCGTGGCCACGGCCTTCTTGTCGCCGGCGCGGAGAAGCGAGGGGGCGGCGAAAACGAGAAGCGCAAGCATGAGAAGATGCAGGTAGCGGTTCTTTTTCATCTTAGTGCGATATTTGCTGCAAATATACGCATTTTTTGTCAGTGCGGGCAAGCCGAGAAGGAGTTTATGGACGAACCCTGCGGGTAATTTGGTGAGCCATAAGGGTTTATGTACGGGCCAATCGGTGGCAAAGCGACAAAGAGCGTTTTTGCAAGTCACTGACAGACAATAACTTGCATAAGTTGTTAACATTTAAACATATTTAATAGATGATTTAACCGGCGATTGAAAAAATTTTTGTTACTTTGCACATTAATTCTTATAGCTCTTTTGCTTATGGGAAAAATCATGGCAATAGCCAACCAGAAAGGTGGGGTGGGCAAGACCACGACGGCCTTCAACCTCGGCTCGTGCATGGCCCAGTCCGGGGTCAGGGTTCTGCTCATTGACGCCGACCCGCAGGCCAACGCCACGTCGGGCCTGGGTGTGGACCCCCGCGCCGTCAAGGCCGGCATCTACGAGTGCCTGGTCGACGGATTCCCGGTGGCCGAGGCCATCCAGCCCACGTGCGTGGAAGGCCTCGACCTGCTCAGCGCCTCCATCGACCTGGTGGGCGCCGAGATGGAGCTGGTCAACCGCCCACACCGCGAGCGTGTGCTGGCCGGCATGGTAGAATCGGTTCGCGACCGCTATGACTATGTGCTCATCGACTGCAGCCCGTCGCTGGGCTTCATCACCATCAACGCCCTGACGGCCGCCGACTCCGTGCTCATCCCCGTGCAGGCCGAGTACTTCGCCCTGGAGGGCATCACCCAGCTGCTCAACACCATCCGCATCATCAAGAGCCGCCTCAAGCCGGCCCTGGAGATCGAGGGCTTCCTGCTGACGATGTACGACGCCCGCCTGCGGCTGGCCAACAGCATCTACGAGGAGCTCAAGAGCCACTTCGGCGACATGGTGTTCAACACCGTCATCCCCCGCAACATCAAGCTCAGCGAGAGCCCCAGCCACGGCCTGCCGGTGATACTCTACGACCCCGACTCGCGCGGCGCCATCGCCTACCAGTCCCTCGCCGCCGAGCTGCTCGACAAGCACCGCCGCGCCCAAACCGTTAAGACCACCGACCGATGACACAGAAAAGAAGCGCCCTGGGACGCGGCCTCGACTCGATGTTCCCCGCCCGCGAGATACAGACGGAGGGCTCCACGGCCATCAACGAGATCCGGGTGGCCGACATACAGCCCAACCCGGACCAGCCGCGCACCATCTTCGACCAGGAGGCCCTGGAGGAGCTGTCGGCCTCGATCGGCGAGCTGGGCATCATCCAGCCGCTGTCGCTGCGCCTGCTGCCCGACGGCACATACCAGATCATAGCGGGCGAACGGCGCTGGCGCGCCGCCCGCATGGCCGGCCTGCAGACGGTGCCTGCATACGTGCGCACGGCCTCCGACGCCGAGCTCACCGAGATGGCCCTGATCGAGAACATACAGCGCGAGGACCTCAACGCCATCGAGGTGGCCCTGGCGCTGCGCAAGCTCATCGACACCTACTCGCTGACGCAGGAGCGCCTGGCCGAACGCCTGGGCAAGAAGCGAGCCACCATCGCCAACCACCTGCGCCTGCTGCGCCTGCCGGCCGAGATACAGCTCGGCCTGCGCGACCGCCGCATAGACATGGGCCACGCCCGCGCCCTGCTCGGCGTAGACGACCCCAAGGTGCAACTCCGCCTATACAACATGATACTGCGCGAGGGCGCCTCGGTGCGCCAGGTCGAGGAGATGGCCCGCCGCAGCCGCGAGCAGAAAGCCGAGTGCGGGGGGCCGAGTGCCGAGAGACCCAAGGCGGCAGCCAGGCCCCAGGCCGACTACGACGCCTTCCGCCGCGAACTCTCGGCAGTCTTCCCCGTGAACGTCAAATTCGCCCGCCGCGACGACGGCCGAGGCTCCATAACACTCCGCTTCGACAACGACGACGAGCTCCAGCAGCTCGTGGCCCTGTTCGACAAACTCCGCCGATGACCAGCCACACAAGGCATAACAACCCCGTCGACCTGCCCACACGGCTGCTATGCGCACTGCTGTGCGTGCTGCTGACCGCCCCCTGGGGCCGGCTGCCCGCCAGCGCCGCCGCACAGACTCCCGAAGAGCATACCGACACCATAATCGACGCCCGCTTGCTCGTGCCCGTCAGCATGAGCCCGGGCGAGGGCCTGGAACCGGTCGACACGCTCGTCACCACCGAAGGCGACTCCATCCTCAACGTGGTCGTGGCCAAGGACTCCCCCTACGGCATGGACGGCGAGCGCATCTTCAACCCCAGTCCCTCGCGTGCCACCTGGCTCTCGGCTCTCTTTCCCGGCCTGGGACAGGTCTACAACCGCCGATACTGGAAGCTGCCGATCATCATCGGCGGCTTCATGGGCCTCGGATACGCCACCAACTGGAACAACAACCAGTACCAGGACTACTCCCAGGGATACCGCGACCTGCTCGACAACGACCCCAACACGAACTCGTACATGAACTTCTTCCCGCCGACCACCTCGGAGGGAGACCTCGACAAGTCGTGGCTGCAGCAGACGCTCAAGAGCCGCAAGGACTACTACCGCCGCAACCGCGACCTGTGCATAATCTGCATCGTGGGCCTCTACCTGCTCTGCATGGTCGACTCCTACGTCGACGCCTCCATGGCCCACTTCGACCTCTCCCCGGACCTGTCGCTGGACGTCCAGCCTGCCATCTACGTCGAGCCCTCGGCAGGGAAACCCGCAATCGGCCTCAACTGGGCCATAAACTTCTGAACCGACTCACCTCAAAAAACCGAACCGCATGAAACGCCTCCATAGACGCCTGCTCACGATTGCCGCTGCCGCCCTGCTGCTGCCCGGCATCGCCCCGGCTGCCCCCAGGCAGAAGACGGTCGTGGACATCTCCCGCACCATCAGCGACGAGTCCATCATCTTCCCCGAATCATTCGAGACCAACACCCAGAAACTCCTCGAAGGCTGGTACATGAAGAACTACACGGCCACCGACGACCGCTACTCCAAGCTGCCGGACGTGCCCGTGAGCGACGAAGTGCTCATCAAGCGCCTTCAGGCCATCCCGGCCGTAGTCGAGCTTCCCTACAACCCCATCGTGCGCAAGTACATAGAGCGCTACACCAAGGGGGGCCGCGCCCAGGTGGCCGCCATGCTCGGCCTTAGCAACTACTATATGCCCATCTTCGAGCAGGCGCTCGAACAGGAGGGCCTGCCGCTGGAGCTCAAGTACCTGCCCATCATCGAGAGCGCCCTCGACCCCAACGCCGTATCGCGCTCCGGAGCCGCCGGCCTGTGGCAGTTCATCCTCTCCGCCGCCAAGGGCCTCGGCCTGGAGGTCAACTCCCTCGTGGACGAGCGCCGCGACCCCTACCTCTCATCCTCCACCGCCGCCCGATTCCTCAAGGACCTCTACGCCACCTACGGCGACTGGAGCCTCGTCATCGCCGCCTACAACTGCGGCCCCGGCACCGTCAACAAGGCCATCCGCCGCGCCGGCGGAGACCCCAGGAGCCATAACTTCTGGACAATATACAACTACCTGCCCGCCGAGACACGCGGCTACGTGCCCGCCTTCATCGCCGCCACGTACGTCATGAACTACTACCGCGACCACAACATCTCGCCGGTGCTTGCCACCAAGCCGCTCGTAACCGACACCGTGGGCGTGACGCAGCGAGTGCATTTCGACCAGATCTCGCACGTGCTCAACATCCCCGTCGAGGAGCTGCGAGTGCTCAACCCGCAGTTCCGCAAGGACATCATACCGGGCCGTCCCGACGCCCCCTACTTCCTCATCCTCCCCTCGCAGCAGATCCACGCCTACATCCTCAGCGAGGGAGACATCCTGGCCTACAACGCGGACCAGTACAAGCGCATGGAGACGGCCACCACGGGAGTCCAGTCCACCGACGACGCCATAGTGCCGCCGACGGCCGAGGAGACCGCCTTCGAGCAGGACCTGGCGCAGGTGCAGTCGGCCACGCCCGCCTCCGCCCCCCAGGGCTCCAGGACCATCATCCACAAAGTGCAGCCGCAGGAGAGCATCGCCAGCATAGCCGCCCGCTACAACGTGCAGCCAGAGCAAATCAAGGAATGGAACTCCTTGCGCCGCAACAGCATCCGTACCGGACAGCAGCTGCGCATCATCACCGGCGGCCAGCCCGTAGTGGCCCAGAACACCAAGCCGGCGCCCAGCCAGCCGCAGGAGGGCGTGGCCCAGGGCCGCAGCCGTCATGCCCAGCCCGAGGCCGCACAGCCCGTAGCCCGGCAGACCCCCGCGCCTAAGGCAGCTAAGGCATCGCAACAGACCGCCCATGCAGAGTCCGCCCCCACGGCCCGTCGCGCCAAGGGCAAGAAGACCGCCGAGGAGCAGACCGCCCAGCGCACCGGCAAGAAGGGCAAGAAGAACAAGGAGCGCGCCAGGAAGACGCCGCCCAAACCCACCAGCGTGAACGTCCGCAACGGCGATTCCCTGGAGCGCATCGCCAAGCGCGAAGGCACCACCGTGGAGGCCCTCAAGAAGGCCAACAACCTCTCCGGCGACAATCCCGTGATCCAGCCGGGCCAGAAGCTGAAGATGCCCAAAAACGCCAAGGGCGCCAAGGCCGAACCGGCCTCCGCCAAGAAATCAAAGAAAGGCAAGAAGGGCGCCGACGCCACCCCCTCCAAGAAATCAAAGAAGGGCAAGAAGAAGCGCTAATCCGCCTCCGCCCATACCCTTTACCGCGCCGGACCGACGAGCACCCAGCTCCCGCTCCGGCGCTTTTTTGCATGGTTCCCTGCCCTGCCAGTCCTGTGAGAGGCAGGAATAAAAAATATGTCCATCCGCATTTGCGCCACTATGCGAATCTGCGGACAACCGGCAATCAAAAAGGGGCCGCGCAAAGCATGCGCAGCCCCCGTCAATCAGGTTTATCGAAGTAATTGTTATGAAGTTTCCTCTGTGGAGGCCAGGCGGTCCTTCTCTGTGCGCGACAGGCGTATGCGGCGCAGCAGCAGCATCATGCCCACGTACAGGGCTATGTCGACCACCAGCACGTAGGTGATGTTGATGTACTCGGCCAGCATGCAGTCGACCACAATGAAGAACACCGATATGAGCAGTATCAGCATCATGGTCTGGCGGTGTGGCAGACCTGCGGCCATCATGGCGTGATGCAGGTGACGTCGGTCGGGCATGAAGGGGTTGTGGCGCAGGCTCAGCCGCACGATGAACACGCGCACCACGTCGAAGCATGGCACCAGCAGCGGCGCGAAGGCCAGCACGAACCGGTTGATGTTGGGGAAGGGGCCGACCGTGACCGGCAGGTGCAGGGCGCGGAAGGCCAGGCACGTCAGGATGAACCCGAGCGTGAGGCTGCCGGTATCGCCCATGAAGATCTTCTTGTACTTGGCGGCGTCGCCGAACACATTATAATAAAAGAACGAGAGCACCACTCCCATGGTGGCCAGGGCTATCATGGCGCAGTCGTAGACACCGTGTATGTAGAAGATGTCGGCGAAGAATCCGAGGGCTATCGCCGACAGGCCGGAGGCGAGACCGTCTATGCCGTCGATTAGGTTGACGGCGTTGATTATCAGCACCACGGTCATGATGGTCATGAGCCAGGTGACCCCGCAAGGCAGGGCATAAAGGCCGAAGAGGCCACCGAAGTTGTCGACACCCAGGCCGCCGGCCAGCAGCATCACCGCGCAGAAGACTTGCACGACGAACTTGGTGCGGTAGCGGACGCCCACCAGGTCGTCGCCCAGGCCCACTATGTATAGCATGAGCAGGGCGCAACCGCTGTAGAGCAGCGGCTGCGGATCGCGCAGGAAGACGTTGGGAAGGGCTTCGTAGCCGAGCGAGAGGTTGACGGCTATGCTGAGCATCACCGAGAAGATGATGACGGGCACGAAAGCCATACCTCCCAGGCGTGGCACGTGCCCCTTATGGATCTTGCGGCCGCCGACTTCGTCGAAGAGGTTCTTGCTGAAGGCCACGTGGAGTATGCGAGGTATCAGCAAGCCTGTCGCCAGCAGGCAGACCAGGAAGATCGCCGCAGAGTTTGACATCCAGTATTCGTAAAAGAACCTTTCCATAATTCAGCTTTAAAGGCACAGCTTACCCGCCCCGGCCGTGCCGGAGATATGCACTCCGCATGTCGGGCGCGTGTAGGCGACCGTCAGCGGGCGACGGGAAGAGGTGTGGAATTTCCTCATGTCTGCGCTTGCTTTCTTCTTTACTTTATGGCTTTTTATTCGCTTCCTGTAGTAAAAACGGGGATCCCCGAGGCCACAGTGGCAGGATGGCGTGGACAAAGAACTCACCTTGCGAATAAAATGCCCGTTCCCTAATTCTATTATTTCGCAAAGGTAGCACTTTTTTCCGACACCATCGCAATCCGCTTCGGTCATATTCACTTTTTTTATACTTTCGTTGGTTGAGAGTTGAGAGTTACACATCGAAGACGTGCTCTCTCAGCCATAAACACCTCAACTCTCAACTTTTTTCACTAATTTTGCAAAATATTTGGGACGATGTGCCCCGAAAGTTGTTGTGGTGTATATATAATGTGCATTGCAATGACTATGAAAGATAACGACAATAACGAAATGAAGACATTCGCCGAGCTGGGCGTGGAGCCTAAGCTGCTGCAAGCGATACAGGAGATGGGCTTCGAGCTGCCCATGCCCATCCAGGAGATGGTGATACCGCATCTGCTCAACAAGGAGGGCGATGTGGTGGGCCTGGCACAGACGGGCACAGGCAAGACGGCCGCCTTCGGTCTGCCGGTGCTTCAGCGCATCGACGTGGACCGCGAAGTGCCGCAGGCCCTCATCATCGCCCCCACCCGCGAGCTCTGCCTCCAGATAGCCGGCGACCTGGCCGACTTCGCAAAGTACATCGAGGGCCTCCGCATACTCCCCGTCTACGGCGGCTCCAGCATCGAGAGCCAGATCAAGGCCCTACGCCGCGGAGTGCAGGTCATCGTCGCCACCCCCGGCCGTCTCATCGACCTCATCAACCGCAAGGTCGTAGACCTCCACGACGTCCATACCGTGATTCTCGACGAGGCCGACGAGATGCTCAACATGGGCTTCCTCGACGACATCAAGGAAATCCTGACGCACGTGCCAGTGGAGCGCAAGATGCTCATGTTCTCGGCCACCATGCCCAAGGAAATCGCCGAAATCGCCAAAAACTTCATGCACGACCCCGTGGAGTTCGTGGCCGGACAGCGCAACGAGGGCGCCAAGAACGTGCGACACATCTATTATATGGTCAAGGCGCACGACAAGTACCTGGCCCTCAAGCGCGTGGCCGACAACAACCCGGACATATACGGCATCATCTTCTGCCGCACCCGCAAGGAGACGCAGGAGGTGGCCGACAAGCTCATCGCCGACGGCTACAACGCCGACTGTCTGCACGGAGACCTCAGCCAGGCCCAGCGCGACATGGCCATGCGCAAGTTCCGCGACCACGTCACCCAGCTGCTGGTGGCCACCGACGTCGCCGCACGCGGCCTGGACGTCGACGACCTCACGCACGTCATCAACTACGGCCTGCCCGAGGACACCGCCGTCTACACCCACCGCTCGGGCCGCACCGGACGCGCCGGCAAGACGGGCGTCAGCGTCGCCATCATACACTCCCGCGAGAAGGGCCGCCTCCGCGAGATCGAGAAGAAGATCGGCAAGGAGTTCGAGTACCGCAAGGTGCCCACACCCGAACACATCATCGAGAAGCAGCTCTACAACCTGGCCGACCGCCTGGAGCGCGTCGAAGTCAACGAGTCCGAGATCGCCAAGTACCTGCCCGGCGTCAGCAAAAAGCTTGAATGGCTCAGCGGCGAGGACCTGCTCAAGCGCCTTCTCTCGCTGGAGTTCAACCGCCTGCTTGCCTACTACCAGAATATGCCCGACATCGACCTCAACGCCAACGATAAGGGCGAAAAAGGAGACAAGAAAGCCAAGCGCGATCGCGACGACCGCTCCGCCGAGCGCGGCATGGAGCGCATCTACGTCAATGTCGGCAAGCGCCAGGGCTTCTACCCCGGCAACCTCATGGAGATTGTCAACTCCAACGTCGAAGGCTCCAAGCCCGACATCGGCCGCATAGACCTGCTGCCCGATTACACCCTCTTCGACGTGCGCCAGGCCGACGCCCGCCGCGTCATCGGCGCACTCAAGGGCGCCGACTTCTTCGGACACCGCCTGTACGCCGAGCAGGCACAGGCCGACAAGGACTACGGCCCACGCACGGCCAAGGGCGGACAGGGCAAGATGGGACCCAAGCCACTCAAGGGAAAGAAGAAGAAAGAGAAGAAAGAATTCAAGCCAAAGGCCGAAGTCCTGCTCGGAGCCCCCGAGAAGAAGAAGAAAAAGAAAGAGAAGAAAGCCGCCAAGGAGCCAAAATACAACGGCAACTACGACATTTTCATCAAGAAGAAGAAATGAGACTCCCCTCCATAGCCCTCAGCCTCGTGGCGTTGCTGCTGGTGGCCATCGTGTCGGGGGCGGCTGGCGCACAGGTCCCGACAGAGCCGGTCGACACCGTAGTCGCCGCAGACACCGTGGCCGAAGAGGTATCGGCCGTCGATTTCGACGGCGCCATGGCCTTCGACGACGCCACTCCGGCCGTATCGCTCGACTCCCTGCGCAGCCTCCCCCTGGCCTGCCCGCCGCCGTGGCCTTCGCGGCCCTGCCCGACTCCGTCATGCCCCTGCTGCCACAGTCCGTGCGCCTCGACATGCTCGACTACGCCAAGGAGGGACAGCATAAGGTCCTCGCCAATGCCCTGCGCGGCAACTCATGGCTCGACTCGCTCGGCACCAACCTGGTGCAGGTGCGCCTCACCGGCGTCAGCAACGTCCAGGTGGGCGTCTACCACGGAGGCAAGGGCATCGTGGCCATGAACTACTCCATCACCCCCCAGGATGCCGCCGCCGACTCCCAGCTCCTGTTCTATACCGACGCCATGCAACCCGTGCCCGTAGGCAAAGTCTTCCGCGTCCCCGGCTCCGAGGACCTGCTGAACGTGCCCAAGGGCGCCAAGGTCAAGGCAAAAGAGATAGCCGCCGCCATTCCATTCCCCACCGTCCGTTACATCCTCGACCCCGCCGCCGACACAATCACCGCCAACCCGACGGTGCAGGCCGCCATGACCCTCGAGGACTTCGATACCATAAAACCATACCTGCGCCCCGCCATCACCTACCGCTGGAACGGCAAGCGCTTCGAAAAAGAAAAAGACAGTTGAGAGCTGAGAGACACTTGCCAACCCGTGGCTTCACCATCTCTCGGCCCTCAGCCCTCAGCTAAACGCTCAACACCATGTCCGATAAAGTCCGCGTACGCTTCGCTCCCTCACCCACGGGCCCGCTCCACATCGGCGGCGTCCGCACCGCTCTCTACAACTACCTCTTCGCCCGCCACTTCGGCGGCCAGATGATCCTGCGCATCGAAGACACCGACAGCCGCCGCTTCGTGCCCGGCGCCGAACAGTACATCATCGAGGCCATGGACTGGCTCGGTATCCGCTTCGACGAGGGCGTGGCCAACGGCGGCCCGCACGCGCCCTACCGCCAGAGCGAACGCCGCGACATCTACCGCAAATACGCCAGGCAGCTCATAGACGACGGCCGCGCCTACATAGCCTTCGACACCCCCGAGGAGCTCGACGCCGCCCGCGCCGCAACCCCCAACTTCCAATACGACGCCTCCACGCGCATGGGCATGACCAACTCCCTGACCCTCAGCGAAGAGGAAGTCCGCGAGCGCATCGGTCGCTGTCTCTTATACACATCTCCGAGCCCACGAGACTACGCTGCATCTCGT
>ENA-OYYT01000873-OYYT01000873.1-human-gut-metagenome-genome-assembly--contig:-NODE-873-length-11778-cov-7.100742_pt1 | contig 11778 bp, 19 predicted proteins | sample MGYA00243251_ERZ653453 | MGnify/ENA primary metagenome ERZ653453 (study PRJEB26926, sample SAMN06165174) | human gut metagenome | biome: ENVO:00009003; feature: ENVO:2100002; material: ENVO:00002003...
TCGCATGAAATGAACAAAACAACGGCAAATAATGCCACAATCAAAAAATCAATCTTTATTTTCATTTTCTACTTTTTTAATGATATTATAAACTATAAATGCTACTGTCAGCATGATTATTGAAATTCCCAACCACGCATTTATGTGATTGAATACGCGGTTGCCAATGAAGAAAGCCGATACGACAAGTACCGGCTTCCAGTATTTCTTTACAGTCTTCATTGTTATTGTTCGATAATGGCAATATCCGGTGCCAATTTACGGATCAACAATAATTGCTCGTCAATGGCCTTGTTGCGTTCTTCTTCCACTATCACTTCTGCACCAGGGGAGCAAAGGGATAATCGAATGTTACGCCCATCCACATCTGCAATGATTTCCACTTCAATTTCTTCTGCCGGGCGACCTTTGAAAATCGGAACAATAAGATTGAATGAGGCCGGAAGATTGGAGTTGACAACTTGGCTGTAATTGTCAGTGCGACTACCGTTGTCTTGTCGGGAGTTTTCCACTTTTGAGTCAATGCTGGCTTTGAAGTTCTTCAAGACTGTTACCAGTTCCATGTTGTATTGTGCATCCTTGAAGAAGGCACGATTCATTTTGAAGAATTTTGAAAGCTGCACCGGCTCCCATGTCTTGCTTGTGTTGATACCAAATTCAAGAAACTTGGGATAGTATTTCAACTCACCTCTTACAGTAGCTTTATTCCTACTGTCAGTTTCATTGGTGACAAGTTTAAGTGTCATTTTCTCTCGATCAACAAGAATATAGCAACGTTTCTGATTGATCTGCTCTTTTTCAGAGATTCTTTTCAAGAGAAATTCATGAACACTTCCAATTGTTCCGGCTAATTCTACCTTATCAGGCTCCAGTACCGGTAACTCATTTTCTTCGTGAAGTTCAATAACTCTAAGGGTTGCTTCGGTAATACCCGGAGCAAAGTTCACTTGCATCTTCTCGTTTTCCATGCTGTTCTACAATTTTTTAGTTTTGTTTTTAAACGATTTGGCTGGTTTGAAGTGTGGAGTATAATGCTCCGCTATGACAATAGTCTCGTTTTTGTGTATGTTACGAGCAACTTTTCGTTTATAGTGTTTGGGTGACAGTGTACCAAAACCTCTGATATAAAGAGTTCTTCCATTAGCTACTGCATCCACGGTTTCCTTCAATGCTGCTTCTATAACTGTTCGGACTTCGCAAATAGCAATACCGGTTGATTCGGCTACTTGCTTGATAAGTTCTTCTTTTCTCATGGCTTATCCCTCCGTACCAGTAGATTCAATGTCCTCGAAGACCGTTTTTTGCATCTCTTGTGCCTCCATCGGACGTTCTTTAACCAAATCGCCATTACCATTGTAATATCCGGTGGTACGGGTGCTACGATCCATAAACTTAAAGCATTCATCCGTAATTTCCTCATAACCACGTTTTATATCGGTAAGCAACGTTTTTTTACGTTCCTTTTTAGGTTTCAGTTTGTCCTTGTATGCTTGCATGAAAGCTTTCTTTTCTTCTTCCAGTGCGGCCATGTCAAGGTCAATATTTGCCAACTCCGTTTTCCGTTCACCCATTTCTTCCTCGCTGAAAGGAGAAGTATAGGTAATTCTTTCAACTGCTGCGCAATTGTCTTCCAACATTTGCCTGCGAAGCAATGGATTCTTATCTTTAAATAGTTCTTTATCCATATCATAAAGGTTTTAAGTCATATCGGGCAGAACCGACAAATGGCTGTGGGTTAGTCCTTATGTTTGCTTTGTGTATATCATCTGTACGATGATTGAATAATCGGGGTAATCCCGTTATTTTGTCATATACAACCAGTTCAGACGATACATAACAAATAAAGCCTTTCAGTCGCTCTTTCAACCATGCGTTCTGATAGGCTCTGCGTTCACGATATTCTTGGTAGCTCATTCCCTTTGGGCGAGCTGTGAGAAGGGGAGTGTAATTTCTCGCCCCCCCCGATTTAGATTTACTCTTTCCCATCAATCAAATTTTTATATTGTTCTTCTGAAACGAACTTGTCGCAGTTCCCATACCAAGTACCATCATTTATCTTGTATGGCCTGACTGTTTTATCCATTTCATTCATAACACCGACTACCGCATCTTTTTTGTTATCACTCCATACAATAACAACATCGCCGATAGTCGGAATGTATTCAAGCTGTAACTTCTCAAAATTGAAGGAGTAATGTTTTTCTTCCTTCATGGCGGCAAGCATCTTTGCCTTTTCCTCTTCCGTAGCTTTACGGAATCCCTTCATGCCTCCGATACCAGCTTCGGGTGTGAGTCTTACAAAAACTCTGTCACCTTCATCATTGGAAGGGACATAGGCGACAAGGCCGAAAGGTACTTTAATTGCCGGTAAAAAAGAGAGTGGCCTTTCTTCTCTAATTTCAGAGAGAATCATCATGCTGCCCCCTCCGCGATTCGGATTGATAATTACGTCACCGGGGATGAATGTCTCACCCTCAAATTCAAATTTACCCCCCCCCGTAACTTTTTGAGTAGGTTGCATACTTTCTTCTTTCACGATTTTTACCATGTGTCCTTCGGGCACTTCAACTGTTACTGTTCTCATTTTAATTTGATTTTAAACTGGTTATTGTATTCTATGTATTTTTCCGGGCAGGTTGTTTCTATAATTCCGTTCATTGTAGGAATACGAAACAACTTGCCGGATTTATGAAGCTCTTTTTCAAGCTGTTTTGCTTTATGTAAAGCAGCCAAAGAACGTGTTTCATTTTCGATCAGTTCTTTAGCCGCTGTGATACTGTTACTAATTTTTTCACATGAATCCATTACTTGACTTCTTCTGCGTATGGAGTATCGTCTTCCTCAAAATCGTCCGGTTTCTGACCTTGTGCCTTTTTCCAGTCTTCAAACATTTCATCATCCAACTGGCTCTCTGTTTCAAGAACTTTAATCATGGAATCTGAAATGCCGGTTTTGGGCAGGAATTTGAAAGCCCAGTTCACGATTGTTTTTCGAGCCATTTCTTCAAAGTCTGTGTCCCACGGGGATTGCTTGCCTTTCTTGACAGCCTCACTACGACTTTTTATTTCTTCAATACGTGCTTTGGGCATTGCATCGAATTTTACAACACCGGAAGTCAAGACTGCAAAATAGTAGCCTCCAAGAAGATCACCACGTTCTCCGAATACATTGGGTTTGTGGATGATAGTGCCACCGGTACCTTTTGTCATGCTGAACTCGTCATTAGCATAAACCAAATCAGAATAAATATCTTTTACAACACCGGTGCGGATCAAAATATCAACTTTACCCATGTATGAAGCTTGGAACTTCACTTTGCCTTTGTACGGTACAAGATACCCCAACCTTAGTTCAGGATTGAGCGTCAGACCGGTAAGAGAAACGTTTTTGATTGCTTCGACAAGATGATCGGGATATTGCCGGGCACAGTCAATCAAATAAGGATTATTCAACATTGCCTGCATAGCGAAATTGACTTCACGGGCAAATTGCTGTTCTGTGCCACCAGCTGCTATAAATGCCTTTTTAGGGGAGATAAAACAGCTTTCCAATCCTTTCAGTTGTACTGGAAAGGCTGGTGGGGCAGAAGGAACGGGCGGTTGTGGTGTGGAAGGTGTTGGGGAGACCGGTTCTGTTTTTGTTGGTGAAGGAGCATTGTGTTGTTCCATTCCCAAGTTCCCTTGTTGGGGGGATTGATTCTCTGTTTTACTCATTGTTCTTGATTATTATAAAAGTTAAACATCTTGTTCTTTTCAAATGCAGGTGTGTCCGGCACCATTATTCTTCGTCCTTTGAATCCCGGCTGAATAAATATCTGTGCACCGTCAAAATCATTGTTTTGTGTACAGTAAACATGCTGGTCTAACAATTTCTTGAATGCCAATGCGCTTGCCCCCATTTTCACAATTCCGTCTTCCAAATGGAAAGCCCAGTTAGCTGCACTGACAAATACTGCGTCATAGGGAGCTGTCTTTTGTTGCATAACCCAGTAGAACTCCTTCCATACTCCAGTACGTTCATGTTCAAAAAACTGGTAGAAGGCTGCCGAAATACCGTAATGAAATTTGGCGATAGTCCGGTTAACTGTTTCTTCATGAAGATCATCAACCGCCAATGTTTTCCAGTCAACAATTTTTTTGGCCGTTTCCACATCAGGGCGATATTTGAACTTGCATCCTTCGTATTCAACGAAATGGCTAACTTCGGCTTTTCCCCATTTTAATATCTGCCTAATCTGTTTGGAGGTGTCCCGGCAATTATTAAGAAGCTCATAAACCATTGTTTCAACCAATTGTATATCGGTTGTGCTTGTCAATGTTTTACCGGGATTTGATTCTTTGGCCTCTATTAGTGCAATCTGATATTTTTGGGTGTCTCGTCCATACGGACAGCCGGTTTTAGGATTTATAGGTGGCTCAAATACAAGAAGATTGTTTCTCCATTTGTCAAGTGTTCCAGTATTAACAAGACTTTCCATTGCATCATGGTACAGCGAGCCTTTTTCAGAAGCTTCAATACTGATCTCGAACATTTCAGGGTGCAATGCCTTGTATCGGGCAAACTTTGGGGACACCATATAATCTTTAATCTGCGTACTACTTAGGAAATCTTTGAATCTTTCTCCACGGTGGTATTCTTCATTTGGCAGATTGTAAATTGTATCTTCTATATTACTCATATAATGAATTTGGAGTTTTACAAAAAACTCCCTACTTTCGCAAGCAAGGAGCCAATAACTAACTAAAAAACTTATTCATCACTTGTGGATAGTAATTCTTTGTAATTCTGTAATATGTATTCTTTTTCTTTATCTGTAAAAGAATAGGCTTTAGCCATAAACTTCATTGCCATATCCTCATTGTGATCGGAAAGGGGATAATAGTCAGTAGCGAATTTGTAAGTAAGCCTATTCAATCGCTCATACTTAACTTTGACCTCTTTAACCCGTCCGCTTATTTCCGAGATAATACCGGACGCTTCTTGCATCTTTTCGTCATATTCTTTTTGGTCTTTCGCTGCTTGTTCTTTCATAACCTTGTTCTGTGCGGCAAAGTTTGAAATCTTTTCGTATAGTTCACTTGAATACACAAAGCCACAGTTAACCTCAAAGTCTGGCTTGATAGAGTAATTGTATTTATCTTTCTTGACGAGATATTTGTAGTCGCTTCCGAGTTTGTTCCAATCGTATTCAACTTTGCGAAGGGTTTTCGCATTACGTAATGCTTCTGCTACCGCATTCGCTTCTTCCATGTCTGTAAAAGTGTAACCTTCAAAGAATGGGATCGTGAACACTTTCAAATCAGCAGGTTCAATCTCAAACAATTCGGGAACCTCCGGCTTATCCATAATTTTGATACCTTCCTCCATCATGCGGAGTTTAATCAATTTCTGTACATCTTCCTCCGTTAACGCAAGAATCTCTTGCTCGGTCATTTCTGTAATTCCTTTCATACTTTTAGCATTTAAAATGTGTTCCCGTCCGCGTTCCGATGGATTGTTGGCCGTAGCTTTTTAGCGGTGACCGCTTCTTGCGAAGCACGGGTATATATATCATTTAAAGTATCTATTCAGTTAAGAATGTATTTATAAACGCCCTACGTTTACTTTGTCATAATATAAGTTGTTTTTGATAACTTAGTGATTCGTGTGCTGCATCTTCTTATTGGCAGTCTGTATTCACACTCTTTTCACTAATCCGCTTTGGCTACTTTGTCGGTCTATTTCGCCCTTTAGATAAGCAGTAAACCTTGTTTTAAGTCTTTATTTGTTCAGACTATACAATATGTCAAAGAACGTTTTGTTAGTTCCCGGAAAGACGATCAAATCCGTCCGGGATTATTTTCTTTCCATGAATTTTCTCAAAGCTGATTTGGTAAAAATGAGACTCTTGCCATTTTTGGTGTGAGGAATATCATGTATTCGATTGTATAAGGTTTGCAACTTCCATCCGAGAAATACAGCAGCTTGTTTGGCATTCAAATACTCTTCGGTTTCAGCAGTCGCCATTTCTGTTACAGCCTTTCTCACATCATTGCGAATAAACTTGTGCAGTTCTTCTGCAATCATTCTGGCATCTGAACGGTTCATTTCTTTATCGCTTCGATGGTTATCTGATTTTTATCTTTGTCGATGGATATTGAATATCTTTCAACGTCTTCACGGGGATCAGTAAAAGCTAATTGATAGGCGTAGCTTCTTGCATTGACGCAATCCTTGTAAGAATCCAGCTGCATCACTTTGGAAGAACCAGCTTTAATGCTTAGAATATCTTTCTTTGTTACTTTCATATTATTTTCTATTTTATACTTAAATTTTCCACAAAAAATTTGCATAAAAGAAAGCTAACAACTACATTTGCCAATGAGATATGTAGTAAGTGGCTTTTGAAGTCGCCAGCTTTCTTGTTGTTCAAACTTACACTCTTTGTTTGTTTGACGTTGCAAATATACTTCATATTTTTCAGAAGTACAATAAAATACTTCTTAAAATTTGTAGTATTTCGTATGTTATAAAACATGTTTTAATGTAAGTTGTTGGTTTATAAAATGTTATACAAGTGAGGTTTGCGTAAAAAGAAAGCTTTCTGAAAAAAAAGTAATGTCGTTCTATTAGTATTGTAATAATTGAAGAAGTAAAAGACGATCTCATTCGGTAAGGTGCTGGATTGCTGCATAGTTAGCCCTTAGACGGTTTCCCGTTTTTGCTATATGCAGCATAAGAAATGTCTCGTTCGTATAAGTACGCCGTTCTTAGCTGGCCGGGCATTAACAAGTTACCCGACTTCCCGGATTTTTCGCTTACTTGTAGCTGTGCAGGCATCCCGGTTTCGTTTGCCTCTCAATATCGCACGCCCTTCGCAGTATTGAGTTGTAAGAGTGTAACCCTCTGTCTCTCCGCTATGCGGCCTACCGCCGATTACACAATGTGGAGAAAAAGAAAATCCGCAAATAGGTAGCAGCTATTTACGGATTTCTATATATAAACTCCAAATAGGATGTTTAATCAATTTATGTGGTAATACTGCTACTATTACGGATGCAAATATACTACTTAATTTACGAAGTATGCAAGAAGTTGACGATAAAAAATTGAGTGATCTCTCAAAAAGGTTTTTGCAAGCAATTTCATATTGTGGTTTGAGTGGGTATAAATTGAAGAAAGACAATATTATATCCAGTGAATCAACTCTTACCAGTATAAAAAAAGGGATTCAGTTACCAAGTAAAAAAACAATTGATGCTTTTTGTGAGAAGTATGATGTGAGCAGAGCATGGCTATATACTGGAGAAGGTTTGTTTGCAAAGACTCCATCAGGACAGATAGAACCTTCGGAGAAGGATATTAGGGATGCTCTGAAAAATGCGAGAATGCAATCAGACTCTACGATTAGTAAAGTAGCTCCTTATCTTCAAGATATTCTTGTAAAAGTAAAATATGTTCCGATAGATGCTGCGGCTTCATTTGTCGAAAGCTTATATAACACAGCTTATGAAATTGATTCTTATGGTGTCATGCCGGAAGAAGGTGAAGTGCTTGATGATTCTTATATGGTCTTTCAAGTACGTGGTGACAGCATGGAGCCAACTATACCGGACGGAGCTAAAATTCTTGCTCGCAAAATAGAAGAAGGTTTGTGGGAAAGCGCGTCAGGAGTTGTGAGTATTGTATATGGGAAAACACTTTCAGTCAAACGGATATTAAAAAACAGTCTTTTCTTGGATAATGTGCTGACTTTAAAGGCTGATAACCCCAAGCATGGCCAGTTAGATGTCGAGAGAAGAGAAATAAGGGGGATGTGGCAAGCATTACGCATAATAAGTCAAAAGATTATTTGATATGGAAGAAAGGGCTATTGACAGATTACGAAAATTTGCAAGGTATGCATGTGATAAGGGAGTTGTCAAAGGTGAGAACTCGTTTGAGGCTTATTGTGAATTGTCAAATAGATACATCTATAACTCCATAAGGAACGGGAAGGGGGCTATTGGAACTGATATAATAGCTCGTATTGTGGATAAGTTCCCGGAATTGAATGTGAAGTGGCTTTGTACTGGCAAAGGGAATATGATTGAGACGGATATTGATGCGAATGTCAATTATAAAGCGGCTTATGAGGGTGCAATGATGCAAATAGAAGCTTTGCATAAAATTATAGAAGAAAATAAGCGGAGATGATATAAATATGATACCATTAATATATTTTTAACAAGTATTTTACTGATTATCAGTATGATAGTAAAATGTGTTAGTTCCGTACGCACCGCGAAAGGGAGTAACATTAGTTACTCCCTTTTTTGTTGTGTATCAAACAATTAAGGCATTGGAAGTAGATGGAGAACATGTAAAAATTGGGTGTATATTTACCGGAAACTTACCAGTATTTCCCGATTTTTACCGATATTTTCACCTATAATGATACCGCCTTTGATACCATTTTTTTATTGTAGCGATAATCAGTAGATACCAAAACTCAAAAGAATATGAAATATCCGACAATGAGATTCGTCTTTGATCGTAAAAAGGTTGCGACAAAGACACACAAGGGACTCGTTCAAATTGAAGTTTTGAGCGAAGGTAAGAGAAAATGGATCGGAACCGGCGTTAAAGTCTATTCCGACCAATGGAATGATCGAAAGAAGATAATCAATTCAGTTGAAATGATTCAATTGAACCAGTGTCTTGATGAACAACTCCGGATTATCCAAAATTGGATTAATGAGCTTATCAGCAAAAAGGAAGTTTTTGATTTTGATAAGCTGGATAGATTTTTGAGATATACCAATAAATCAGAAAGTTTTGTTGACTTTGTAGAAAGAAGAATTGAAGAGCGTGGAGATATAACGGAAAGTACCAAAGCTTCCCATCGGACATTTGCGGCCTCATTACGTGAATTTGACAGAATAATATATTTTTCTGATCTGACAAAAGCCAATATCACATTGTATGATGATTGGTTACATGCTAAGGGCTATTCACAGCCGACAATATATAACTATCATAAACGTAACAAACGTTATATTCACGAGGCCATAAAGTTTGATTTGCTAAAAAATGATCCGTATAAGGGTGAGCGTTTTTCCCGTGGCAAACATGCCATCAGGAAATATTTGACTGCCGAAGAATTGAAGAAAGTGAAAGATGCTCAAATATACTCGGAAACGATCTGTAGAGTCCGTGACCTTTTTATTTTTCAGGCATATACTGGAATATCCTATGCTGATCTTGCTAAATTCAATTTCAAACGTGACGTACAAAAACGCGGCAATAAGTATGTTATATTGGATATTCGTTTAAAGACAGAAGAAAACTATTTTATCGTATTACTGTCTCCTGCAATGGAAATATTGAAAAAATATGATTATGTGCTTCCGATTATCAGTAATCAACAATACAATTTGCGGCTTAAAATAGTTGCTGATTATGCAGGGCTTGATAGAAATTTGACCGTTCACATGAGCAGGCACACATTTGCGACAATGTGCCTGAACAATGGGGTTAAAATGGAAAATGTGAGTAAAATGCTCGGTCATACAAATGTACGCACCACACAACAATATGCTAAAGTTCTGAATGCCGAAGTGGAAAAAGACTTTGAGATGCTGGAACGGATTTTGTCATAGTATAAGAAAGCCACGCTAAAATAGTTCTACCGATATTTAGCGTGGCTTGTTTCATTTAAAATACTCCATAACTTGTGCCGATTGTTCACGGAGACCACAGCAAAGATAATTTTGAGTCATTTCCACGCTTGCATGTCCCATCATTTGGCTTATTGAGTATAAATCGGCACCGCGTAAATACAAATTGGTTGCAAAACTCCGGCGTGCCGTGTGGCTTGAAACAAATTCCCATTTTTCACCTTCCACTTCCTTTCCGGCCTTGAATACTTTAACCGCCTCTGTGATTCCGGCTTTCCGGCAAATATTACGGATATTATTGTTGAATGTCGGATCACTAACTTCTTCTTTAGGTAAATTTGTTAGTAGCTCTTTCACGATTGGCTTCAATGGCACCGTGGCATGAGTTTTAGTTTTTAGGCTGACATAAGAGATCATTCCACCCACTATATTACGGTTGTTCAACCGTGTATAGTCACTATGACGGCAACCGGTAAAGGCGCCTATTAAAAATTGTGTGCGTACCAATTGTTCGTTGGTATTCTTGGGAGCATAGGTGATAATTCGTTCAAGTTCTTCATCAGTAAGCCAAACATTAGTGCTTCTCACATTTTTTACTGAAAGGATTTTATTATAGTCTTTAGGTAGCTCAACCTCTTCATTATACAAGTTCAATACAGCTTTTAATTTGGCGGCATATTGGCGAACAGAGTTTGGTGCCAGCCGTTCTTCCATATAATCAACAAAAGTCTGCAATCGGACTTTTGAAAGATTCTCCCATGTTGCCGGGCAATCATTTGCCCGACTATACATGTTGAGTATAATTTCATATTTGGGGTATTTTGCCAAGAATGCTATACGTAAGTCTTTCATTTTTATTTCATTTCTTTATTCCAACCATCATAAATATCTTCCCAATTATCACCTAAGCCAACCCTTATGCCGAAAGCGTTGTAACATTGTTGTACCGCTTCTTTCGGTGGTAAGTATCTCCCGTCACTTAACATTATATAGCCTTCGTTTATTTCTTGTTGTAGCAAGTTTATATCTACTGGCATGATTTCATCAGGGAACAGCACCACGTTTCCTTTACTCGTTTGATAACTGACTCTTGGTAGTTCAAAATGCCCTCTCTGCCCAGTCAATAAAGAACAGATTCCGATTTCTCCAGTAATGAGATGAACTTCCGTGTTTGGCGCATTTATAACCATAAAATAGGCGTTATCGTCATTTTGGAAATGATTTACTACTCTGCCCACCCTTTCTGTATCACATCTTCTCATTCTCTCGTCCCAAAGATGTCCCAAATCATCATGGAACCGGATATAATCTCTTATTTTATCCCATGTTCTTACAGACAGAAATTTCATAGCAGGTAGAGTAAGAGTTTTTTCTACACCATTATCATATTTAAGTTCATGAGTAAAGTAATGTTTTCGTGAGCCGGTAATGTGTATATCCGTAACATCAAAGTTTTCATCATATCCGTTTTCGGTGGAATATTCTTCAAGAACAACAATATCACTCTGTACGATTTCATCAACTATCTTTTGAAACTCATTATAGGCATTGGTTAGCAGGTTTTCGGTATTCATGTTGTCCTGCATGGGTATTTGTGCAACAAGTCTTATCGGGTATTCATTATGTTCTGTACCATAGCACATATTCTCCACAATACCACAATTAACCTTCCCACATCTTTCATGAAAGAAGTCCATTGTACGCAATACATCTTGGTTGCTTAATTTCGTGGGTTGGGTGACAAACAGCACATAACTTACTTTTACCCTACTAAGAAGTTCTATATGCACGTTTGTAACACTTGGAGGCGTGTCAATAAGAACATAATCCGGGTTGATAGAGTGTATTTTCTTTTTAGCCAGTTCAAGATATTGCCTTACCATTGATTTTTCCAAGTAAATAAACTTGGAAAACATATTTCCAGAAGAGTGTACCCAAATCATTTCATGCGGATGATCGCCTTCAAATTCGGTGTTCATTGACGGGGTATTTATATCTGCATCAATGATAAATACCTTATTCCCTTGTTTTGCAAGTAATCTTGCTATATTTGCGGTTGTTGTGGTTTTGCCTACGCCGCCTTTGCCTGAATATATTATAATAGCTTTCATATCAATTAAATATTTGGTTCAATAAATAT
>ENA-OYYT01000874-OYYT01000874.1-human-gut-metagenome-genome-assembly--contig:-NODE-874-length-11770-cov-5.013658_pt1 | contig 11770 bp, 17 predicted proteins | sample MGYA00243251_ERZ653453 | MGnify/ENA primary metagenome ERZ653453 (study PRJEB26926, sample SAMN06165174) | human gut metagenome | biome: ENVO:00009003; feature: ENVO:2100002; material: ENVO:00002003...
TACGAGATGCAGCGTAGTCTCGTGGGCTCGGAGATGTGTATAAGAGACAGCCTGCGCACAGCGCAGCACATGCTCAGCCTTCAGGCTGAATTTCCGGTCATTCATTGCTCTACCCTCCGCTTCCTTTTCGTCCTTTCATTTTTGACCGGTTTATTCAAAAATAAACACTGTAAATGACACAGAAAATTCAATATTTTCCTGCATTCTGACTCTTGCATTTTCGCTTTGACATGCTATAATAGCGTCATCAACTTATGGAGGTACTAATTATGGCTTATCAGATTAGCTCTGCCTGCGTCAGCTGCGGTGCTTGCGCAGACGCCTGCCCTGTCGGTGCTATTTCCCAGGGCGATTCCCAGTATCAGATCGACGCAAATGCCTGCCTGGATTGCGGCTCCTGCGCTGATACCTGCCCCAACGGCGCCATCTCCCAGGCCTAAGGTCTAAGGGTACTTAAAAAATAAGGACGCGCGAAAGCGCGTCCTTATTTTTATCATCAGAAAGGGTCATCACATGGAAAAACGCGACGAGCTCTGGCCGCATGGCCCCTGCTTTTATTACGACACCGCCCTCTTCCCGCCGGGGACGGACAGCTTTTGCCTCGCCTACTTTGCCCGCCCGTCCCGCGGCGACACGGTCTGCGACCTCGGCAGCGGGATCGGTCTTCTCGGAACGCTCCTGCTCGCGCGCCAGGAATCGCTTTTTATCGAAAATGTCGAGCTCTCCGCGCCCGCGGCAGCGCTTGCGCGAAAGACGTTCGCCGAAAACGGCTGGGCGGACAGGGCTGCTTTCCGCGAAGGCGACCTTCGCGACGTCTCCGTCCTGCCAAAGGCCGGCAGCGTCGACTATGTGATCTCGAACCCGCCGTACTTTCCCGCCGGCAGCGGCGAGAGCGCCAAAGGCGAAGCGCGCCAAATCGCGCGCGAGGAAACCTCCTGCACACTGGACGACGTCTGCGCCGCGGCGCAGCGTGTGCTGCGCTATGGCGGGCGCTTCACCCTCGTTCACCGCGCCGAGCGCCTCGCCGACGTGCTCTGCGCCATGCGGAGTCACGGCATCGAGCCCAAGCGCCTGCGCTTTCTCGCAAAATCGCTGGACGCCGCGCCCTCGCTCCTCTTCGTCGAGGGAAAGCGCGGCGGCAAAAGCGGCCTTGTCATCGAGCCGCCGCTCGTCCCCAACGGCGAGGAGTGGGACGCCGTGTACTTCCGAAAATAAGAAAACGGGCCGCCCTTTCGGGCGGCCCAACAGCTTTATTATACTAAAGTGCCGGATGAACTGCAAGCATTTTCTGCCAGTTTTCGAATAATCAGCCCTGCGCACAAAATATCGCTCGCATCTTTATCCATTCCGCCGCTTGATTTTTGAGCTCATTCTTGCTATTCTTTAAGCACAGAAAGGGTGAGACCAATGTACAAGTGATCTTCACAAAGGCGATCCCAAATGGTTCCGATCATATCCATCGCGCAGCACTCTCTGATGTGTACCGTCATTCAGGTAAAACCGCCGCAACCGCGGTGTTTGAGATAGCAGGAGTGGAAACCGGAGTAAGCGATATTCGGCACCAGATCATTGAAGAAAGGAAGGAAAGAAAACAGAATATGAGAGATCCAAATATTCATCATGGCTGACCCTTGATCGTAGTTCAGTAATCGCGATCAAGGGTCAGTCATTTTTTGTTTTCTTTCACTTTTTCAGAAAAATTGAGGGAAAATATCCCGTGCTTTGTGCGGGAGGGGTGGCAGCGCCGGTGGCGCTGCTCGGGGCAAAGGGGGAGGTTCTCTTTCAAAAGAGAACCTCCCCCTTTGAATCCCCCAAGAGAAAGGCAGGGGGCGTTTCGACTTCGCCCCCTGCACCCCCTAACGACCAAAAGGGAGGGGCGCAGCTCCTCCTTTTTGGATTATCCACCCCGTGCTTCTGACGGTGCGGCATTGCTGCGCTCGCCGCTTTGGGGTGCCGCTTTTTTAGCTTTCTGCTGGATCGCCATTGCCAATAGGTTCATCGGGGATGATGTCTTGTAAAATGACTTGCTCTTCTGCGTCTAACAAGGCTTTTTTCAGGACTTCGCGGGCAAGGATGCCTTTGCCCGCATCATAAAGGTCGATGGCCTCGCTCATATTTTGGACCATCAAATGATATAGTGTCTTATACGTCGTCATCTTCATCACCTCATTTATAGTTTAGAACAGAATATTCAAAAATTCAATAGAATAATTTGTTCTACGTATACTGTGTTTGGTGATAAACGTGAAGAGATACCGGCGCATCCGCGATTTGCGGGAGGATGCCGATTTGACACAACGTCAGGTCGGCGAAGCGATCAACGTTCCGCAGCGCACATACGCATATTATGAAAGCGGCGAAAGAATGCTGCCGCCGCACGTTTTGTGCGCGCTCGCTGATTTTTATGGCGTCAGCGTCGATTATCTTCTGGAACGAACTGATAAAAAGAACGAAAACGACCGCTGACGCGGTCGTTTTTTCTATTAAAATGTGGCGAGCGCAGCAATGCCGCCTTGGCAGGCATCAGCAAGATCGTACAAATCCAAAGTAGACAGAAATTAGGCTGTACTTCTACAAGATGGGCAGAGCGGCAGCGGATAATAGGAGCAAACCAAATTGTATCGCAGCAAAAAACAGCAGACACCCGATTCCGCAGGCTGAGCAACTCTTCAAGCCCAAACCTCGCAATGGCGGGGTCAAGAGGCAGAGCCCCTTGTGTTCTCTTGGGGGTCAAAGGGGGCCATTCTCTCACGTGAGAGAATGGCCCCCTTATCCCGTGCAGCGCCTACGGCGCTGCTTCCCCGTGCCTTTGGCACAAAAGAGAGCTCCCTCTGCCGAGAGAACTCTTTTTCGTTATTTTTTAATACAGCTTTGCGCCGGCGGGGATGTGGGGATCCACCATCAGCAAATGGAGCTTTTCTTCGCCGTTTTCGTGATGCACGGCGGAGATCAGCATGCCGCAGGAGTCGATGCCCATCATCTTGCGCGGGGGCAGGTTGACGATGGCGATAGCGGTCTTGCCGACGAGCTCCTCGGGCTCGTAATACTCGTGGATGCCGGAGAGGATGATGCGATCCTCGCCTGTGCCGTCGTCGAGTACAAACTGCAGCAGCTTCTTGGACTTCTTCACCGCCTCGCACGCCTTGATCTTGACGGCGCGGAAGTCAGACTTGGAGAAGGTGTCAAAGTCGACCTGGTCAGCGAACAGCGGCTCGATCTCGACCTTGGAGAAGTCGATGACCTCCTCCTTCTTCACTTCGGCGGGAGCGGCTTCCGCCTTGTCGGCCTTCTTGGGCATGTCCAGCGGCTTCATCGTCGGGATTTTGAAGAGCACAACTTTGTCATGTTTCATCACGCCTCATCTTCCCCTCGATCCCCTAATAACACTGGATTTTACTTTCCATCATGTTTTATCTTACCCCGTCATAGGATAGGCAAATGGGGTAAAATTTGGGGTAACTCCCGTGCCGTTTTGAATGCACATCAGATGGTAGTACATTATATATTATACACGCCCTGTTTCCCCGTGTCAAATAGAGGCTATGACGAAAAAAGAGGGATGCCGAAAGCATCCCTTTATAATCGCTGCTCACTCAGTTCTGCCCTTTAGTTTTTCCACGAGTGCCGATACCAAGGCAACCGTATCATCGTCCAGAGTTGACACGTCAACAACCTTTGGAGCATCCACGCAAACCAAATAATCAACGCTAACACCATATAACCGTGAAAGGCGAATCAAAACTTCAATAGAGGGAGCTTTGCTTGCCGTCTCATAAGCAGAAATCATGGTTTTTGAGACGCCGACCCTGTTTGCTACCTGCAGTTGTGTCAATTTTCTTGCTTCACGGAGTGCCCGCAGTTTTTCAGAGCAGTCAACCATAAGCTATTCCCCCTCCCGCCAATAGTGTACCAGCGAAGAAACCGCTTTTAGGAGACTTTAGATAAACCAAAAGTTGACTTTAGGCGGAAAGAAGCTATAATTATGGTATAAATCCAAACCGCTATCAAACGGTGAAAGGAGACGCCCATGATAAACCCGAAACGGTTCGCCTGGTTCTGTTGTGCCCTCTCCGTGTTACTTCTCTTATGTTCAGCGTGCGCAGAAAGTAATGTTAATTCGGGAGCTAATCAAGAAGACATCAGCTATACAGAAATAGCCGTTGCCGCAGTGGAAACAGCATTAAAAGACCGCTTGAAAAATCCCGAGTCCTTGCAAGTACACAGTGCGAATCTCGACGGGGAAAGTTTTGAAAATGATACTGCCTATTTTGGTACGATTGTTGTTGACTATTCTGCGCAAAACAGCTTCGGTGGATACAATCGGAATACTGCAAAAAGCTATGTAGAAATATCAAAAGTGGATGGCGTTGTTACCGAGCTTGACGAAGCATCCTACTATAATCGGCGGATAAAAGCACAGTTTGGTGACGGATTATGTTCTATTGTTGACGGTATTCCGTTGCAGCTCATCTGCTCAGATGAGCATTACTCTCAACTATTGACGATAATTAGGAAAGAATGTGGCGATTTTTCCACTTTCACATACAAAAGCGGTGCAAAAGAAGTATCCTGTGTTGCGAATGCGGGAGACTTAGAAGGTACAGCAACTTTTTTGTTCTATCCGGAGAATGAAAAAATCTGGCAAATCAATTTCTTTTGGTCTGATGGACAATCCTATTACGACGGTACAAATGCTTATACTCTCGGGACTGAGTATATCGCTACACTTAACGACGTGGACGAATTAAAAGAACAAATAGATAACACTCTAAATATCCCCCACGGAAAAATAATCGAAACCACAGAGACCCTCTTCCACGATTATGAATGTTGCTGGAGCCTGGTAGAGGGTATATACATCAAGTTAAGTTGGACTATAAATGATACAAACGATACCATCGGTCACATCCAGTTGCTTCTCTGTAATGATGTAAATGAAAAGGCATCTTAATTGAAAAATCTTATTATCAAAAGCCACCTCGAAAGAGGTGGCTTTTTCTCCATATTTCAGTGTTTTCCAATCGTAGACGGTAGTTTTCGGTGAGTTGTTCATAATATGCTATCCTGTACCATGTGCATGGAGGTAATGCACATGATTATTGATCTTTCTGTACGTTTAAGGCAACTGAGACTGGACAAGCGGCTGCGGCAAGACCAAGTGGCGCGGTTGGTGGGTGTTTCCAAGGGGGCAATCTCGGCATATGAGACGGACATACGGCAACCCTCTTATGATGTACTGATCCGGCTGGCAAATCTCTACCGTGTGAGCACTGACTATCTTTTGGGGCGGCAAGATGTAAGAATGCTGGATATATCCGGCCTTACTACCGCAGAGGCGGCAGCAATCAGTAATCTTGTAGCCTCCATGACTGCGAAAAATCAAAAACTGGAGGATATGCAAACATGAAAAAGATGTTAAGCCTTTTGCTTGTTTTTACGCTTGTGCTATCTATGGCTACAAGCGCATTTGCGGCAGAGGGTACAGATTGCGGCGAACAGCCGCAAGATCAAGAAGATCAAACAGCCCCCACAGTTTCTACACTGGAAGAACTGCAAGCCGCTATTGCTGCCGCAAAGGATGGGGATACCATTGCTATATCAGAAGAAATCACGCTTGACGCTGTAACATTGGAAACAAACAAGCGCATTGTCATCATAAGATCCGATACATATCCTTCAGGTACTCTTATCCGCCTTTATAATGGCGCAAAAATATCTGGGTTCATTTTTGAGGAACCAACGGATTCTACAATTATTTGTGTTTCATCCTGGGAAACAGCTATTGAAATAAAGAATTGTCAATTTATAGGCAATTCTATGAATACGCAATCTTTCATAAATGCGTATGGCGGAATAAACTATCCAAATCAAGTCAGAATTGATAGTTGCTATTTTGATGGAGCTACAAAAAGCGCAATAGTATGTACTAATGGGCTTACTTTGACCATTACGGATAGTGGATTTACAGATAATTCTTCTTTAACTCAAGGAGGCGCAATTTACAGTAGCAGTACACTTATACTTGATAATTGTATTTTTACAGGTAATAAAGCCGTTTCAGGCGGTGGTGTATATTGTAGCGGTGATCTGACAATTACCGATTGCCAATTTAGTGAAAACCAAATTGAAAATAAAACGTTTGGTACTGATATTCTATCTTTGGGTATACTGACCATGACCGATGATCCGCGGGACGGCACAGGATACTATGAAGAGTCCACAGGCGAAAAGATTGTATTGCCGCTTACCGATTACGCAAGTACCGCAAAGCTAATTTTCTTGACAGATGAACAGGCAGCGGAGTATTTTGCACCTGAAGAACCTGATAATCCCGATGAAGAACCAGACACCCCCGAAACACCCTCAGAGCCGCCAGAACAGCCCGATAACGGCGAGGATGGAGATGCACCCATTGAACCTGAAGAATCGCCTACAACGCCTGAAGGGCCGCAGGACAAGCCTGATAGCAGCGATGATGATTATGAGCCGCCTGTATATCGTCCAGTGCGTCCTACAAAGCCCGTTGAACCAGAGCCGCAGCCCGCTCCCTCTCTGATTTGCAATAACGCTGTGATTGATACATCTCGCTCGGCTAAACTACAAGGGTATGGGGATGGCTTACTCCATGAGGATGATTCACTTTCACGTGCGCAAATGGCAACCATAGTATATCGGCTGTTGGATGATGAGAGCGTGGCTGCGTTAAGTGTGCCATCCAGCTCCTTTACCGATGTGGATGCCAGTGCTTGGTATGCGCCCTTTGTGCTGACGCTGGCTGATGCTGGCGTTGTTGGAGGTACAGGCAACGGATATTTTGCGCCTGACAGTCCGACAACATGGGTACAGCTCTTGACCGTGCTGGGGCGCTTTGTGGAGCGGCAGGAATGCGCCTTACAGCATATCCGATATGATGGATGGGCGAGGCCGGCCATTGAAACGGCTGTTGCTCTCGGATGGATTGAGGACAGTGCCGAGATTGTCCCCGACGATGTGATAACCCGTGGAGAGGCGGTTGAGCTTATTAACATGGTGCTAAAGCAATACAGATAGGCCGAAATTGTAGAGCCGTAACCAAGAGCAGATTGAGCGGGTGGGTAGGAGTCCCTTTTTACTGAAATGTAAGATATCCCCCTTGGGATAAGGAGGCGTCCGCTCGAAGTCCTAACTTTTGAACATTTTTAAGGGTACGCAATAGAAGAAAGGTACTGGGAGCATATATCAGATAAGATGTGGTTTTGAAAATGTGATGGCTCCCCCGGTGTGGCGGGCCTCTCCTTGCTCCCTCGGCAAAGCAAAGCCCCCGGCGCGAACCGGGGGCGCTTGCCTTTTGAGGCGTTATGCCGTTTCGCTGTGTCTGATATGCTGCAACACTCTTTCGACGGCAGCGGGGGCAAGTTGGAAAAGAAGATTGTCAAGCCCGTGTTCCTCCAGCACAAGCCGACGCCAGTTAATGTAGCTTCCCTGCCAGAGTCCCAGACTGTAGCGATCCAGGCCGGTGCTGCGTCTGGTTTGGCCGTCCGCATCGAAAAAGAAGGACTGCAAGATGTGGTCAATCTCTTCCGGCGTGGCCTTGACGGGATAGCGGTATTTTCTCCTGTCCCGCTCGACGGTCAAAAGGATGTTGACGGTCAACCCCACCTGGAGCGTGATGACAATGGCCGCACTGGTGGTACCGCGGAGATCAACAGGCAACGAGCCATTATAGGGTAGTACGATCTTTGTTTTGCTGGTGCTGGTGTTGCCGATGCGGGCAGTATCCAAGGCAAAGCCCTCGGTATCGGTCATATTGTTCTTGATGTACATATTTCATAAACCTCCTAATAATTTATTGGTACAACTCCGGGTACTTCTGTCGCATCTCGGCGTTGCGCTGCTTTTGTCCTTCCATCCTCCTGCACTCCTGCCGCAGTCTCACAACACCCGTATTGATGTTCTCGCGAACATCCCGGTCAAGATCAGCCATAGTCCGTTGGAATTGCTCATCCAAAGTCAGTCCGCGCGTCTGTCGGCGATACTCTTTCAGACACTCTTTCAGTAGCACCACACCAAATCCCCCAGCGAATACCGCAAGATAGATAATTATTACTACCATCCTTATACTCCTTTCTTCTGCTCTGATCATCATTATACACCATATTTTAATGTATGTCTATCGGCACAATCTCTAAATATACATTAAATATTTGTGTATATTGTGCGGCGATATTTTCATGCCCTCGCCGCTGGGCTTCAGCTTATGCCGTGGCCTTAATCAATTCTTTTCTCATCCGCGCTATCCGTTTATGCACTGCTGGCCCGCTGATACCTATGGCCTCTCCTATTTGCCTTTCCGTCAATCCCTTGCCAATAAGTGCCGCTATGCTCTTATCCCTGCTGTCTCTCTGTTCCATGAACCGCTGAAGGTCAACCGCTATAATAACGGCCTCTGTGCTGTCCTTCCTGGCCTCTCGCTCGGGGGCAAGCTCCCCGCCATCCCTGCTGTCCTGTATCTTGTCAGCCCTCACCACTGCGCTCATACTTGCCCTTACCGCCCTATATACCATGCTAATAAGGGTAATAGGCTTCTTGCCGTCCTGCTGGCGCTGGGCGTTGATCTGCTCCACCTCGCCCGCTGTCATCGTCTCTGCGAGCTTCAACCACGCCTCGCTGATATACTCATCTATGCTGTGCCCGTGCTGGTAAAGTGCCTGTACGCCGTGCTCACGCTGTGCTACCTGGTAGACGCAAGCGGCTATCATATCATGTTGCTCTTTGCCGGTCATACTCTCCCATGCTGTTATAATGCTGTCCCGCTCCATTATGTTCTTTCCTCCTTTAAGCGCTTGCAACCGGGGGCGGGCTTATGTTATACTGTGGTTGCCTACCCCCTGTGGGTGTTGGTACCGGGGTGCTACCTGTCTTGCTGTCCAGGCCGTCAGGTATGCGCCCTTTCTTTAGCCGCTAATGGTAAAGCGGCGGCTGATCGTTTCCTTGCAGAACCGCTTGTAAACATCCTCGCCCAGCTCATTTTTGAACCGCTTAGTGTCGAACCGGTTGCTCTGCACCGTGGTAAACCGTGCGATGTACTGTCCTGCCTCGATGACCTCGACGCCTCGACCGTCCATCTCCTTCTTGATGTCATCCCGCAGGGATTCAATCTCTGCAGCGGCTTCCTCGGCCAAGGCTTCCCATTCCTTCAGGGCTTCAATTTTGCTGACGATTTCGATAGTAGACATTTTTTAGTCCTCCTTTAAGTTCGAGGTTTTGTTTCCCTCTTTCTGATTATCATTATACATTAAATTATAGTGTATGTATATTGGCAAAGTCGCCAGAACATACATTAAATTATTGTGTATATTGTGCATTGATTTTCAGTGTATGTCCGTATTATAATAAGGACAATGGAAAAGGTGCACATTTATATACTGCTCCCGCTCCAACTCAGAAAAAGAAGGTGTCACTATGCCTGTAAAGTATAAAATTGATGTGTTGGCCGCTCTTAAAACTGCCGGATACTCCACATATAAACTCCGCCGCGAAAAGCTCTTAGGTGAAAGCGTCATCCAGCAGCTTAGAGACGGGGCACTTGTATCTTGGCCTAATATGGGGCGGCTTTGCCATCTGCTAAACTGTCAGCCTGGGGATATCCTCGAATATGAAGATGATTCCGCCGAAAGCGCTACAGATCCCGAGTAAGGGCAAAAAAGAAGGGCCAGCCAATCGGCTGATCCCTCCTATTAGATGTTAACATTTAGTTTTCGGTCATGGGGGCAAGGCAATCCCCACAGATCAAGCGAGCATCCTTGGTAGTTCTGGCGATCATACCGCACACGGGGCAAACATATCGGCGGTAGTGCCCTTTTGTCGCTCCCGAGGTCTTTGTTCCACCGTTGGCCGCGTTCCCGCTCCCGCCAATTCTCGGCCCAGTCACGTCGTTACGGCTCATCATGATTTCCTGTACATCGTTCTTAATGAGCCATTCAATGAGCTTGTCGCCCGGTTCGGTGTGGCTCCATCCGTATTTATCGGAGCGGGAAACGATCAATCCGTGGGCCTCTGCCGCCGCCTTAAACACCTTATTGTGGTACGCCTTGGAGCTTCCGCTGCAGTCTTGGGCATGGAGCACTTCGGCGTTGTACTGGTGGCACATCTCATGCAGGAGGGTGGCTGTCACGTTCTCAATCGGTCTGTCCAGCGTCCCGGCTGCGATGTTGATTTCCCGCCGCTCCTGTCCTTTAACGCTCCACGCCGAATAAAGGGTATAATGTCCATAGGTTCGGGGGCTACTCTGAATCGTGATGATTGGAGGTTCCAGCTCCCCGTTGAAGAAATCTGCATTGAGCTTGTTATACAGTTTTTCAAGCTGTCCGGCAAGCCTGCTTGTCTTTGTGGTTTCTTTCATGGTAGTGGCCCCTTTCATTTTTAGGAGTGTCCCCGGTGGCGGTGGGCGTTGCGGCTGTGGCCTCATCTGCTTCCCATTCCGTATCCCGTCCCGCTCTCGTCTTGTGTTCTTGGTCGGCTCTCGCCTCAGCGTCCACCTTGACCGGTTTCGTTTCCTCCCTCTTTCTGATTATCATTATACATTAAATCTTAGTGTATGTCTATTGGCAAAGCAGCCAAGATATACACTATTTTCTGTGCATATTGTGCATTATTTTTTAGTGTATATTCGTGCAAACTCAGCGGCCATAAAAAAGCGCGGGGGTTATTCCTCCGCGCTTTCTGCTTTCAATTCCCGTTTATATTTGTAAAAAGTATTCCGCGCAAGCCCTGTTAGCTTCATTAGCTCACCGTCGTCAAGCCCTCCTCTAAAGTCCCGAGAGTGCTTTATAATAACCGCTTTGGCTTCCACGCTCTTTTTGGTGGTCAGCTTTTTTCCTGGCACCGCTCCTATCTGCTTACCGTGTGCTCTGGCCGTCTGTATCCCTTCACGGGTGCGCTGGTGCAAATCCTCCACCTCTTTTTCGGCCTGGTCAAATGTAATCCGTATCTGGGCGGCTGCAAGCTCTCTCTGATAGTCATTGAGTGCGCTTATTATGGATTGTATCAATCTGCCCTCGCTGGTACTGCCGTCCTGGGAGATGGTCAAGGTTCGATTTTTCAGCGCCGCCGCATATACCGCCGTGCTGATCGTCGGCTCCTTGAGGAAAACGAGGTTGACGCCCCTGCCGTAAAGTTCAAAATAGGCTTCAACTCCTTCGTCGGCTGTCCTGCTCATACGAGAAACGCTGTCAAATACTACGGTGTCCCCCTCTTTGAGTTTGTTCCGGAGCCTGCCCCATTCCCGACGGTTCAAGCTGGTACCGGTGTACACCTCTTCAACGATCATCGCCTCTGGATATGCGGCCCTAATATTTCGGATTTGCCGCTCAAGGCTCTGCTTCTTCGTGCTGATACGGACATATCCATACATCGCCATAGTTGCCACCCTCTCCGAATTATATCTATTCTGTCGTTCGTCAGATTTGATACTGAGATTGTAGCAGATTTAGTCGCTGAAGTCAATAAGTTTTGATACTTTATTGATGTACGTCAGATTTAATACGCACAAGCATGGATGCAGGATTGAAGTTCATATGTAAGGAAAGAGGGGAGAGCGCTCCTATACACTCATCCCCTCTCCGGCCTACTGTGCCTTGATGTACTCCTTTTCGCTTGCCGCTCGCTCCAAATCCTGATAGTTGTCCGGTAAAAACCACTTGGGAAACTCTTTACCATATCGCTTATGAAAGCCGTTAATATACCTGTCTCTTATACACATCTCCGAGCCCACGAGACTACGCTGCATCTC
>ENA-OYYT01000898-OYYT01000898.1-human-gut-metagenome-genome-assembly--contig:-NODE-898-length-11511-cov-7.249476_pt1 | contig 11511 bp, 8 predicted proteins | sample MGYA00243251_ERZ653453 | MGnify/ENA primary metagenome ERZ653453 (study PRJEB26926, sample SAMN06165174) | human gut metagenome | biome: ENVO:00009003; feature: ENVO:2100002; material: ENVO:00002003...
CCCCCACCCAGACCCCTGCCCAACAGCAAGATTTACAGCAGGCGTACGGCAGCTGCGGGCTGCTGGCATGGCCCAGCGTGCTGTACAGCATTTATCTGCAGGACGACGCCAACCCCTGGACCGAGGAAGCCCTGGCCCAGACGCGGCAGAACCTTGCCGTGGCGGTGGACTGGATCACCCAGCAGGCGCAGACCTATAACGCCCAGCCGAAAATCTATTACGATACCGGCGAAAACAATCTGAGCACCTTTGCCGCTTACAAAGCCGGTCTGACGGAAGATACCACCACCGGCACAGCGTTCTATGACGATGTGGATACCCTGACCGCACAGGTGGATGTGGAATCCATCCAGCAGCAATACGGCACGGCAAGCATTGGCTACCTGATCTTTCTGCCGGTGGAGGGGGCTTCCTACTCCATTCTGCATTATCTGGAGGATGGCGGTAATTACCTGAATGAATTCAGCTGTCTTTATCTCTATGATTCCTATGCGGGGGAGAAAACCTACAACAGCCCCACCGTATATGCCCACGAGATCCTGCATCTGTTTGGTGCGGCAGACCTTTACGTCGGCAGCCGGGATGCGTTTGTGACCCAGCCGCTGGCGCAGTATGTGCTGAACACCTGGCCGGATGCTATTATGTATTACACATACAACAGCGATAACGGCATCAGCTATGAGCATATCGAAAAAACGCTCTGCCCGCTGACGGCCTACCGCCTGGGGCTGGTGGACAGCTTCCCCGGAAGCGAGCAGTTCCCGGCGGCAACGCAGGACCCGCCCGGTGTGTTCAGCAACGGCGCAGGCCAGAACTGGACCGCAAGCGATGAATCAGCCTGAACAGGGGAGGTAAAGGCATGTATGGGGATGAATGGCCGCTGCGGGTAACAGGGATTGCCAGCGCGGCGGAATCCGAATGGCGCATTGGCCAGCAAACGCCGGAGCGCACCTGTGAGGGCTGGCTGCTGGTATATGTAAAAAGCGGTATGGTGGAAGAGCTGTGCGATACCCACCGGGTGCTGCTGCGCGCCGGGCAGATTTTGTTCCACCAGCCCGCAGAGCTGTTTGCCATGCGCGCAGTGGGCGAAGTTCCGCCGGAGGTGTTCCGCGTGGAATTTACCGCGGACGGCAGTGCGATGGATTCTTTCCGCAGCTGCCATATGCGGCTCGGCAACGCCGAAAAAAGCTGCCTGCGCCAGCTGGCAGAAACGGTGCGCGAGGTGTTCCAGCCGGTGCAGGATGCCTGCCAGATGCCCGCCCGCCGCGCGGAAATCCCGTTTGGCGGCAAAGAGCTGCAAACCATCTATCTGGCACAGCTGCTGTACCTGTTGGCCCGCCGCAGGCAGCGCACCCGCAAACAAAGCCCCCGTGCCCGCGCCGAGCAGGAGCAGGCAGCCCTTGTGGAAAGCGTGCGCCTGTACTTTGCGCAGAACATTGAAAAGCCGCTGGCGCTGGACCAGGTGTGCGATGCCAATGGCTGCTCCCGCGTGGCATTGCAGCAGGCGTTCCGCGCCCGCATCCGCATGGGGCCGATGGAGTATTTCTCCTGCATGAAAGCCGAACAGGCAGCGCTGCTGCTGACCCAGGGGTACGGCCCCGGCGAAACGGCCCGTATGCTGGGGTATGGCTCCCTGGCGTGGTTCAGCAGGCGGTTCCACGCCCTGACCGGCCAAACGCCCGGCGCTTACCGCCGCGCCCCGCACCCGCTGCATCTGTGCGAACGGTAAAGGTAACAACAAAGTTACATATCAAACATGGAAACATCTATTTCCATATTGTGATAAAGACGTTAGAATAAAATCAACAAGGGAACGAAGCAAACCCTGCGGATGCCCTGTTGAAGATACAAAATCCCGGCAACAACTTTCCATATTGTGTAAAGGAGCGATCAGTATGTCTATTTTGGTCAGCGGCGGCGCCGGTTACATCGGCAGCCATACCTGTGTGGAGCTTCTCAATGCGGGTTACGATATTGTGGTGGCAGATAACTATTACAACTCCTGCCCCGAAGCCCTGAAGCGTGTGCGCGAGATCACCGGTAAGGATTTCAAGTTTGTGGAAGCAGACATGACCGACCATGCGGCAGTTGAAAAGGTCTTTGCGGAAAATCCCGGCATTGACTGTGTGATCCAGTTTGCCGCCTACAAGGCCGTGGGCGAAAGCGTTTCCAAGCCCATCGAGTATTACTCCAACAACCTGAACTGCACCCTGAACATCCTGGATGTTATGCGCCGTTACGATTGCCATAACATCATCTTCTCCTCCTCCGCAACGGTTTACGGCGACCCCGCCAGCGTGCCCATCCGCGAGGATTTCCCTGTTGGTGCAACCACCAACCCGTATGGCACTACCAAGGTGTTTACCGAGCGCATCCTGACCGACTGCTGCAAGGCAGACCCGGAGCTGAACGTTGCTCTGCTGCGTTACTTCAACCCCATCGGTGCACATCCTTCCGGAAAGATCGGCGAGGATCCGAACGGCATCCCCAACAACCTGGTGCCCTACATCGCCAAAGTTGCCGTTGGCAAGCTGGAAAAAGTGCATGTGTACGGCAATGATTACCCTACCCCCGATGGCACCGGCGTGCGCGACTACATCCACGTTGTGGACTTGGCCCGCGGCCATGTGGCAGCCATCAGAAAGCTGGAAGAAAAGCCCGGCCTGTTCATCTGCAACCTGGGCACCGGCCACGGCTACAGTGTGCTGGATGTGATTCATGCATTCAGCAAGGCCTGCGGCAAGGAGTTGCCCTATGTCATTGACCCGCGCCGCCCCGGCGATATTGCCGAGTGCTGGTGCGATCCCAGCAAGGCCAAGCGTGAGCTGGGCTGGGAAGCTGAGTACGGCATTGACGAAATGTGCCGCGACAGCTGGAACTGGCAGAGCCACAACCCCGATGGGTATAAGACCGCTGAATAAGTTCACGGTTCAAAGAAAGCAATAAAACGAGAGCAATAAAACAGGGCGACTGGGAAAACTTCCCGGCCGCCCTGTTGGTGTATCAGGTAGCGTTTGTATGGGGGTAATGCGTTAGAAAAAAGCGTTTGACCCTGTGGAGCCCGTGGGAGCGCACATTGTACGCCCGGCCACGTAAGGCGGGATGCCCTCATCCCGACGTGTGCGCATATTACGGCCCGCCATGCAGGACGATGCGAGCGTCGTTTCCTACACATGGTTTGCAGGTTCGCAGCCCAATATTTGCGTTACTTCCCTGTGCGATGAGGGCATCGCGCCCTAGGGTGTATCTCAAGCATCCGGTTCCTTTTTCTCCTGCCCCGTTCCCTGAATCTTTGCGTTCAGTCCGGCACCCAAAAACAGCACATTGATGTTCACATTCAGCCAAAGCGTAATCAGCACGATTGCAGCCAAAGAACCGTAAATGTACGATAACTTCCAGAAATGCCCGATGTAAAACGAGAATATTTTGGAAAACAGCGTCCACACCGCTACCACAGCGGCGGCCCCCGGCAGCTGATCCCGTATGCGGCGCTTGCCGCCGGGCACATAGGTGTAGATCAGTGTTATCGTCAGCAGCGAAAGCGCCAACGAAAGCACAGCACTGATGCTGAGCAGGCTGTGCAGCCGTTGCAGCAGCCCGCCCACCAGGGTATGCAGCGGCAGCAGCCCGGCCAGCCCGCGCAGGATTGGGCTCAGGCTTTGCACCACCATGGCAACCAGCATCAGGCCCTCAAACAAAAAGGTATACAGCACAGCCCACAAACGGTCAAACATTGTTTTGCGGGCACCGGGGGTCAGCTTTTGCAGGCCCCTTTGCACCGCGGCCATCCCACCGGAAGCGGAGATCACCGTGGTGATGGCGGCAAAGGAAGCCATGAAGGTGGTGGACTGATTATTCAGGTTGGCAATCACATCCACCGCCATTGACTGGATGGCCGGGATATCCGGCAAAAGCTGGGCAACCAGCGCGGCAATGTCCGAAACCGAATAAAACGGCAGCATGTTGATGATGACCAGCACCCACATCAGCAGCGGCAGCGATGCCGTAAGCAGCAGCAAGGTGGCGTGTCCGGCGTATACGGCCATATCCAGCGCCAGATACTGCCGCAGCAGGTCCAGCAGTGCAGGCAGCAGGGGTGAGGCTTGTTTTTTCATGGCGTTCTCCTGAATCCCCCACGCTCAGAGGCAAAATAAAAAACATGATAACCATTATACAGGCCCGCTCCCGCGCCTGACAATGGGCAGTTGGGGGAAAATATGCCGCAGGGCAAAGTTTTTCGGTTTTGTGCTGCTAACTGGCCGAACAGCCGCCAGGTGTGCTATAATAAACCATGAATAAAAACCGCCGCCCCGGCGGAAAGGAGAACTCAATGAAAGATTCCATCAAAGCTCTGCGCGAGCTGGAGAAAAGACTGTATGCCTACCAGTACGCAATGGCCGTTGCCGATTATGACAGTGAGACGGTAGCCCCGCCGGAAAGCAGCGCAGGCCGCGCCGAAGCCATGGAGGTGCTGAGCCGCGCCTACTTTGACCAGCTGGTCAGCGCTGACACCGCCGCCCTGCTGCAGCGCGCTGCCGCTGATGCCGAAACCGAACAGGAAAAGGCAGAAGTGCGGGAGTTGCAGCGCAGCTATGACGAGATTGGCAAGATCCCGGCAGAAGAGTACGCCGCGTTCACCAAGCTGACGCAGGAAAGCATGCCCGCATGGGGCAAGGCAAAGCGCGGCAATGACTTTGCCAGTTTTGCCCCGTATCTGGAAAAAATTGTGGAATCCCTGCGCGCGCAGGCCCACTATTTTGCCCCTGACCGCGACCCGTATGAAGTCTGGCTGGACCGCTATGAACACGGCCTGACCATTGCCCAGTGCGATACTTTCTTTGCTGCCCTGCGCGAGACCATTGTGCCGCTGCTGGCTGCCATAAAAGAGCGCGGCAGCGCCATCCGCACCGACTTTTTGTATCAGAATTGGCCCATTGAGCAGCAGCGCAAGCTTTCCAAAAAGATCATGGAAGTGTGGGGGCTGGACCCGGACCACTGCGTATTGGGCGAAACGGAACACCCCTTTACCTCCGGCTTCTGGCACGGCGATGTGCGCATTACCACCCATTATATGCCGCAGGATATGTTCTCCAACCTGTACAGCGTGGCGCACGAGGGCGGCCATGCCCTGTATGAGCTGAACGTTGACCCTAAGTATGATTATACCATCCTGGCGGGCGGCGCAACCACCGGCCTGCACGAAAGCCAGAGCCGCCTGTTTGAAAACTATGTGGGCCGCAGCCGCGCGTTCATCCACTATTTGTATCCCACTTTGCTGGAGCTGTTCCCCCAGCAGCTGAACGGCGTGACCGAGGAAGAGATCTACCGCGCCGTCAACCGCGCCGAGCCGAGCCTGATCCGCACCGAGGCGGACGAGCTGACCTACTCTTTGCACATTATGGTGCGGTATGAGCTGGAAAAGGCCCTGATGCAGGGCACCCTGACCGTGGCCGACCTGCCCGCCGCCTGGAACGCCAAGTATAAGGAATACCTTGGCGTGGATGTGCCGGACGATACCCACGGCTGTTTGCAGGATATCCACTGGGCAATGGGTGATATGGGCTACTTCCCCAGCTATGCGCTGGGCAGTGCTTACAGCGCACAGGCGGTGGATGACCTGCGCAAAACCATGGACCTGGACGCCCAGTGGGCCGAAGGCAACATGCAGCCGCTGAAAGACGCTCTGCGCAGCCGCGTGTGGCAGCATGGCCGCGCCAAGGAACCGCAGTGGCTGGTGCAAAGCCTGTGCGGCGGCGCATTTGATGCCGCCCACTACACCAACTACCTGAAAAACAAATATACCGAGCTGTACGGTCTGTAAGCACAGCCGGTAAAAATAAAACAAAGCGGGCGCGCCGTCTACTGTAGGACGGTGCGCCCGCTTTGCGATATAAGTTGGAAAGAAGAGGTGCGATTTATTTTACGGTGTCGTCCGGTTTGGCGGGCTCTGCGGGCTGCGCCTGCACAGCGGCAGCCTTTGCAGCGAGCTTGGCCTGCTTTTTCTCCGCCCGGCGGGCCTTGCGGCGCTTGAGGGCGGGCCGTGCCACCAGCAGGATGGCAAGCACGATCAGTACCACCGGCCACAGGTAAACCACCACCAGGATAAGATCTTCGGCCCCATCCACAAAGCCGCGCCAGCCGCTGGTAACGGCTTCCACAAACTTTTCGCCAAAGGTGGTGGCGGTGGGGGTCAGTACCTGCACTTCCTGCAGGGAAATATCCACGGTGGAATAGCGCACCTGGTTATCCATCAGCCGCATCTGGCCGGTGTAGCTTTCCAGCTGATACTGCACATCCGAAAGCTGGCTTTCAATTTCCAGCAGGTCGGCGGTGGTTTCAGCTTTGTCGGCCAGGGCGTTCAGCCGGTCACGCTGGTCGTTCAGGGCTTTCAGGCGGGCTTCCACATCTACATACTCAGCGGTAATGTCCTGCGCGCTCTCGTTCAGCGAGGTCACGTTCCCGGCTTCCCCGGCGGCGGTCAAAAAGCTGCGGTAGTTTTCGGCGGGGATGCGCGCGGTGTAATAAGTATAGCGGCTGCCGGAATCCTTGCTGCCGCCCTGGTCAGTGCTTTCCAGGTAGCCGTTCGCGGCGGTTACGGCCTCCTGCAAGGCGGCGCGGGTGGTATCATAGTCGGTGGTTTCCATCCGCACGCTGGCGTTATACACGATCTTGCGGCTGCTTTCCACCGTGGAAGGATCCAGCATCGAGCTGGTCAGATCGTCTGAAGAAAAACTGCTGCCTTCCCCGGGTGCGGCGCTTTCGGCGCTGTAATATTCATAGTCTCCGGCATCCTGGCTGCTCAAGGCGGCGGTATCGTTAGAAACAGCGGCGGAGTAGGTGCTGCGGCTGGTGGAACCGCAGGCAGCAAGGCTGAGCGCCAGCGCGGCGGATGCGGCAAGGCTGGCAAAGCGGGATAGTGTTGTATGTTTCATAGGGCACGCTCCTTATTGTGTTGTGTGGTAAGGGGTAAGCCAAAAGCAATATCTGCTTCCTTTACCAGTATAACACGGAAGTGGCACCGGAATGTTACAGCTTGATGTCAAAAAAAGCGGGGTGCGCCGCAAAACCGGCACACCCCACAAAAATAATTCTAATTATTCAGCTTTTTGACCAAGAACCTTGATGTCGTCATTGTCCGCAAAGGCAACAGCGTTGTAACCAGCGGCTTCCAATGTGCCGAACTGCTTGCCCAGCTTTTTGGCCTGGGGCAGAACCGTCACATCATAGGCTGCGCGCAGGGCATCGGCCTTGGCCAGCACGGCGGCGAAATCGGCATCCTTCAGATACAGCAGAGCCAGCTTCTGCTTGGCACCGGGGATCTGGTAATCCTGCTCCAGCAGAATGCCGCAGACGCGCTCGAACCCAATGGAGAAGCCAACGGCGGGCACCTGCTGGCCAATGAACTTGCCAACCATATTGTCGTAACGGCCGCCGCCTGCAACAGCGCCGCTGAACTGCGGGCAGGTCACTTCAAACACCATGCCGGTATAGTATCCCTGGCCGCGCACCAGGCTGGGGGCATAGGCAATGCCGTAACGGCCGTTGGCAATCTTTTCGGCGGTGGCGATGACATAGCGCAGGTCGGCGGTCAGGGTTTCGTCCCCAACGCGGGCGGTCACGGCGTCCAGGCTGAAATCCCCGGCGCGCAGGAACTCATCCAGCGCTTCCACAGCGGCGGCGTCAAACTCTTTTTCCAGCAGCTCTTTCTTTACGCCGTCTGCACCGATCTTATCCAGCTTGTCAAAGCTGATGCAGACGGAATCCAGCTGGTCAGCGGCAAAGCCCATCTTTTCCAGCATGGCGCGCAGGATGCGGCGGTCGTTGATGTTGACAGTGAAATCTTTGAAACCGATGCGCAGCAGAGCGCGAGTGGTCACATCGATCAGCTCCACCTCGGCATTGGGGGAAGAATCGCCCAGAATGTCGATATCACACTGCACAAACTCGCGCAGACGACCCTTCTGCGGACGCTCGGCACGGTAAACGCGGTCGGTCTGGATCACCTTGAAGGGGTTGGGCAGCTCGTTGCGGTTGGCAGCGTAGTAACGGGAAAGCGGCAGGGTCAGGTCATAGCGCAGGCCCATATCGGAAAGCTGCTTTTCATCGCCGGAGCGCAGGGCAGCGGCCAGCTTTTCGCCGCGCTTGAGAACCTTGAAGATCAGGTTCAGGTTGTCGCCGCCATCGGATTTGTCCAGGTTTTCCATATCCTCCAGGATGGGGGTGGAAATGCGCTGGAACCCGGCGGCACGGTAAGTATCCAAAATTTGGCCCTGAATGTAATCACGCAATGCCTGCTCGCGCGGCAAAAGGTCGCGCATGCCCTTCAACGGCTGTGTTTTCATGGTTGTTCCTCCCTATTATCTGCGCGGGCAGCGGCCCGCGGAAAGATCAAAAGATATACCTCTTTATCATATCTGTCCCGGCGTTTTTTGTCAACAAAAACGGGGCATACTGAAGCTGTATCAAACTGTGTGGAACTGGAAGGATAAGGAGGAAGAACACAATGCCAAAACAAAACGGCAACCCCAAAATTCTGGCCGCCGGTGCCGCTGTGCAGCTGCTGACCGGCATTCCGGCGGCGTGGGGCGTGTTCCAAAAGCCGGTCATGGCGCAGTACGGCTTTTCCCGCGGGCAGGCCATGCTCAGCTTTGCCATTCTGGTGGCAGGGTATGGCATCGGCTGCGCCATCGGCGGTTTTGTGCAGGATCAGCACGGCCCGCGCTATGCGGCCCTGTGGGGTACCGCGCTGCTGGGCGGCGGCAGCATGGGGGCAGCGCTGGTGCCGCAGGGCAATGCGGCGTTGTTCTTTTTGGTGTACAGCATCCCGGCGGGGGTAGGCGGCGCCTTTTTGGCCCCGGCGGTGCTGGCCTGCGCCCAAAAGTGGTATGCCAGCCGCAAAGGGCTGGCAACGGGGGTCAGCGGTGCGGCTATGGGGCTTTCCGGTGCATTTTTAACCGTTTTTGTGGGTTTTGTGGAAAACCGCTGGGGGATGCGTGTCTGTTTTGCCGCGCTCGGTGTGGTGGTGCTGGCGGTGTGCGGGGCATCCGCCGCCGTGCTGCAAAATCCACCCCAGCCCGCCGGCCAGCCAAACGCAAAAGCGGCAAACGACCTGCCGCCCTACCAGATGGTGCGCACCACGCAGTACCGCCTGTGTGTTGCGGGGGTGGCGCTGGCAGCCCCGCCCATGCTGCTGTTCAGCCCGGAGATTCTGACCATTGCAGCGGACCGCGGCCTGCCGGAGCAGTGGGCGCCCTTGTGCGTGGCAGTGGGCAGTGCGGCCAGCGCAGCAGGGCGGTTGCTTTGCCCCGCTGCCAGTGACCACTGGGGCCGCAAACCAGTTTTGTACGGGGTGTATGCGGCCCTGGCGGCGGGCAGCATCGGGTTTGCCTTTGCGCAGGGGTGGTGGGTGCTGGCGGCTTACTGTGTGCTGACCTGCTTTTACTCCGGCGGCGCGGCGGTGCAGCCCGCCTTAAATACGGACCTGTTCGGCCTTGCCCATGCGGGGGTCAACTATGGCTTGATCGCCCTTGGCATGAGCGCCGGCAGCCTGCTGAGTTATGCGGGCAGTCAGCTGCTGGATCTGCCTGCCCGGCATATGCTGGCGGTAGCCAGCGCCGTGGCGGGCGGGATATGTTTCCTATTTGTAAAACCTGTAGCAACGGTTGAAAAGCAGCAGGGGAACGGGTAAAATAATACAATACAGTTACCCGCACGCCGCAAAGCCTGCGGGAAAAAGACCCGGAGGTAATTTGAACCATGCGTTCTGACCAACAGCAAGCGATCAACCGCTTGGCGGGCACCTCGGCAACCGCTTTTTTGTGCGCGGTGCTGTGCGTGTACCCGCTGTACATTGATAAATTTTCCAACCTTGGTGTGACCAAGTTCACCGGCTGTTTTACCCTGTTTCTCTTGTTCCTGCTCTGGCTGGTGGCCTGTACGGCCATTGGGGCCCGTGCGCCCCGCCCGCGCAACGCCAACGCCGGACGAGATGTAACCCTGTGGGGTGTGTTGGCCTTTGCAGGCACTAGCCTGATTTCCACCTTTACATCGCTTTCGCCCACGGCGTCTACCTGGGGGCTGGGGGGCTATTACGGCGGGCTGATGCTGGTGCTGTTTACCGCCGCCGGGTACTGGGCTGTGCGCAGCTACCTGGACCTTGAAAACCTGGATTTTGTTTTCTGGGTGCTGGGCATTACCACAAGCATTGTGGCAGTTTTGTATGTGCTCAACATCTTTAACATTGACCTTATCGGCGCGTATGCAGACACCGCCGTGGTGGAGCGCGCACAGTTTTTCTCAACCCTGGGGCAGAAGGACTTTAACGGCTGCTTTTTCTCGGTAGCGCTGCCCATTGTGTTTTACCAGTTCCTGAACGCCAAAGATACCAGAACCGCTGTCTGGACCGGCATTCCGGCAGCGTTTGGCGCATTGGCGCTGGCCGTTGTGGATTCAGAGGCGCTTGCCCTGGGCATCGGCGCGGCGGTGATGGTGCTGGTCTGCCATAAAAACTTTACCACCCGCCACCTGCGCCGTGCGGCGCTCATCAGTGCGGCGTTCTTCGGCTGGGCTGCCTGGATGCATTACATGCGTGCCAGCGTTTACACCCAGGGCGGCACCGCCCTGCTGGCCAAACTGGGTGCGTGGCAGGTGGCACTGCCCGGCATGGCGGCAAGCCTGCTGCTGTGGCTGGTGCTGTTTGTGCTGGCCCGCAAAGGCATTGCAGCGCAGGCCCCACTGTACCTGCCGGGGCGGGTCATCACCATTGCTGTGCTGGCGGTGGGGGCGTTGGCCTTTGTGCTGGCCAATGCAATGCCAAACCTGCCCCTGCCGGAAAGCCTGCATAACCTGCTGGTGTTCAACGATGACTGGGGTACCTACCGCGGCGTGGCCTGGCGCGCTGCGTTTGGCACCTGGGCGGACGGCAGCCTGCTGCGCAAGATTGTGGGCATTGGCCCCGGCATGATGCATACCGCCGTGGCCGCCTGGGCAGGCGACGCCATGACAGCCCGCATGGCGACGTTCTATGCCGCGCATAACGAATATCTGGAACAGCTGCTGACGACCGGCATTCTTGGCTTGGCCGCCTGGCTGCTGCTGGTGGCGGCCCACCTGCGGCGCGGGGAACGGAGCTGGAACACTCCCGGCGTGGCCCCAGTCATGCTGGCGCTGTGCAGCTATCTGGCACAGGCGGTGGTATCCATCCGGGTATCCATGGTGTTTCCGCTGGTTATGCTGCTGTTCGGTGCGCTGGCGGCCCTGACAGCCCCGGAGCTGCCGCAGCCCGCCGCCCCCGCGCCCCGCGGCAAAAAGCAGCAAAAGCCGGAACCGCTGCCGCCTAAGAACGCCTGGTATTTTGCCAAAACCGTGCTGGCTGCTGTGTTGTGCATGGCAGCGGCAAGCGGCATTGCGCCGCTGCTGTTCGGCTTTCTGATGGGATAAAGCAAAGGAGGGGGGCACTGTGGCCTGTCTCTTATACACATCTCCGAGCCCACGAGACTACGCTGCATCTCG
>ENA-OYYT01000902-OYYT01000902.1-human-gut-metagenome-genome-assembly--contig:-NODE-902-length-11445-cov-5.442932_pt1 | contig 11445 bp, 15 predicted proteins | sample MGYA00243251_ERZ653453 | MGnify/ENA primary metagenome ERZ653453 (study PRJEB26926, sample SAMN06165174) | human gut metagenome | biome: ENVO:00009003; feature: ENVO:2100002; material: ENVO:00002003...
ACGAGATGCAGCGTAGTCTCGTGGGCTCGGAGATGTGTATAAGAGACAGCGTCAAGCCTGTGGAGAACCTGCGCTGCCTGGCCGTTGACAGCGTGATGTTCTGCAACGCCGGCGCTTTCATCACCCAAGAGCTGGGCTATGCCCTGGCCTGGGGCGCCGAGTGGATGACCATGCTCACCGAGGCCGGCCGCTGCGCCGACGAGGTGGCTCGCCGCATCAAGTTCAACATGGGCATCTCCTCCAACTACTTCATGGAGATTGCCAAGTTCCGTGCCGCCCGCATGCTCTGGGCCGAGATCGTCCGTGCCTACAAGGCCGACGACGAGAGCGCCAAGATGCACGCCCATGCCACCACCAGCCAGTTCAACCAGACCATCTACGACGCCCACGTCAACCTGCTGCGCTCCATGACGGAGACCATGTCGGCAGCCCTGGCCTGCGTCGATTCCATAGAGACTCTGCCGTTCGACCTCCAGTACAAGAAGCCGGACGAGTTCAGCGAGCGCATCGCCCGCAACCAGCAGCTGCTGCTGCGTGAGGAGAGCCACCTCAACAAGGTGGTCGACCCCGCCGGCGGTTCCTACTATATCGAGACCCTTACGGTCAGCATCGCCGACGCCGCCTGGAAGGTCTTCAACCGCGTCGAGGACGAGGGTGGCTTCCTTGCATCAGCTCGCCGCGGCGACGTGCAGAAGGACATCAACACCAGCGGCGTGAAGCGCCACGTTGACGTTGCCCGCCGCAAGGAGAACCTGTTGGGTACCAACCAGTTCCCCAACTTCAACGAGAAGGCCCTCGACAAGATTGAAACCGAGAGCGGCTGCTCCTGCGGATGCAGCAATGGTGAGGTGGCCGACGGCGCCGTGGAGAGCCTCATCTTCGACCGTGCCGCCAGCCAGTTCGAGCAGCTCCGCCTCGACACCGAGCGCAGCGGCAAGCGTCCCAAGGTATTCATGCTCACCATCGGCAACCTGGCCATGCGCCTGGCCCGCGCACAGTTCTCGGCCAACTTCTTCGCCTGCGCCGGCTACGAGATCATCGACAACATCGGCTTCAACACCGTGGAAGAGGGCGTAGACGCCGCCATGGCCAAGGGTGCTGACGTGGTAGTGCTCTGCTCCAGCGACGACGAGTACGCCGAGTACGCCCCGGCCGCCTTCAAGTACCTCAACGGCCGCGCCATGTTCGCCGTCGCCGGCAACCCCGCCTGCACCGACGACCTCAAGGCCCTCGGCATAGAGCACTTCATCCACGTGCGCGTCAATGTTCTCGACACGCTGGTAGACTTCAACGCCAAACTGCTGAAATAAGGAGGGATAGACCACAATGAAACCGAATTTCAAAGAAATAGACATCACCAAGATAGCGCCGGCGACCGTGCCGGCCAACCCGGGCGAGGGCTACATGACCGCCGAGCTCATCCCCGTAAAGCCCGTCTACACCAAGGAGGACCTGGACGGCCTGGAGCACCTCAACTTCGTGTCCGGCATACCCCCGTACCTGCGTGGCCCGTACAGCGCCATGTACCCCCTGCGCCCCTGGACCATCCGCCAGTACGCCGGCTTCTCCACCGCCGCCGAGTCCAACGCCTTCTACCGCCGCAACCTCGCTTCCGGCCAGAAGGGCCTCTCCGTGGCATTCGACCTCCCCACCCACCGCGGCTATGACGCCGACAACGCACGTGTGGTGGGCGACGTCGGCAAGGCCGGTGTGTCCATCTGCTCCGTGGAGGACATGAAGGTGCTCTTCGACGGCATACCCCTGGGCAAGATGTCCGTGTCCATGACCATGAACGGCGGAGTCCTCCCCGTCATGGCCTTCTACATCAACGCAGGCCTGGAGCAAGGCGTCAAGCTCGAGGAGATGGCCGGCACCATCCAGAACGACATCCTCAAGGAGTTCATGGTGCGCAACACCTACATCTACCCGCCGGCATTCTCGATGAAGATTATCGCCGACATCTTCGAGTACACCTCGCAGAAGATGCCGAAGTTCAACTCCATCTCCATTTCCGGCTACCACATGCAGGAGGCAGGTGCCACCGCCGACATCGAGCTTGCCTACACCCTGGCCGACGGCCTGGAGTACCTCCGCGCCGGCATCAACGCAGGCATGGACATCGACGCCTTCGCACCTCGCCTGAGCTTCTTCTGGGGCATCTCCATGAACTACTTCATGGAAATCGCCAAGATGCGTGCCGCCCGCATGCTCTGGGCCCGCATCGTCAAGCAGTTCAACCCCAAGAACCCGAAGTCCCTGGCCCTGCGTACGCACTGCCAGACTTCCGGCTGGTCTCTGACCGAACAGGACCCGTTCAACAACGTCGGCCGCACCTGCGTGGAGGCCATGGGTGCCGTACTGGGCCACACCCAGTCGCTGCACACCAACGCCCTGGACGAGGCCATTGCCCTGCCGACGGACTTCTCCGCCCGTATCGCCCGCAACACCCAGATCTACATCCAGGAGGAGACCTACGTCACCAAGCAGGTTGACCCGTGGGGCGGCTCCTATTACGTTGAGGCTCTGACCAACGAGATCGCACACCGCGCCTGGGAGCACATCCAGGAGATCGAGAAGCTCGGCGGCATGGCCAAGGCCATCGAGACCGGTCTGCCCAAGCTCAAGATCGAGGAGGCCGCAGCCCGCACTCAGGCCCACATCGACAGCGGCAGCCAGACTATCGTCGGCATCAACAAGTACCGCCTCGACCACGAGGATCCCATCGACATCCTCGAAGTCGACAACACCGAGGTGCGCAAGGAACAGGTGGCACGCCTGGAGGACCTGCGCGCCAATCGCGACGAGGCCGCCGTCAAGGCAGCCCTGGCCGAGATTACCGAGGTTGTGAAGGACCCGAGCAAGGGCAACCTGCTCGACAAGGCCGTCAAGGCCGCAAGCCTGCGCGCCTCCCTCGGCGAGATCTCCGACGCCTGCGAGGCAGTCGTAGGCCGCTACAAGGCAGTAATCAAAACCATATCCGGAGTGTACAGCAACGAAGAGAAGGGCGATCCCGAGTTCGAGGAGGCCCGCCGCATGGTTGCCGACTTCGCCAAGCGCGAAGGCCGCCAGCCACGTATCATGATCGCCAAGATGGGCCAGGACGGCCACGACCGCGGCGCCAAGGTGGTAGCCACCGGCTACGCCGACTGCGGCTTCGACGTCGACATGGGTCCCCTGTTCCAGACACCCGCCGAGGCTGCCCGCCAGGCAGTGGAGAACGACGTCCACATCCTGGGCTGCTCCTCCCTGGCCGCCGGCCACAAGACCCTCATCCCCCAGGTGATCGAGGAGCTCAAGAAGCTCGGCCGTCCCGACATCCTCGTCACCGCCGGCGGCGTAATCCCCGCACAGGACTACGACTTCCTGTACAAGGCAGGCGTCTGCGCCATCTTCGGCCCCGGCACCCGCATCCCCCGCTCCGCCATCGAAATGATCCGCATCCTCAACGAGGAGCGTGCACAGGCATAATTGAAGGAAGATTATAATAGGAGCAACTTCAAAAAAGGGCATCCTGACATCATGTCGGGGTGCCCTTGTTTTGTTCGCCCGGCATGGACATAACACAGCTGATAGGCCATGCCGGGATAAAACAGCTCGTCGAAAGTCGCTGAGGCGCCAGAGTCTCGTGGCGCGCCGTCCCTTTCGCGAACATTTCCCCCGCTCCGGGCGTTATCAAGATGAATATAGAAAAATACAACTACGTTATGGCAGAGACTTTCAAGGACATCATATCAGGTTCCACGCCCGTGCTGGTCGATTTCTTCGCCACCTGGTGCGGGCCCTGCAAGATGATGCACCCCGTGCTCGAGGAGGTGGCCCGCAAGGAGGGTGACAAGGTACGCATAATCAAAATTGACATAGACGAAAACCGCAGAGCCGCCGCCGCATATCAGGTGCGGAGCGTTCCAACTCTGATGATTTTCAAGGACGGCGAGCTGAAATGGCGAGAGTCCGGCGCCCGTTCGGCTGACGACTTGATTCAGACACTGCGCCAGTACTATTAGTCGGAGCACCATGCAGGTGCTTTTGGTAAGATAGTCTGTCGAGACTTGTCCAAGGCCGGTCGTCATCAGTCTCTGACTGCCCTCCTCCTGTGGCCTCTGCCACAGGCTCTGTGCGGGATTTTGTTGCCCGGACTGTAATAGAGGACGTTCCGAGGGCGTTTACTCTGAAAAGACACGACAATGAGGAAACAAATAGCAATACTGGTCCTTCTCTTTTTAGCCTCGCTGGGCCTTGGCGCATATGCATCCACGTTCTCCAACGAGACGCTCCACTACGTCATCACCTACAAGTGGGGTCTGGTGCAGAAAGATGCCGGAGAGGCCACGTTGAGCCTGCGCACCTCCGGGTCTAACTACGTCGCCACCCTGACTGCCCGCACCAAGCCCTGGGCCGACAAGTTATTCCAGGTGCGCGACACCCTGCGTGCCATAATGACGGTACGCGAGCTGCGTCCCGTCCGCTACGAGAAGATTGCCCACGAGGGGGGTAAGTACAGCCGCGACATCATCACCTACAGTCACAGCGGCGGCACCGCCCGTGCGACCGCGAACCGCACCAAGGTCCGTGACGGCAAGACCAAGCGCTCCAAGAAGGCTTTCTCCACCAGGTACGAGGCTTACGACATGCTCAGCATATTCTATTTCGTACGCAGTTACGACTATTCCAGGTTGCCCAAAGGCCGTTCTATCCGGCGTGTCATCTTCTCCGGTTCGTCGGCCGAGTTCATCACCATCCGTAACATGGGCACGCAGAACATTAAGCTGCGGTCGGGCAATACGGTGCCGGCCATCCACCTGCGCTTCAACTTTACCGATGATGGCGGCAAGCGCTCCAGCGGCGACATGGACACCTGGATCTCGCCCAACGCCCCATGGACTCCGTATCGGCTGGAGGGGGAGCTTCCTGTAGGCAAAGTGAAGTGCTATTTGATATAGAACACTTCTGAGGACCTGGCGCCGAGGAGAAGAGAGGGGAGTGAAGCCGCACGTTAGGTGGCAGCGCCAAAGTAGGGACGCACCTAAAAAAATACATGCTATGAAAAAACACTATCTTTTTGCAGCCGCACTGTTGTTCTGCGCAGGCGCTTTCGCTGCTCCGGCGGAGGCCGTCGCCGAGGCCGGGGGCATCGACACCTCGTCGATGTCGTATAAGATGCAGCAGCGCGAGGACATCATCAACTCCGTCCACGTGGTCGGTAACCACACGACCGCCAATGACTCCGTAAACATACTGCTTCGGCAGTTCTATATGGACCAGTTCCGCCATTCCCGGGAGCCTGAGCTCCCCTACTTCATGTTCATGAGCCGCGACGCCTCCATGGCCCTGGGCATAGGCGGCCAGATTCAGGTCAACGGCTGGTACGGCTGGAACGGCGTAGTCGACGATTCCGACTTCCACCCATACGAGATACCGGTCCCTCAGAATCCCGCGGAAAAACGGAAGCTCGACGCCTCACCGGGAGAAACCGGACTCTTCCTCACCCTGCTGGGCAACACCAAAGTGGGCAAGTTCATGGCCTACATCGAAGGGGGCTTCTCCGGTTATAAGGACCGAGGCTTCAAGCTCAAGAAGGCATATGTGACCTTTCGTGACTGGACCGTGGGATATGCCAAGTCCACCTTCTCCGACCCAGGGGCCGAATCTCCCGTCATCGACGGTGCGGGGCAGAACGGCGAAATGAGCCACACCACCCCGCTGGTGCGCTGGCTGCATAGCTTCAAGGGGGGATGGAAGGTGGCCGCGTCAGTCGAGCTGCCCGAATTCGGCATCCAGACCGTGGATTCCCTGGTCAAGAAACAGAATGTCTATGTGCCTGACCTGGCCGCGTTCGTGCAGTACGGCTGGGGCGAGAGCCACGTGCGCCTGGCCGGTATCGTGCGCGTGCTGCCCTACCGCGACCTGCTCACCGGTCGTAACCACAGCAAGGTGGGGTGGGGACTTCAGCTCAGCACTGCCATCCAGCCCGACAAGCGCCTGACCCTCTTCGGCACTGTCAACGCAGGCCAGGGCATCAGCTCCTATAACAACGACATGGGCGTGGACAGTTACGACCTTGTCAGCGACCTCGGCCGACCCGGTGTGATGTACGCTCCGACCATTTGGTCCGCCGCCATCGGCGCGCAGTATTACTTCGCCAAGAACATTTATTCGGCCCTGACGCTCAGCGAGGCCCGCAACATGGCTTCCAGGCAGAGCCTTCCCTCCGACTATAAGTATGGACTGTACGGGGCTGTGAACGTATTTTGGAACATCACCCCGCGTCTGCAGGCGGGCGTTGAGTACCTCATCGGCAAGCGGCAGGACTTCAGCCGTCGGCATGCCGTGGCTGACCGCGTGGACGCCATGTTCCAGTTCTCTTTCTGACCGGTATGCGCCGCGCTGAAGAGGGCGGCAGCGACAGAATATATCTTGGCCTGAAATATTTTGTTGTGGTGCAAGTTTTAACGAGCACCAATTTAGCGCCACAAAGATACAGAAAAATATACTGTACTGACACACAAAGGCGCGATAAACTCCTCAGAGCCTATCGCGTCATTTTTCGGTAAATCATGTGTGCTGTATGTGTATATCGTGTGTGTCCCGTGGCGCACCCTAAAATTCGCTGGAAGAATTTTGGCAGGCGCCGCCAACTCTGTTGTTTTCACCCATTTATGTTCATTCGCTTGTCCGAAGCGCAACAAAATCGCAACGGAACATGGATTTTGAGGGGGTCTCAGAGGAATTTGCGGCCCATCTTGGCGAGTTCGGCGCAAGCGTCCACGAGGTGGTAGTATATTCCCACCGCGTTTTCTGTGGCGAACGACATGGCCCACTCGGCGAACGACTGCTCTATGCCGGTCTTGGGGTCGCAGTAGTCTGACTCCCACAAGTCGGCGAGGTCTGCGAAGACTTCATGCGGATTGTTGCCCAGCGCGTCCACAATCTCGGTCGGGTAGTCCTGCACAAGCCCGTTGCTCCAGTCGCCCATGTCGGAGCCGGGATTGAGTAGCAGATACTCGAAGGCCGCGTCTTTCAGCTCGTCCATCGCGTTGTATGTCTCGTTTTCATCCTCATTCTCGAACGGGTCGAAAATCTCGTATTGTTTTTCTTGGTTCATAATCCAAAACTTATCGTTGTCTGTCGGCTCGGCGGCGTTACCTTTGCCGGCATGAAAAAGTTACTTCTCACGACATGGATAACAAAAACTACATAGCTCCGGCGTTCCACGAGATGTTTTACCTGGGTGGCATTGACCTCATGCCCGAAAGACTCGGCGACTATCCTCTTGGCAGCATGGACGAGTCGCAGTGCCGGGAGTACTACAATCGCGGCTTGCTGTTTCACACCAGGGAGGACGCTCTTCGCGTTCGCGAGTCCATGATGCGGGCAATGGTGGACGCCGTCATGGAGTGTAAGGGCGCGGACAGCATCCGCTTCCACAGGCCGAACTGCCCTTAGTCGCGCTGATAGGCACATACGCCTTTTGACTCGAAGTACGTCACGCACATATCGACGAAGTTCTCACAGCCCTTGGCGAAGTCTCCTCCGCCGAGGGCTTTTTCCACAAACTCGTCAAACTCGCCTCGGGTTATGTCGCCCTGCACGATTGAGTCCACAACGCCGCATAGGGCACGGACTTTTGCAGGGTCGTGCCACAACGGCATTTGGCAGTTGCGGTAGTCTTGTTCAAGTAGTTCAAAAAAGTGGATCATGTCATTTCTTGTTTTCGTCATTCATTCGTTGGACGCCCCTATTTGCCCTCTGCGGCCTCGCTGGTGGCGTTTTCTTGTGCCGGTGGTATAGTTCCTCGCCTGAAAAATTTTAAGCGCTTACAGGGCGAATCTGAGGCTTGCTCCAAAACTTATGGTTGCTCGTCCCTCGTTTACTCCTATCTTTGCCGCATGAAAAAATTATTCAACCGCTTTCGTTTGTGGCGTTACCGTCGTCTGCTCTGCAAGTATTTCAAGAAATACGTTGCGGAAGATATTTCAATCTGTCAGGCTGTGAAACTCTCGCGCATGACAGTTGCATGGATTGTGTATTACGAGGGTTTCAGAAACATGAAATCACTCTTAGACTATCTATTCCCTGAAAGTAAGGGCGATGATTAGTAGCTTGGTCTCATCGGCGGCTTAATCTCTCCGGAATTCGGATATGTCATGCTCACCTCAAACGATATGTGATTGACATTACGTTCGGAGGCTGTTCCACTCAACACCCGGATACTTGCGGCTCCCTCCTTCTCGCTTTCAATTGATAAATCAAATCGAATAGCCTGTGTGACCGCTATCTTGCCTGCGCAAGGGTTGACAAGATAATTCTTGCCGTCAGATGCGTCAATTGCGGCTTGGACGCCCTCCGCTATCTGTGTCAGGGTTTTGCTTATGAATTCTTTCAGTTCCATGGTGATTAGATCTGCTTGGCTTGCGTATTTGATTTTAGGGTTTATTCGATGCACAGGCGGCACGGTGTTTTGCCGATGCGTTCTGCGTCGTCGGCCGTCATCCGGAGTATGCCGCCGGAGCATCTTTTGAGGCCGTCGCAGTCCTCGACCGAATGGTAGCGCTTGGACGCCGGCCCGGAGCATACATAAAAAGCATGTCGAATCTCTATGGTAGTCTCTTTTCAGAGTTCAAACCGATTCATATTCCAACTTGCACTTGTCTCTTTCTCGTCGTAGAGGATTGGTTCCCCGGAACGTTCATGGAATTTAATCTTGATTGACACCGTTCTTTCGCCACGTTTCACACAGCGGTCATATATGGCTTTTGAAATCTCTTGTTGGGTGAACGTGAAGAAGATGTTTTTTTGACCGTTCTTATCCTTGCACCGCGCTACGATAACATAGCGCATTTGATTGCCGATGAATTTGTCAAAATTCTCAACATTTATCTGAGCGTTAATTCTGCCATCCCTCACGGCAACGGTTTTCACCTGAATGTAATAGTAGATGTTGTCCTTGACAGCCACAAGATCTACACCTTCGTCTATCATCATTCGGTTTACATTGTAGTTGTTGAACAGCAACTCTGACATCACTGCACATTCTCCGCCTCTTCCCGTATACTCGGAAAGCTGCAATGGCTGGCCTCCGGGACCTCGCTTGTTCTTTCTTTTGGAATAAAATCCCCTGGAGTAGGTCAGCCATGATTCTTCTGCAAGCTTCTTGTCTTCTAAAAGAATATGGTCGACCGCTTCTTCCACTTTAGGAATGGCAAGTAAATCATTCGGGTAAAGCATTGCACATACCATGTTTTTGATTTCCTTAGCCCGTTTTTTGTCCGAAAAACTCTTAAACAGACTTACAATCAACTCTATGTTGATGTCCTTGTTGCTATTTTGTAGCTCATTGAATTCTTCCATGTCCTTATGTTGGTTTTATGTTTTGTTTACGTCCATGTCCATTTCTAGTTTTCACTAAAACCGTTGTAGAAGCTAAAAACAAAAGTATTATCGGAGAGTCATTTGCATTTATGCTCGGTTAAAAGTTCTATTATGCGGTCTTTTGTTTTTGAAAGTTCTACATTGAGAGCCTCATTTCTACTACGCAGGCTTTCAATTTCATTTTTCATGGCTTTACATTCAAAGTCCCAAATCTTCTTTTCACCCTGGAGATTATTGAGGGATGCCTGCAAATGTTTTATGCGCTCACGTAGCACAGGGTCACCTATCACAATTTCAGAACCCTCCATATAGATGCTCTCCGGTGACAGGTAGTTTCCCTTGTTGGGAGTATGTGATATCATATTTCCTTCTCCTCTTCGGAGCCAGTCAATATTTAAGTCGCATGCGTTAGCAATTCTATCAAACGTACTTTTGCGCGTTGTTTCTCGTAATCTGGCAGCAGTTCCGTTACTAAGGGCGCAAAGACGCTCAAAATCGCGATTAGTCAGCGACTTAACCTTTAAATACTCAGCCAATCTATCTTGTATTGTCATTGTCAAAGTGTTAAAAAAAGTTATTTTATTAGCACAGCTATTGCATGGCATTAGAATAGCTATTAACTTTGCAGCGTCAAATCAGTGTAGGCACAATGCAACACACTGATTTTAACGGCAAAGTTAATAAATAAAATGGAAACAAAGACCAATAGCACCCCGAAAAATCCGCACCTGGTGATGCGGGTTGCGCTGGCAGAGAGCATCCGCAGCATCCCCGCCGGCGAGACGGTGACGTTCGATTGCCGCGATGCCGGCCCCTACACCAGCGCCAAAGGCACCGTCAGCCGCCTCAACAAGGCCGCAGGCGAGGAGGTCTATTCTATCACCTCTGACGACAATGGAGCGACTTATAAAATTCTTCGCAAGCAATAATCCTCAACCGCATCAAGCCCGATGATGCCTACAACCGCCGCTATGAAGACTAAATCCACGATGGCCGACCACAAGCATCTCGCCCTCGGCGAGACCGGCGTCCTGCACGGCGTCCGCGTCCGCTGCCTTGGCAACGACCGGGGCGCCTGCAGCAGCTGCGCATTCGGCGACTATGTCTACGACTGCAACGAAATCGCCTGCCTCGGCTACGAGCGCGAGGACGGCGAGAACGTCTATTACCAGCAAGTGAATCCGGCCACGAAATGAACAGCGCGAAGCATATCAGCTACATGGAGATTGGCGACGGGGTGATAATAGTCGGATACGCCGGCAAAGGCCGGATGAGGAAACTCATCGACCTCCGATTCAGGATGAAGTTCTTTCTGCATGAGGCCGCCTTGCGGCTCAGGTGTCAGAGAAGCCCGTGGCGCCTCATCAAGTCCCTGCGCGACGCATATACCCTCTCTCTGACCTTCGACAAAAACTTCAGGCAGGGAGTGGCTTCTGCTTCAGGACCGACCAACAAGGTCGGGAAGGAGGGTGACAGAGGGGATTCTCCTTTGAGGTGCGAGACCATGACATGATGGCGCTTGCCACAGTCAGGACATTGCATCGAAGACAATTCTCCGGAGAGAACCTGACATAAAATTTCTATCTGATTCATATATCGTGATTTGAGTTTAGCGACACAAAGTTACGAAAATCCTGCGGACAGAGCGCGAGCTGCCAATCGAATTGGCCCGCAGGAACAAACAAAACCGACACCACCATGACCGAGAATATGGAAACCCTGCTGGCCGAGATACGCGCCACCCTCGACGGCATCAAGGCCGACAACGCCGTCAGCAACCGCCGCGTCGAGCTGTGCGCCCGCAACGTGTGGAGCGTCGAGGAACTCGCCCTCTACCTGGGCGTCTCCGTCGACCGTGCGAGCCGCATGGCCAAGGCCCGCCTCTTCCCCTCCTACAAGCAGAACGGGCGCTATTTCTTCAGGCGCGCCGAGATCGAGGCCTGGCAGACCGCCGACCGCATCGCCTCCGCCGACGAGTTCGCGTCAGCCGCCGCAAAACGTGCCATCAAAAACCGCAGATGACCATGACCACCCGCAACATAATCGCCGCCACGCTCGCCCTCCTGGGCTTCGTAA
>ENA-OYYT01000919-OYYT01000919.1-human-gut-metagenome-genome-assembly--contig:-NODE-919-length-11263-cov-4.288633_pt1 | contig 11263 bp, 9 predicted proteins | sample MGYA00243251_ERZ653453 | MGnify/ENA primary metagenome ERZ653453 (study PRJEB26926, sample SAMN06165174) | human gut metagenome | biome: ENVO:00009003; feature: ENVO:2100002; material: ENVO:00002003...
TATAAGAGACAGGTATATATGGAGCGAGCCTCTGGCCGTTTTCGGTTATGGGCTACCGATTTACAAGAGTTTAGAAAGAAAAGGAGTGCTGTGGACGATTTGCATATTAAAATCATATACAAGCAATATGTCAGTGTCGGATATAATGTGGGAACAGAAATGCCCAATGCTTTTGTCGAGACTCGTACAATGGAAACCGCTCCCACGACACTGACCGATGATGGAACGCTTCTTTTGGCTTATGATTATGTGCTTGCTTCGGATCGTCGGGAAGACCATGTGCTGGTAGATGTCTTTGTATACGATGGAAATGGGAAAGAAATAAATCATTACCAGAATATCGACGTGCCCCTTTATCGCAATAGAGAGACCGTTATTAAGGGGCCGTTTTTGACAAAGACCATAGGAAGCGGCGATATCGGTATTGACGATGATTTCGATAATGAACATGTTGTGGTGATACCCGATTGAGAATATATTTTTAACCATTTTATATTATTTCATCATGAAAAAGAGTTATTATTTTTTAGCGGGAATGGCTTTGTTGGGACTGATGACAGGCTGTTCCAATGAATTGGACGAACCCGGGGCGAACCCGAACGGCGACGCAGTGCGTATCATGTTCGAAGCTCCCGAAGCCTTGCAGGTGACACGTGCGGTGACCGGTACGAATAGTGCACAAGGAGGATTGACAAACGTAGATTGGAGTAAGTACGATCTTCGTTATCAGGTGGCTGTTTATTCCGAAGATGGCGCGACATTGCTCGTTGCACCTCAGACTCAGGTAGTCGATACCTATGGACCTGTTTCCTTCGAGTTTCGTCTTACGCCGAACAATACCTACAAATTTGTAGCGTGGGCCGATTTTGTAAAACAAGGAGAAACGTCCGATTTGCATTATAACACGTCCGATTTTACCGACATTTCGATAAAAGATGGGCTTGATGCTCAATTGAACGACGAGAGTAGAGATGCCTATTTCTTTATGAAAAATATCTCGGTGACACAAACGTTCGGTGAAACCATGACTTTGAAACGCCCGTTTGCAAAACTTCGTGTGATCACCACCGATTGGGCATCCGAAGGCATGGAGATGCCCGATAATTTCAAGGTCGCTTATCACGATTGTGTACGCTTCTCTGCTTTAAATGCCGTTACCGGCGAGGCTGTCGGTAGTGCCGATGCCGAAAGTTCGAAGGTTTATACCGCATCGATTATGCAAGATGAAACAGGTGATAAATTTTATGAAGGGGGATATGATGTTACTGCGAATAACCGTACGTTGGTAGTCGACTATCTCATTACCGGCGACGAGCAACGTGCCATACATTTCAGTTTGGAGATGTTGAAAGGAACAGCCCCGGTCGTTACAAAAGATTTTACAACCAATATACCCGTACAAAGGAATTATCTCACTACGATTTTGGGAAATCTGTTGACTGTGGGCGGAACGATAGATGTAGATATTCAGGAAGGTTTCAAGAACGAATGGATTGAGGGCGAAGAATGGTGGAACCCGGAGGAAATCACACCTTCTCAACCGGCTTACGATGAACAGACCAATACCTATTCGGTCTATACGAGAGAAGAGTTTGCTTGGCTGCCTACTCATATAGACGATATGCTTACGGCTACCCCCGGTTTTACTTTGCGTATCTGCAACGATATAGATATGAGCGGTGTCGAGTGGAGCCCGATTTATCCCGGTTCCAGCGGTAGGACATATACGGTCGACGGACAAGGTCACACGTTGCGCAATTTTTCTATGAGCGGGAAGTTCGGGGCGGTCTATGAGTATAAGCTGGGTTCATTTGTTTTGGGTAGATATAATGCATATACCGGCGTATGGGGCAAATTCGACGGAATCATGAAGAACCTTACTTTCGAAAATATAACGATCAATGGTCTTGCCCATGCGGAGTTCCCGGTAAAAGATGTAGACGGAGAACCCGTTGATCACAGCAAAGAGTTCTCTTATTTTGCAGGGTGTATCGGTTATACCGGAGGTAATCAGTGGAGTATGAACAGCAAGTTCGAGAATGTACACGTCAGACACATACAGATTAAGTCGTCTGCTACTCCTTCTCAAAATCTCGGAGGTCTGGTCGGTTGGATTGGTTCAGGCGGAGGAAGTGCCGGGAATAGAGTCGCCGCTCTAAAAAACTGTTCTGCGACAGATGTACATCTCACGGGATATCAGGCCGGTGGTCTTGTCGGACAAGTGTTGGGCGATCGAGGCGTATCGTTCGATGATTGTCAGACGGAAAATGTCTATATACGTTATTCGAGTATTTCGTCATCATCAGGTTTTATAGGGAATATTGGCGACGGTGGAATTAACATCAGTTGGTCGGCAGCCATAGAAATCAATAATTGCAACCCGGCTCAAAACGTTTATTACATCAATGACAGAACCGGGGAGCCCAATACTACTTATAAACCTCAGAGTCCTTTCTACGGGCACAAAAACAGTGTCGATGTGGTGACGATTACTCCGGAGGAAACGACAGAACCGTAACGATCATCGGGAACAATTTTGTAACAGAATATTATTGTTTGGTAGAATCCAATATAGAAAATGGGGCTGTGTCAAGACATCGACACAGCCCCATTAAAAAAATGACAGTTTCTGACCACGCATACAGAAGTACTCTAAGCAAAAGGGTTAGAAGCTATTTGAATTAATATCTTTAATTTTCTCCTCCCCTGCGCAGTCATTCCCCGTAATGCTGAGACGTGGCAGGGGAGAAGTGAAAAATCAATCTTTATTTCATTCAGAAAAAGGAATACCGCTTGCCTCTCTCAGAATCGCCCTTTATTGGGCTTTCCTCTCTGTATTGTCGCCATACTTCCTCTTCCTTTACTCGCAAAATGCGAATAGGTTTGGTTTTATTATTTGGTCATTAGTTTTAAAACGATATAGCCCCCGAATATTTGCAGAAGCATGCCGGGAATGCCTATTCGAAAATCTTGTATGGCGGTGAAAAAATTACCTGCAATAGCCCATTCTACAAGGCTCCCTGCTACTTGATAGGAGAGTACGACTCCCGTTAAGATGAGTAGAGAGACTTTCCCGAATCGATATGCGGCATATCCGGCGGTTGTGGCCAACAATATCGATTTGGAGAGAATCGCGGGTAAGACTTCGGGTAGAGGCATCCCGAACAGCATGGAGTTTATGAGGGGCGAGAGTACTGCCGTGAGCAACCCCACGCGCCACCCGTATTTATAGGCTCCGATAAGCGTGAAGAAGTAGATGGGCAATAGCATGGGGCCACCCAGATGAATCGTATGGCACAATTGGGGAAGAAGAATATTCCCCGCTATGAACAGGGCGGAAAAACCGTAGGTTCTCGCATTGTTATACTCTAAGGAATAGAGTTTTGCCGTGGTCGTTTGCATAGTCGTTTATTATTTATTGTTATTAATCCAGTTTTACCAGTTCGTATTTTTGACTGCCCAAACCTATTTGTTCCCCGTACTCCAACGTATGCATGCCGTGACGGGAATCGATACGTTCGATGAGGTGGATTTTTCCGTGGTCTTCCGATGCTCTCACCAAATCGGTACAAGCCTTGTCGAGAGCGACCGGGTCGAGTGATGCGAGGATACCTATGTCGCCCATTTTCGGATCTTCGGGGGAGGCATCGCAGTCGCAATCCACAGATAGGTTATTGGCTACACTTATATAAATGATTTTCTCACCGCAATGTTCAGCCACCGATTTGGCGGCTTCGGCCATCGATTCCAAGAAATCGTCTTGTGCAGGCAGGTTTTCCCCCGGGTTCCCTTTGGTTTTCCCGGCAGAATGTATCCATGCTTTTCCGGTAGATGAAGCGATGCCGATGGACATGTTTTTTATCGCTCCGCCGAATCCTCCCATAGCATGTCCTTTGAAATGAGAGAGGATTATGGTAAAGTCGTAGTTCGGGTAATGGGCTCCCACATAATTCTCTTTAAGATGTTTACCGCCGTGTACGGGTAGGGCTGTTTCTCCTTCCGAATCCATGATATCGACAGGGGCGATAGCCGTGAAACCGTGGTCGGCAGCAGCTTTCAGATGGTTTTCTGTGTCGGCTCTTCCACCCCCGTAGGCCGTGTTGCATTCGACGATCGTTCCGTTCACCTTCTGTACGAGGTCTTTGATAAGAGCCGGTTGCAAGAAGTTATGACCACCCGGTTCTCCGGTAGATAGTTTTACTGCGACTTTTCCGGTCGCTTTGCGGTTCAACGCTTCGTATATTTTCACTAAGTTCTCGGAAGAAATCTCTTTGAACATATATACTTTTGGCGTTTCATTGTCCTTTTTGGAAAGTTGAGTTTCCGAATTTTGTGCGCGGGTGTTACAGCTTATCCCTATAAGGGCGGATAAGAAAGCGCATAGGGCGATATTGATGTACTTTTTCATATATGTGTGTGAATGAAAGAAATTAAAATTTTACGTTTATACCGGCCATGATTGTAGCTTTGGGCATGGGGTATCCGGCATTTATTTCGTATCGTTGTGCCAAGAGGTTTTCTCCACGTGCCCAAATGTCGAACCATTCGGTGACTTTGAATGACCCGTTGATGTTCCATAGTACGAAATCTTCGGTTTGAACATGGTCTACGTCTGTGTAGAGATTGGCTACATATTGGAGGCCGGTGGAGACAGTCCAGCGATTTTTGGAGAACATGGCTCCGGCATAGAACTTATGTTCGGGTGCGCCGAGTACCGGATTGTCCATGTGCAGATAGCTGTAATTGGTTTCGACCGACCAATGGGGGTGAATACGGTAAGCTGCTTCCACTTCGACTCCGGTGTTGTCTATTTTTCCGGTGTTCATGTTCAAGGGTGTCGCTCCCGCACGAGGTACGGCGACGATCAGATTTTTCCCGTCGATATAAAAAACATTGATACCATACGACAACCTTCCGTCGAGTAAACGTTGGGCGAAGGCCAGTTCGTAATTCCACATGGACTCTGGGCGAAGGTCGGGATTTTTGGGCGGGAACATATACATTTCTCGTATGGTAGGATAGCGAAATCCTTTGCCTGCACTTGCTTTCAGTTCGATGGAGCCGGGTAAATGGAACGATAATCCCGCTTGTGGAATCCATTCCGTACCGATATGCGAATGGTGGTCGATACGTATACCGGCATCGAGGGTGAGCCAATGGCTGATGTCTTGCCGAAAATCGATATAACCGGCTATTTCGTGCTGTACTTTATCGACGATGTGTTCACGTTCTCCGTTTCGTTCACCTTCGACGTAACGGTTTTGTGCTTTGCCACCGAAGCGGTAGTAGTCAACTCCGGCAGTCAGGCGGTTGCCGGTAAAAAGTTGTGCGCTTTGATACCACGATATGCCCATCATATCGTCGTGCGAGTCGAACCGGTATGGTTTGGGGTTATTCTTGTCGTCGGGGTTGGCGGTATAACCGTCGTTGATCCAATGGTCTCCCCAGTTGTAGAAAAAGCTCACAGCTCCCGATGTGCGTTCATAACGGTTTTCTACGGCAACCGAGGTCATACCGCGGGTGATACTTTGGTCTGCGTCGATCATCGGGTCGGTTACCTCACCCGGTTGCGAAGCGTTGAAGTGAGTGACATTTACGTCGCCGCGGATATTCCAATAGGGAGAAAATTCATAACCCAGTTTGGCATATCCCCCGTATTGCTCGAATCCCATATTTCGGCGATGTCCGTCGGTTCGGTTGTACGAACCGCTTATCAGGCTGGTAAATCCGCCTTTTCGAATGCGGTTCGTGACTTCGCTCTGTAAAGTGTTGAACGAACCGTATCCTAAGTTGAGGTTTGTTTTTACTCCCTCTTCATGTAATTGGCGGGTAACGATGTTGATAACGCCCCCCATAGCGTTCGAGCCGTACATTACCGAGGCCGGTCCGCGCAAGACTTCCACTCGTTCGGCCATTAGCGATTGGTAAGCATCGGCGATAGGGTGTCCCATTAGTCCCATGTATTGGGGGTGTCCGTCGATGAGAACCATCAAGCGACCCGATCCGCTGCCTATTCCCCGTAACGACATGCCACCGGCCGCACCTCCCGATACACCGTAACCCATGATACCTCTGGCTGTGATGAATAGTCCGGGTACTTGTTGGGTAAGTATAGGGAGAATCGACGGTTGCATGCTCTGCTCGATTTGTTTACGGTCTATGACGGAAATAGTCATAGGCAAATGACGAATATCTGTCTCATTGCGAGTGCCGGTAACGACCACTTCATGGATTTGTATCGGGTCGATCAGTTTTCCATTTGGGGTTTTCGTTATATTTGGCAACGAGTCGGTTTGAGCCGATGCCGTTATTTCTCCTAATGCAAAAAATAAAAGTAAAAGTTTTGTCCTCATGCGTTTATATATTCTTCATCGTGTTCATGAAATCGTCTATCTCTGCGAGACAATCTTCCGGAGTTTCCAAATTTTTACAACGACTCTCCAACGGACACCAGCCGGTTCGGGTACGGTTGATAATGTATTCTGTCTCGATTTTGTATTCGGGTTCTATGCCGTGAGATTGAAACAAGGAGAGTGCCGGCCGACTGATGACACCGGCGAACACTTCTTTTACGCCTCCCAAGATCATCAAGGCCGCTGCGGCCTTTCCTATGACTTTGTCGGCAATGAATGATCCGTTGAGAAAATCCGGTTCTTCTTTCAATAATCGATAAATATCTTTTACGCCTCGTTCGTGAAACAAGCGTATTTCGTGATTATTGCAAATAATGCAGGAACATTGTTCGGCAAAGAGCCGATTGATGATTTCTTGTTTTTTTTCGGTAGTCATTTTTATTACTGTGTTTAGAACCCGAACCGTTGAGCTGCCTGATGCATGGACTCTATGATTTTAACTCCGAACGGGCAACGGACTTCGCATGCGCCGCATTCGACACATTCCGAGGCATGGTGTGTGAGTGCCTTGTAGTGTTCTCGCACGGTTTCGGGTATTTCTCCTTGTGCAACAGTTAAGTTATAAAATTTGTTCACGGCGGCAATATCTATTTTTGAAGTACAGGGCGCACAATGACCGCAATACATGCAATGACCTTTCCACGAGAATTTCTCCAAGCCAGTCATTACGGCGGTATAGTCGCGTTCTTGTGGAGTGGCATGGCTCCAAGCGACTGCCTCGGCGATTTCTTCCCTATTTTTGCAGCCTACCATGACGGCCGCCACTCCCGGACGCGTCAGTGCATATTCGATGGCTTGCACGGGTGTCATGGCCCGGCCGAAGGGGGAATTTTCTTTATTCAATAAGTCGCCTCCGCCATAAACTTTCATTACGTCGATACCCACGCCTTCCCTTTCGCACAAGGTATAGAATTGTTCCCGAACCGGGTCTATATTCTGCAAAGCGTTGGTATAACTTTCTTCTGCCCACAGTGTGTCGACATCTTCGTTGGGAGGAAGCAGGTCGTAACAGGGATTGATGGAAAATAAAACGACATCTATCAGCCCCGTTTTGACCGCCATGCTCGCCACGGTCGGATTGTGGCTGCTCATGCCGATGGCCCGTATCTTTCCCTCGGCTTTCAACCGTTGCGCGATTTCGATGATTTCGTGATCGAATACCGTGTGAAAATCTTTTTCGGCATCCACGTAATGTATCATACCGATGTCGAGATAATCGGTGCGCAGTTGTTTCAAAAGCGCTTCGAAAGAGGCTATGGTCTTTTGGGGGTTACGGGTACGCAGGTATTGGTCGTTTTCCCATGTGGTACATAGGTGACCTTGTATGACGAAATTTTCTCGTCTTCCCTCTAAGGCAAATCCGATATGACTCCTAAGGTCGGGATTCGAAGAATAGATATCCATGAAATTGATTCCGTTTTCTATGGCGAAATCGAAATCGGCTTTGACCTCTTCGGCGGTTTTATGCATGAACCCTTCGCAACCAAGAGCGATGGTACTTACCCGGATTCCGGTTCTTCCTAATGTTCTATATTCCATAACGAGGCTTTAAAATTCTCTTCCTTGTTTCAAGTCTTCGACAAACTTGTCGATTCGTTGCATTTCTTCCGGGATATGAATGTTTTGCGGACAATGGTGCACGCATTGGTTGCACCCGATACAATGGTTGGCTTGGCGCAGTTTGGGAACACTTCGGTCATACCCGACAAGAAACGCCCGGCGGGCTTTGCTATAATTGGCATCTCGGGACGATGAAGGCATGTTTCCCTCGTTTATACATTTATTGAAATGCAGCAGAATGCCCGGAATATCTAGTCCGTAAGGGCAGGGCATGCAATATTTGCAATCGTTGCACGGTATGGTCGGGTAACGCAATAATTGTTGTGCCGTCTCTTCCAGAAATTCTTTGTCGGCGTCGCTCAGTGGATCGAGCGGACAAAATGTGCGCAGATTATCTTGCAGGTGTTCCATATAAGTCATGCCGCTCAGTACGGTCAATACACCGGGAAAAGAGCCGGCAAAACGGAATGCCCATGATGCCACGCTCGATTCCGGTTTCCTCTGTTTCAGTTTGGCGGCTATGTGATCGTGGACATTCGACAGGCGGCCGCCTAATAACGGTTCCATGATAATGGCGGGTATTCCCCGTTTTGATAATTCTCCATAGAGATATTCGGCGTTGGTGTTTCGTTCGTTTACTTCTTTGGCATGCTTCCAATCGACATAATTGAGTTGTATCTGTACGAAGTCCCATTTGAATTCATCTTGGCGGGAAAGAAGATAGTCGAATACCTTGATGTCTCCGTGGTAAGAAAATCCGAGGTTTCGTATTCGTCCGGCTTGTCGTTCGGCGAGGAGGAAATCGAGGACCCCGTTATCGATGTAACGGGCGTTGAACTCTTGTAATCCGTTCCCCATGCCTACGCCATGCAGCAACAAATAGTCTATGTAGTTTACTTGTAGTTCTTTGAACGAATTGTGATACATGGCTATCGAAGCCTCCCGGCTCCAAGTCGAGGGCGCGAAATTCGATAGTTTCGTGGCGATGAAATATTTGTCTCTCGGATAGCGGCTGAGGGCGATTCCGGTAGCCCGTTCCGAGCGGCCTTTGCAATAGGCGGGAGATGTATCGAAATAATTTACTCCGTGGGCAATGGCGACATCGACCAGCTTATTGACAGTTTCTTGGTCTATATCGTCGCTGCTGTCTCTGGCGCTGTTGTTCGAGACGGTCGGCCAGCGCATGCAGCCGTAACCCAGTAGAGATACTCGGTCTTGGGTCGATGGGTTTATCCGGTAGGTCATCTGGTCGGTGGGAATATCGGTTGTCGCCGTGTATGCCGATTCTTGTTTGTTTTTGCAGCCGGGAAGAAGGGTTGCCGATGTGACGGCAGCCGCACCACCCAATACTTTCAGGAAATCCCTTCTGTCTAAATTCTTTTTATGTTCGTTTTTCATTGCTTTTCGTTTTGGAGATTAGATGATACGATGGTGTTCGTGACCTTCTACATAGATCGCGCTGAACGGACGTGCCGGACACAGGTTTTCGCAAGTACCGCAACCGATACAGCGTTCCGTATTGATAACCGGGATCATTATGGTCTTGTCCTGTTCGCTGTTTTCGCGACCTCCTCTATGGCGGTGACGGCCGTGGAACGGAACCATTTGTATAGCTCCGACAGGACAATGTCGAGCACAATTCCCGCAATCTACTCCATCGGTAAGCGGGATGCAGTTCTTTTTCACCCACACGGCGTGGCCTATCTGTATGCTCGATTTTTCGGCAACGGTGATGGGGCGTATGGCCCCTGTCGGGCACACCTCCGAACACTTGGTACATTCGGGACGGCAATATCCGCGTTCGTACGACATTTCGGGTTGCATGAAAGTCATCAGATTACCCGATGGCCGCAAGACTTGATTGGGACAAGCCGATATGCACAACTGGCATGCCGTACAATGCTGGGCTATGTTCGATGCGCTTAGCGAACCCGGCGGGGTAATGGGTGTGATTCGGTTGGGAATTTTTTTATCTTCGATGACCGCGAGACCTCCGTCTACTTTTTTCTCCTGAGCTTTCAATAAGGCAGTACCGGCCAACAATCCGGCGAACGAGAGAAACTCTCGTCTGGGATTTTCTTTTTTGTCTTCATGTGCTGGTTCGACAGATTCCGAAGTAGTCTTTTTTCGGGGAATGTATCGTATAGCTCCCTGTCTGCACTTTTCGATGCAATCCAAGCAAGCCACGCAACGGCTGTAATCGATAATGTGGTTTTTGGCATCGATACACGAGGCTTTGCAGTTGCGAGCACACGATTGGCAACCGTTACATTTTGTCGTGTCGATAACGGGGCGGAAAAGAGAGAATCGGGACAATAGCCCCAGAACAGTACCCACCGGGCAAATCGTGTTGCAATAGGTGCGCCCGTTTTTCCATGCTAATATAAGTAACGAGACGAATGTGACGAGGGCAATGATAAAAGTGGGTATGCTTTTCAGCCACACGTCGGTGGAATAGAACGCGTAACTGTCGATACGCTCGGCAAAGTAAGCGAGTAAATTGTTTCCCCATTGATAGAGTGGAGCGAACAGATTGGAGGCGATTCGTCCGTATGCGCTGTATGGAGCGATGAGGGCCGCAATAGCAGTGAATCCGGCAAGCAGGGCGACGATGAACAATGCCAACATGCTGTAACGCAGCCATGAGATAGCCGGTGAATAACGGAATCGGTTCTTTTTCCGTTTACCCGATATCCACGAAACGATATCTTGGAATACACCGAGCGGACAGATTACCGAGCAGTAGACACGTCCGAACAATAAAGTGAGGATAACGAGGAATACGACGACTCCTACGTTCAAAGCCAATACGGCCGGGAGGAACTGTATTTTAGCGAGCCACCCGAACCACAGATGCAGAGTCCCCGTGAAATCGAGGAATAATAAGGTGATTAGCGTGAAACAGATAGTCGCTGCGACTATCCTGATTTTTCTTAACATAAAGGTTTGTTTTTAGCTGTTAAATGACATATTTCGATAAATCTGTTGGGCATAGTACAGAAAATCGCTACGAAAATACACAAAGATTTTTTAATTTTTTTTGCTCATAATCAATAAAAAAGAGTTTTTATATTCTTTTTTTCCTTCTCGATTTTCCATTTGCAATGGAAGAAATAAGACGATATGATTCGAAAAGTAACAGCCTATGGTGTAAATGTCGATTTTATAGGCATTCTTTTTTCCGAGCTTAGATCACCTTCATCTCAGAATACAAAGATAAATGGGAATATTAGTGATATATGTAGATACTGTCTCTTATACACATCTGACGCTGCCGACGAACTCTAGGG
>ENA-OYYT01000924-OYYT01000924.1-human-gut-metagenome-genome-assembly--contig:-NODE-924-length-11216-cov-17.100349_pt1 | contig 11216 bp, 9 predicted proteins | sample MGYA00243251_ERZ653453 | MGnify/ENA primary metagenome ERZ653453 (study PRJEB26926, sample SAMN06165174) | human gut metagenome | biome: ENVO:00009003; feature: ENVO:2100002; material: ENVO:00002003...
AGAAGATCATTGCAACTGTGCTGGCCATGGTCATGGCTCTGGCACTGTGCACCGTCAGCTTCGCTGACACCAAGACCATGACTCTCAAGGACTATAAGCTGCTGGACATGAATAACCAGGTGGTTACTCTGCCCGATACTGCTACCTTGACCTATCATTCCGAGTCTAAGACCACCAGCACTGTTGATGGTAAGTCCACCACCACGATTACTCCTGCTTATTATGAGCTGAAGGTCTCTGATACTGATATCCGCTACGCGGTTGTCGTTGCTGCAGAGAATGCCTCTGGCAAGCTGGTGAGCGTTGCTGACAACAAGATTGTTGACTATGTGTACTATGCCAACGTTGCAAACTTTGACATTAACAAGATCAAGGCATCTGATGTCGTCACCAAGACCATCGCTGGTGTCGAGGGTGCCAAGTGCGGTGAGTACGAGGGCAAGGACCTGACCTTCTATGTCATCGATGGTAAAGTTTACCAGGCTTGCGATTACACCTCTGTTGACACCAAGCTGGCTCTGCTGAACGGCAAGATCGTTGCTTATAAGGATGTTGAGACGGGCAAGGGCCTGGTCGAGCACCGCTTCACCGCTACTTCTAAGACCAATAGCGCTAACGGTGTTATTACCTCCATCTTCTGCGAGAAGTGCGAGAAGTATATCCCCGTCACCAAGACTGTTCCCGCTGATTCTACTGCTCAGTATCTGGCCGTGAAGGATGCTGATGGCAGCGTCGTTGAGGCTTTCAAGGGCTACTACTATCTGGCCGATGCTCTTGGTACCGATGGTACCACCACTACCACCACTACCACCACTTCCCCCAAGACCTTTGATGCAGGTATCGCTATGTACGTCGGTATGGCTCTGACCTCCGTCGCCGGCTCCGCCGTGGTCATCGGCAAGAAAAAGGAGTTCTAATTAAACTCAAAAAAGAGAAAGGCCCAATGGGCCTTTCTTTTTTTGTGCTTAATTATCCCTGGCCTGTCGGCCGGGGATAGATAATATCTCACCCCTGACGGGGTGAGATAAATATATAACCCTCCCGCTGCCGCGGGAGGTATAGTAAAGATCGTTTTCCTGCGGGGCCTTCTTTTTTGTGCTTAATCAGCCCGCGCCTGTCGGCGCGGACGAAATAAATATCCCCCGCTGCCGCGGGGGATATTTATATATACCTCCCGTTGCCGCGGGAGGGATAGTAAATGCTGCTTTCCTACGGGCCTTCTTTTTTTGACTTTAATTATCCCTCCCCCGGGGTAGACAACCGCAAAAAGAACCGCCGGAGGGCGGTTCTTTTGCGGTTCTCTTCACGCAGAAAGCTGTTTGTTCAGTCTCCGAAGGACTCCTTGCCGGTGACGGTCTCGGGGACGATCTTTACCAGCATGGTGCGCTGCATAGAGTGTTCGGCGCAGAGGACGGCCCGGGACATGGAAACGGGGTCCAGCGCCTGCACCAGCAGCTTCAGGGCGTACAGCTTCTCCTCCGGGTCCTGCACCAGTACGGCCCTGCCCTGCACAAGGGCGGACTTGTAGGCGGTGGTCAGCTCGCCGGGGATCAGCTCTGCCTTGGACACGGCGGACAGGCACACGGGCGGCTCCTTCGTCAGGATGTCCCACTTGCGGCCGGCGCCGGCGCAATGAAAATACACCGCATTGCCCTGCTCGTCGGCCACATGGTTCACGGGCACACAATAGGGGGCGCCGTCACTGTCGGTCATGGCCAGGGTGGCATAGGTGGCGTCACGCAGTACCTGCCAGGCAAAGGCGGCGTCACGTTCCTTGTCTTTTCTACGCATAGGATGCATGGTCTGTCCTCCTTATCTCTGTTTCGCCCCACGGGGCGCAGCATACGGTTTCATCACATAATGGGGCGGCCCAGCAGCTTCTCGAACCGGGGCAGCATACCCTCGTCCACATGGCCGGCGTTCTGGCACATATCGTAACCGGGCAGGTTGTTGCCCTCCACCAGCACGGGGCCATCCGGCGTGATGGCCACGTCCCAGCCGATATATTTCAGGTGCGCCTCCACCCGCCTGGACGCGGTGCGGCACAGCTCCAGCGCCTGGTCGAACAGGGGGATCTGGAAGCCCATGATCTCTGTACCGGTGACGGGGTGGCGCTCGTAATATTTGCCGGTCTTGTCGCAGAAGGCGGGGCGGTACAGCTGGCCGTGCTCGTTCACCGGGGCGTACATACCGCCGGAGGAGACATTGTCCACGCACACGCCGCCCATGCCCATGCGGACCAGGGCATAGACCATCTGCGCGCCCTGCGCTGTCACCAGCGTGACGATACGGACGGTGTTCACCGAGTCGGGGCACAGCTTATTCATGTCCGGATGCTGGCGGATGGGCTCCTCGATCAGCAGCTGGCCGCCCTTGATCAGCCGGTCATACAGAGCGTCGTAATCGTCGATGTCCGCTGTGATAAGACGCTGGATGCCCTCGCCGCCGCACAGCCCAGCGGGCTTGCAGAAGATGGCCTCCGTACCGGCGCAGAAGTCCCGCAGGCCCGCGGCGTCCGTCTTACGCAGGTCCAGGAAGCGGCGCTTCAGCAGGTCGGAGAAGATGGTGTCGAACTCGATCTTGTCGTTGAGTTGATAGAAATACGCCGGATCGTTCATCTGCCGGGTCAGGGCCTGGTTCTGCACGGCGGTCATATAGGTCTTCCGCACCGCGCCGCGGCGGTTCGCAAAGCCGAACACATGGTAGTCCAGATAGCCGATGCCGTAGCGCACCTCGCACCATACTATGTCGCAGAAAATGCATAGGCGGTTTTTGCCTGTCTCCTCATGGACGGCGTTGATGTGCAGCTTCATCCGCGCGAAGCTGAGATGCTTCAGCTGGCGAAAAAAGGTCGCAAGTTTTCTTCCCATAACAGAGTACCTCCCTTTTTTCTTCCCGCCGCGCAGGGGCGGAAAGACAGATCATTGCCGATGCAGTATCCGCCGCAGCGGTCCGGTCACCAGACCGCGCTCATAGCGGTTCATGCCGAACAGCCACATACTGGCGGCGTACACCGCCACGAACAGCAGTCCCGGCGGAATCAGCTGCCAGTAGGTGGCGGGATGGACGAACACCGCCAGCAGCACCGCCACGGTGGTGGGCAGCACCATGGCCGGCAGCAGATGGCTGATATGCCGCCAGAAGCCGGGGATGTTCAGGCCGATGTGCTTGTAGTAGTAGCGGTTCATCAGGAACACGTTGCCCACCAGCGTGGCGACCGCCGTGCCGATGGCCGCGCCCAGGCCCTGCCATTTCATGCACAGGGGGATGGAGATCACGATGTTGCCCACCAGTACGCCCAGATAGACCAGCGAACGGTATTTGTGCATATTCTTGGCACGCTGTATCTCGATGCCCACGGTCTGTATGTTGGTCCACAGGCAGGCAAAGAACAGCAGCAACGCGGTCCAATAGTCGATGCGGAACTGCTCGCCGCCGCCCCACAGCACCACGAAGGACTGGCCGATAGCCACGAAGCCCAGGAATATGCCGCCCAGCAGGATAAACTGCAGCCGCCCCACCTTGGTAAACAGGGCGTCCAGCGTCCGCATGGGGGCGTTCTCCGCCACCAGACGGTGGACGCGGGGCGTCATCACGTTGGAGATGGCGTTGCCGAACAGCAGGAAATAGTTGTTCAGCTGCGAGGCGATGACGTAGACCGTCACCGCGGCGGAGCCGTGGAACCACGTCAGCAGCTGCCGGTCGATGGACCAGTTGATGTTGTCCACCACAATGCCGATGAACACATACAGCGTAAAGCCGAACATCTCACGCAGCAGCGCGAAGTCGTAGTGCCGGAAGGCAAAGGGCATTTTCAGCCGTGTCAGGCAGTAGGTGATATTGATCACGCCGCTGAGCACGGTGAAGATCAGCGAGACGATGGTCAGCGTCACGGACCGGTAGCCTATCAGCAGCAGGGGAATCATAATGAGGGGGTTCAGCACCTGCTTGCCCATGGCTACGATCTTCTGGAACAGATACCTCTCGTTGATGGTCACATGGCTCTCGAACACGCTGATGGGGAACGTCAGCGCAGCATTGACCGACATGATACGCAGCAGCCGCTGGGCAAGGTCGATCTCCTCCGCTGTCAGCTTCTTGCCGAACACCACATCGCAGTAGGACAGCCCGAAGCCGATGGCCAGCACCAGCGCACCCAGGATGAGGTACGTTATCAGGAACATACCGTTCAGCTTGGCGCAGCCCTTCTTGTCGCCGGCGGCACGGAAGCGGGAGTAATACCGCACATAGGCGCTGCCCAGGCCAAAACTCAGTAAATTCAGATAGGAGATGATCGGCAGCACCGCCTGGTACACGCCGAACTCGCTGTCGCCCAGCTGTCGGAGCATGATGGGCGTGTAGACCAGCGAGATAACGGTGCTCAGCGCCATGGACACATAGCTCAGCGCGGCACCTGCCCGTATTTGGTTCACTTGCAACGCCGCACTTCCTTTCGTCGATAGCATAGCACTTTATTATAGCCTAAAAGTACGTGTATGTAAAGTCGAACGCCGGTAAAAAGTGGTTTTCTTTCCTGCCCGTATCTGGTACAATGGGACAAATGAAGGGAGGGTGCGCCATGGCCAATAAAAAGCTGAAGCTGCTGTATCTGGCGCGGTATCTGCGGGAGGAAACAGACGAGCGCCACCCCAGGACCGTTCAGGATATGATCGCTTATTTGGAACGCCAGGGTATTTCCGCCGAGCGCAAAAGCATCTATGACGACCTGGAGCTGCTGGAGCTGTACGGCATGGATGTGCAGGCTGTCCGGGGCAAGACCTACGGCTATTTTCTTGGCGAACGGGAGTTCCAGCTGCCGGAGCTCAAGCTGCTCATTGACGTGGTCCAGGCGTCGCCCTTTCTCACACAGAGCAAGAGCATGGAGCTTATCGCCAAGCTGGAGCAGCTCACCAGCCGCCCCAATGCCCGCCAGCTGCGCCGTCAGGTCTATGTCATGGACCGTGTCCGCACCCACAATGAGAAGCTCTATTACGCCATCGACGGTCTGAATACCGCCATCAACGATGACCGCAAGGTCACGTTTCGTTACTTCGACTGGACACCTGATGGCGGCAAGGCCTACCGCCGCGGCGGCACGCCCTATGAGACGAACCCGGTGGCCCTCTGCGTGGATAAGCATTACTATCTGGTGGCTTACGACCCGGCCATTCAGGACTATCGCCACTACCGTGTGGACCGTATGGAGTCCCTGACCGTTACCGACACACCCCGCGATCCGCTGCCGGAGCAGTTCGACCTGGGTAAATACGTCAAAACGATTTTCGATATGTACAATGGCCGCACCGAAACGGTGCAGCTGCGCTTTGACCGGGCCCTCATCAATGTAGTCATGGACCGCTTCGGCGCTGATGCGCATATCCGCCCAGATGGAGACCGTATCGCAGTTACCGCCCCGGTGGAGGTAGGTCCTACATTTTACGGCTGGCTGTTCCAGTTCGGCGGTCAGGCCGAGCTTCTTGCGCCCGACCATGTGCGCCGTGATTTCACCGAACACTGCCGGCAGGCACTGGATAGGTATCGCGGCGATGATACGCCGAGAAGTTGACCATAATTTTTGTTATCGTAAACCAAAGCCGCCCATCAGGGCGGCTTTAACTATATAATGAAAAAGCTCCCGGGACGCGGAGATATCCGCCTCCCGGGAGCCCTCCCTGTCGTGCAAAGCGTACCCCACGCTTTGCATCCCCCTCAGTAAATGGCTTTACCACAGATAAAAATAGCACAACACGCTCGTTTTTTCAAGAGGAAATTCTGCTTTTTTTAAATAATTTTTCCGGCGCAGGAATTGTTTTCCATCTATTTCCAAACATTTTTCCAAAAATTACCACTAAACTCCATGGATAAAAGCTTTCTCCGGCGGTGGAACCGCCACCTCCCAAAGCGCCCTCCGGGCGGCTTTGGCGCGATTTGATAATCGCCAAAACCGGTAGCGCACAAAACCATACCGTGGCAACAGGGCAGCGGCGCGCGACAGCGCCACGCGGGAAGCTGTGCTGGCACAGTCCTTCTGACCGAGGAAAAAACTGGAAAAATCTCCGTGGTCGCGTGGGAAAATTACCCGCAAGGAACGTTTCGCCCCGCGCCAAGGGGTTCTTAGACCGTAGGTCTAAGCGGCGTTTTTGGCTACTTTTGCCGCCGGGGGCAAAAGTAGCTCGCGCTCGGGGGCGCGAAACCCTCCCTACGAAAATTTGAGAAAAAACAACCAACCTCACTTTACGCAAAACCCACTTCACTTGCCTAAATTGTAACCGAATTATGAACGGGATTTTGGATGTATTTCTGGCTATATAGTTTACATAATGACTTTTCGATTTTGACTGGAAAATTTTTCCAGCTAAGTTGTTGCATTTTTTGAAAATCTCTATTTGAATTGCATAAATGCTGCGTTACACAAGAATTACGCTTTACAGGTGCTCAAATTAATTGCGTAAATTACTGGTAAATTATGGAAGAACTGGAAATTATTTCCAATTCCGGGCGGTTTTTAACGGCGCGATGTCACTATCTCAAAAATGGAAATAACTGGCAACAAAATCCGTAAAAATTTTTACAACATAATGATGTTTACGTTGTAAACCGCTGGCGAGAGTGGCGAGGTCAAGTCCGACACAAACAAATTTTTATGGAGGAAACAAACATGAAGAAGATCATTGCAACTGTGCTGGCCATGGTCATGGCTCTGGCACTGTGCACCACCGCTTTCGCGGCGGCTCAGAAGTATGATGCTTATGATGCCGCTACCGGATTGGCTGTTGCTAGTGAGCAGGACAAGATCCTGACTTACCACGCTGCCGAGACTGGCAAGATTGCCTACTATACTCTGGATACCATCACCAGCGGTGAAAATGGTGAAACCATCACCGCTGGTACGGACAAGTATGTCAAGTGTGCTGCCGCTGATGCTGAATTTGTCCTGAAGTATGACGGCAAGGATATCATCGCTATGTATGTGGCCAAGGTTACTGACATCGAGTATGTTGGTGAGGGTGTGGCTTACACCAACATCGGCACTGCTTGCGGTCAGTACAAGCTGGCGGCTGGTGTCAACGGTGAGACTACCGCTGACAAGTTCTATACCGCGACCTCCAAGCTGGATCAGAAGGTCCACCTGTTTGTCAAGAACAGCGCTGGCACGGTGAACCTGCTCGTTAATGGCATGGTCGTGAAGACCATCGATAAGGGCACTCTGGACAGCAACCTCGTGGGTCACACTTGGGTTGTTGATGTTGAGAAGGGTATTGCTAAGTGCTCTAACTGCAACGCTACCGGCAAGGTCTATAAGACCTTCGTGGAAGTCCCCAATGGCGTTGAGGCCGACATGGTCGCCGGTGTGTGGGTTGTCGCTGACAAGACCGCTACAAAGCCCGCTGATGGTACCAACAGCTCCCCCAAGACCTTTGACGCTGGTATCGCTATGTACGTCGGTATGGCTCTGACCTCCGTCGCCGGCTCCGCCGTCGTCATCGGCAAGAAAAAGGAGTTCTAATTAAACTCAAAAAAGAGAAAGGCCCATTGGGCCTTTCTTTTTTTGCGCTTAATTATACCTCCCGCTGCCGCGGGAGGTATAGTAAATGCTGCTTTCCTACGGGGCCTTTCTTTTTTGACTTTAATTATCCCACCCCCTGGCGGGGGTGGGGTGAATAAAGATTGCTTGCCCGCTGGGCCTTTCTTTTTTGCGCTAAATTATCCCTGGCCTGTCGGCGCGGACAAAATAAATATCCCCCGCTGCCGCGGGGGATAAATATATATACCTCCCGCTAACGCGGGAGGTATACGAGGGATTATATTAAAAAGAACCGCCGGAGGGCGGTTCTTTTGCGTTTCTCCCTGACAGGGGAAGGCTTCTCTCGTTCACTTCGTTTTTCTGTGCCTGCGGCGGCGCTTGGCTTTTTCGCGGGTGCAGTGGAAGGGCTCGTTCTCCCGGGCGGCGGCAAAGGCGGCTCGCTCCGGGTCGGTCAGGGGCGGCACCACGCGGCGACCCTGCCAGCTACCGTCCTCACGGTGCACCACGGACATCCGCACGGGGAACAGGCCGTGATTTTCACAGCGGAACACGCCGTAATACACGTCACCCTGGGGATACCACGACTCCACGGCCCCGGGCTGGCGGCACAGGGGGCAGGGCACGATACGCGCCTGACGGCTGTTGAGCAGCTGCTCACGCTCCGGCAGCGGTGTGATCTTCTGACGGGGCTGCTTGGGGTACGTCTCACGGCTGAACTTAACGCCGCGGCGGCGCTTATGCTTGGCTTCAGCCCGGGGCACGGTGGGCAGCAGAGAGCTCTCCGTCAGCCACGCGGTGATCAGCGCCGCGTACAGCGCATCGTGCAGGGCGTTGTGGAACTCATAGATCAGCGGCAGGCCGCAGTACTCCGCCGCCTGCTCCAACGCTATACGCCTACCCAGGCCGATCTCCAGCGTCCGGCAGAAGGCAGCCTGCAGGTCGATGCACGCCGTGACCGGCGGCGCGGGCAACGTCCAATAGGCGGCGTTGGCAGCCAGCACACCGTGGTCCTGGGCACCCCACTCGGCCCACAGGGTATCCTCGCCGCACCAGTCCAGAAACGCCTGATACGCCGCGGGGAAGTCCAGCTCAGACGTCAGTGCCTGGGCGGATTCCGGCAACTTTTTCGCCACAGGCGACAGCTTTCGGTAGATGGACGGCCGGATGTGGGCGTTGAATGCGTCCACCACGGGGCCGCCGGGGCGCGCCAGCCGCACCGCGCCGATCTGAATGATCTCCTCCATGCGCCGCCCGCCAAAGGGCTGGTTCCATTCCAGATCCAACACGATCACGCCGCCTTACCTCCTTGCGGAAAAAGTCATATTAGATATATTATACTCCCATGCTGTCGGAAACGCAAGGGAAACAGGGAGACGCCATAGGCGTCTCCCTGTTTCCCTGCCGTGCAGCTGCCCCGAAGAAAAGCGCGTCAGACGGTGGCATCCACCGGGATTCGCTGGCGGTCCACCTGCACCCAATGGACGCGGACGCCGCCGCCGGGCTGCTCCGTGGCGCAGAACACCACGCCGCCCATATGGCCCTCCACCGGCACGCCGCCGCTGAACAGCGCCGCAAAGCGGCGGATGTAGCCCGCCAGCTCGCCGATGGTCTTCACCGGCAGGTCGGGCGCGAGATAGTCAAAAAACTTGTGCATACGGCACCTCCAATATCATGAATTCAGTGTTCTTCCTTTGACTGTACCCATCTTACCAAGTTTGCTGTCCTAAAAAACGGACAGTTCTTCGGCGCACTTGTGCTTTTTGCCGGCGTGTGGTACAATGTGCGGGAGAAATCGAGCCAGGAGGTGGCCGCCATGACCGAGATGAATACCGCGCCGCAGCTGGCCCCGCGGGAGCGATGCACCGGCTGCGCCGCGTGCTGCAATGGCTGTCCCAAGGGCGCTATCCGCATGGTGCCGGACCGGGAGGGCTTTCTGTACCCGCAGGTGACCGATGGCTGTGTCCAGTGCGGCCACTGCACGCATATCTGCCCGGTGCTGAAGCAGCGGGAGCCGCGCACCGAGCCGGCAGCGTTTATCGTCTGGAACGGCGACGAGGCCGTGCGGCGTAACTCCACCGCCGGCGGCGCGTTCTCCGCCCTGGCGGAATACGTGCTGGAGGGCGGCGGCGTGGTGTTCGGCGCGACACTGGACAGCGGCCTGCGGGTCAGCCACATCGCCGTGAAAAACTTGCACGATCTGCCCCAACTGCGGGGGAGCAAGCCGGTGCAGAGCGACGTTGGCGAGAGCTATCAGCAGGTACGGCTGTATCTGGATCAGGGCCGGCAGGTGCTGTTTTCCGGCACGCCCTGTCAGGTGGACGGCCTGTACCGCTATCTGGGCGAGCACCCGGAACGGCTCATCACCTGTGACGTGGCCTGCAGCGGCGTGGGCAGCCCCGGCGTGTGGGAAAAATTCGTGCGTTCCATGGCGTACATCAAGCAGCAGAAGCCCCTGTCCGTGGACTTCCGCGGCAAGCTGAACGGTGAAAGCACGCGCCGTTTCCACGTGACCTTTGAAAACGGCGGGCAGTACGACGCGCCGCTGCTGCGGTCTGAGGTGGGACGCGGGCTGGCGCGGGGTATGTTCCTGCGGCCCGCCTGCCACACCTGCGGCTATACCAGCACGGACCGTACCGGTGACCTGACGCTGTGCGACATGACCGGCGGCGCCATCACCCCGGAGGAAAAGCGCCTGGGCGTATCGCTGCTGCTCATCAATACCGCTAAGGGCGCCCAGATGTTTGACAGTCTGCCGCTTCACCGCCGACGCTGCAGCCTGGCCGAGGCCGTGGCCGCCGACCGTGCGCTGCGCTCACCTACGCCGGTATCCGTGGATCGCTCCCGGTTCTTCGACGCGCTGGAGCAGGAGCCCTTCCGCCAGGTCTGCGCCCGGTTCCTGTCCGCCCTTCAGCCCCGCGAGGCCGCCGGAAAACCGCTGAAGGAACTGCTGGGCAACGTCCGCCTGCCCTTTGGAAAGAGGAAACAGAAATGACGAAAACGCTGCTGCACACCTGCTGTGCGCCCTGCTCCGTGGCCTGTATCCAGCTGCTCCGGGCCGAGGGTATCGAGCCGGTGTCCTATTGGTATAACCCCAACATCCACCCCTATCAGGAGTACAAGGCCCGCCGCGACACACTGATGGCCTATGCGCCGTCTGTGGGCGTGGAACTGATCGTGCAGGAGGACTACGGCCTGCGGGACTTTTGCCGCGCCGTGGCAGAGGACATCGATCACCGCTGCGGCCATTGCTATCGCCTGCGGCTGGAGCAGACCGCCCGCTATGCGGCTGAACACGGATTTGAGAGCTTTTCCAGCACCCTATTTGTCAGCCCATACCAGGACCATGAGTTGCTGCGTCAAACCGCCGATGAGGTGTCCGCGCAGTACGGTGTTACGTTTCTGTACCGCGACTTCCGCCCCGGCTTCCGCCAGGGACAGCAGGAGGCCCGCGAGTTGGGGCTGTATATGCAGAAGTACTGCGGCTGCGTGTTCAGCGAAGAGGACCGCTACGCCAAGCAGATCAGCAGGGACATGCAGGCCCCGGAAAAGCATCTGTAAGTTAACAATAACATATATTATGGTAAACCCAACAGTCGCGCTTTTAGCGAGGCTGTTGGGTTTTTCCTTTGGGAAAAGCAAGGCTCCCGGGCAACAGATGATATCTGCCGCCCGGGAGCTCCCCTCCTGTCGC
>ENA-OYYT01000947-OYYT01000947.1-human-gut-metagenome-genome-assembly--contig:-NODE-947-length-11034-cov-5.464250_pt1 | contig 11034 bp, 3 predicted proteins | sample MGYA00243251_ERZ653453 | MGnify/ENA primary metagenome ERZ653453 (study PRJEB26926, sample SAMN06165174) | human gut metagenome | biome: ENVO:00009003; feature: ENVO:2100002; material: ENVO:00002003...
CGAGATGCAGCGTAGTCTCGTGGGCTCGGAGATGTGTATAAGAGACAGTCAAAATTCATACCGAAATCACAAAGGAAATGAAGCATCAGCAGGGCGACCTGTTTGCAACGGCCCCCGCCAAAATGACATACTCATGCCCCGAACTCGGTATTGATGCAATGCCGGTAAGAGGCAACGCCATCAAGAATGCAGTTCTGGACATCATGGAGAATGTTGTCAGCGGCAAGGATTTCCGCGAGCGCATTGCTCATGCCGAGAACTACCTTGAGCGCAACAATGCTGAATTTGAAGCCATCTCCAAGCGTGACGGTCAGCCGTTCAAAGATGCCGAGGCACTCGAAAAGGCAGAAGAGAAACTCGCTGAATACGAGGAGAAGATGAAAGCTGAAATGGCCGCGAAGGAGGCCAAGTATGCCGAAATGGATAAAGACGTTGAGGCAGCATCCGGCATCGAGCTTACCGAGGAGGACAGCGAGCCGACAGCGAGCGAACCTGCCGCGGAATATTCAGCGGAAAATGCTAACTTTGCAAGCAATTATGAAACCAAAGATGGAAAGACAGTCAGATACACCTCCGAGAACCCCGAAGCCTACGGAGGACTGTTTGACTTCGATTTCACGGGCGAGGTACCCGGAGCCGAGGACGCAACCGAGGGAAGGCGAGTTAATAGACGACAGCAGTCTAATCCCCCCTTACAACGGAGAAACGCTGCCCTCCTCGACACCAACGCAAGTGCCAGACTGAACGAGGCCAACGGCGAATACTGCGCACTTGAGCGCAAGTTCCGCGAGAGCAATTACATGGAGTTTACCTCTGCTGAAAAGGTGGAGAGTGCTGATGACGTTGCCTTCATCTTTGAGGAACTTGAAAACTCAAGTGTAGAGAATGTGTTTGTCGTTATGACCAAGCGAGGTATCCCCACCGTGATGCACATAAGCATCGGAGGTTTCAATTGGTCTGCCATGAACGCCGCCCCCGTCAAATTGGCCTACGACCGCATCAAGCCCGATAAAGTCTATTTCGTACACAACCATCCGAGCGGAGCATTGAATTGCTCACCGCAGGATGTGAACTGCCTCAAACAGGTTGAGAGTGCCATCGGCAAAAAGGCCGAGGGTGTAATCATGGACCTTAAGAGCGGCAAGTACGGCACCTTCGACTCATCCGGCACAGGCAGCAGCGCATCACATGACAAAGCACCTGCCCCCGCCGCACAGCGAAGATTGAGGCTCTATGCCTTCGACCGCCATGTGTTCAACCCCGACTATCAGCCGAGCGAGAAGATGGGCAACGCACAGGACGTGGCCAAATTCCTGTCCTCGCATCGTCTGGGTGACCGCAGTAAGGTGAGTGTACTTGTGTGCAACAATCAGAACCAGATTGTTGCCAACGTCCACACTACGCATACAAGCATTGACTCCAAAGGACTCGCCGAAGATATTATAAGGGCCATTGGAGAATTCGGAGGTATGCACGCCTTCCTCTACGGGGACTTTGAGCAGAGCGGCATGGTTGCTTACAGGAACCTCACCCAAGCAGTCAAGGAGCGCAGCGGCGGAGTGTATAATCTTCTGGACGTTGTGCGCATCGAGGGCAACCACACATGGAGCGCACGAGACAACGGTTATGTATATGAGCCGGGCAGCGAGTATGGAGCATCGCCGGAGGGCGACATTCGTTTCCGCGAGGTCGAGGACGATGCCGTGCTGAAGGAGTTTGCCGAGGGCAAGACAGTCAAGGCATACCGCACTATGCAGGTGATTGACGGCAAACTCTATTCGCCTATGGCCACGAAGGTAGGCGGCAAGGCCACACCAGAAATCAAACTCGGTGTGCCTGAACAGGCCGAGGAACACCCCGAAATCATCAAGCGCACCAAGGTAGGCAGAGATGGAGTCGAGGTAGGATATGTGGTAATCGACAAGGGTCTTGGAAAAGGCACACTTGAAGTTGCCTACAATCCATCAATCCACGCATCGCTCACCCCACTAAATGACCAATTCACCTCTGCCGACATACGCCCCAATCTCGTAATCGTAGAAACTCTAATCCCCAAGAGCGAACTCACGAGCGGTTATCGCGCACCGATGGCCAAGGATGCCGTTGGTGAAATGTCATGGCACAGCGGAACAGTCAGTGGAAAGTTGGCTGAACTCGGCAAGCCCCGCCGCGTAATCCTGTCGCGTTACGACATGCCCGTGAGGATTGTTCCGTTCAAAGAAGTCGCCCAAATGATTGCCGCTCAACTTGAAGGGACAGACATTGCTATTCCATACAACGTAGTAACGCCCCAAGTAAGAATGGAGTTACCGCGATTGGGAATTGCAATCAGTGACTCTCCGAGTGGCAGCGTTGGCGAAAGCAGGGACTTCGGCAAGGCTGAATACATCACCGACCAAGAGATTGAGCGCATCAACGCCCATCAGCAGGAAATGGCCCAGACTTCGGCTGAGGCCAAGAGCAGCCATGCAGAAAAGTTGGCCAAGAAGTTCAACACCCCCATACAGGTAGTTGCCGACCCCAAAGAGCTAACGAGCGACAATGCCGAGCGACAGGCTCGAATGCGCAGGAGCAAAGGATTCTATGACCCCGCCACAGGCAAGGTTGTAGTCGTACTCCCCAACAACGCCAATGTCGAGGATGTTGCCGAGACCATCTTCCATGAGGTTGTAGCCCACAAAGGATTGCGAGAACTGATTGGAGAGGAGAACTACGATGCCTTCTGCGATGAGGTGTACAGCCACCTCAAAGACGACCTGAAACGGCAGGTGGATGAAGAAGCCACACGCAGTTTTGAACAGGAGCCGGAGAAAGGTTACGAACACGCCCGTAGAAAGAGCGTTGACGAGATGTTCGGACGAATGAGCGAGAAGGGCTTTGAGGACTTTACCAAGGCAGAGCGCGGCATTTGGGCGAAGCTCAAAGAGGCCGTAATGAAAGCCATTGACAAGTTTCTCGGCTCGTTGAAACTGCCGAAGTGGGTAAAACTCGGCGACAACGAGTTGCGCTATATGCTGTGGCGTAGTCACGAAAAACTGCGCGGCAAGGGTGATTACGTTGACATGGCTCGTGATGCAGCCAAACGTGAGGAGTTAGGGCTTGACCGAATAGAAAGCGTATGGGAACGTGAGGGAGATGCGAATATCGAAGTGGCCAACAAGCGATTCAACGAAGAACTTACCCGCTATCAGAATGGCGAGATGAAACCTCATGAAATTCTTCATCTTGGTTATCCGCGAGGCGCGATGCGCAACTTCCTGCCTAACCTGCCTATCGTAATGCGTCAACGTGTAATCCGAAAAGGCTCTGAGAAGAAGCATGATGTGGATGTGTCCGCAATAATGAATATGCCAAACCACTTGGCCTCCCCGATATTTATTTTCCAACGCAGCGAGGATACTATCGGAGTATTGACCGACATGAAAGACCGAACCGGGAAAAACGTGTGTGTCGCTATTGAGTTGAAGAGACAGATGCAGAACGGGAACGCGTATCTGGAGGTGAATGACGTGCGCTCATTTCATGGAAGGGATTTCAAGAATATCGTGGAGCCGATTGTAAACAATCATACGTTGAGATGGGTAGACAAATCAAAAGGACTTGCCTATCTCTCCTCAGCGTCACAACCGGTTCAGCAGGAAATAGACAGGCAAGTCCTTGAAGATGCTGCAAAGGTAATAAAAAATTTTGAGAATCCGCTCACAGATGATGATTTGCGTTTCCGAACCGTCTCGAACGGAGCCGCGCGCAGGGAGTATGACGAGCGCGTGCGTACCAGGAAGAAGGAGAATCCCGGCGACAAGAGAGCCGAGAAGAGGACAAACCATGCCGCGCAGCTTCATGAGGCGTATATGGACGGCATGCGCTCCCTGCGTGTTCTGCAGGAGGCCGTGAGCCATGAAACCGGCAGCGAGATTGAGTCTCACGAAGATGCGTATGAATACGAGAATCAGCTGAGCAGCCGAAACAAGAGCGGTGAAGAGGAATACAAGCGTGAGTATATGAAGCCAATGTTCGATGCTATTGCGGAAATATGCAGCGGCAAAGAACATAAGCGGAAGTATGGAGAGCTGATTGACTATGTCTTGGCAAAACACGGTCTTGAACGCAATGCGTTTATGCGTGCACAGGCAATTGCCAACGGCGTAGACTCCGACAAGGCTGACGCTACCGACTACGCCGGTCTTACTGCCCTCACAGGCGAACAGGACGTGGCAGATGCGGAAATTGCGGCCGCTCAGATGGTGAGAGCCTACGAGGCGGCAGTTGACACATCCTCGCTATGGAAGACCGTCAATGCCGCGACAAACGCGATGCTTACCACCCGCTACACCAGCGGACTGTTGAGCAGAGATATGTATGACACCATCCGCACACAGTATAAGAACTACATCCCGCTCAAGGGCTGGGAAGAGACAGTCGCAGCAGATGTGTACGAGTATGCGGGCGGTGGATACGGACTCGGTTCGGCACTTATGAAAGCCTATGGGCGCAGCAGTGTCGCCGATGACCCGTTTGCCACGATAGTCACTGACGCGCAACGAACAATCATGGAAGCCAACCGCAACATAATGAAGCAGAGATTCCTCAACCTCGCATTGAATCACCAGACCGACCTGCTTACCGTCAACAAGCAGTGGTATGTCAGACAGGCTGACGGCTCATGGTTGCCCGACAATCCTGTCATACCTGCGGATGCGGACGCAGACTTAGTCGATGCGATTGTCAAACAGCATGAGGCCGACATGCTTGCGCTGGAATCTGTCGGCGATGCCACAAAACGCCGCGCAGGTCTGCAACTCGGACTGAATACCGTTCAAGGCGAACCCGCGCAGCATATGGTCAAGGTGAAGCGAAACGGCGAGGAATTCTGCATCTATGTCAATGGAGACCCGAGAGCGGCCCGCGCCATCAACGGCATGTTGAATCCCGATGCGGGAGAAAAGACAAAAATAGCGCAGCTCGCACAGGAAGTCAAGAACTTTATGTCAAGGGCGTTCACGACATGGAATCCCGAATTTATTGTCGGCAATCTCTCGCGAGACCTTATGTTTGCCGGTACGGCTGTAACTATAAAAGAGGATGCGCGTTATGCCCGTAAGTATGCATGGAACATAACGAACATTCTCGCCAAGGCTTCACTGCCTCGTCTCCTATCCAAGTGGGAAAAAGGCATACTTGATGACAATGTGGACATAGAGCGGTATTTCAAGGAGTTCCTGCGTAATGGCGGAGAGACCGGCTTTACGCAGCTGAACACGGTCGATAAAGTCAAGAAAGAGATGCAGCGGTTCCTTCGGGAAGCGCAGGGCGGGGTCGAACATTTGCCTAAGAAAGCGTGGAGAAGTTTTTGGAACGGCGTTGAGTTCATGAACCGCGCAGCCGAGGATACAACACGTTTCGGAGTTTACATGACCTCCCGACAGAGCGGCAGAACCATCAGCCGGAGCATCAGCGATGCAAAGGAGATAACCGTGAACTTCAACAGAAAAGGCAGCGGGGCATGTGGCGCACGTCAGCTCAACTTCCTCTATGTGTTCTTCAACGCATGTATGCAGGCTATGGCAAATGCCGGACGTCTTGTAAAGAACAATCCGGTCAAGTCATCAGTCGCGATGGCATCGTTCTTGTCGGCAGGATTCCTTGTTCCGATGGTATCGGCCATATTTGCCTCGCTGTTCGGAGATGAGGAAGATGACTATTGGAATCTTCCCGAATGGGTGCGCCGCAACAACATATGCATCTATGTACCATTTACGAAGAAGTGGCTCACGATTCCGATAGCGCATGAACTGAGACCATTCTACGGGATAGGCGAAATAGCCTACAGCACCATGAATGGAAAGGAGACAACCGAGGATGCCGTGCTGAAAGGGGTTGAGTCATTCAGCGGGATAATGCCGATAGACTGGACCGGCAACGGTGGCGACAATGTGGTGAACTTCGCGCCGACAATTGTGCAGCCGCTGGTGCAGGTAGAACGCAATGTCGATTACTTCGGCAAGCCCATATACAAAAAGACTCCTTGGAATGAGAATGACCCGGAGTGGAGCAAGGCGTACAAAGGTACTAACGGATTACTTGTGGATGTTTCCAAGATGCTGTCGGAAGCCGGTGCCACAACCGATGAGTTCGGAGTTACCTCATATCCTCAGCACTGGTATAGCGGTGACATCAATCCCGCTATTGTGGAGCATCTTCTTGAATCATATTCCGGCGGTGTTGGAAAAACTGTAAATGGCTTTGGCAAGACCATATCCATGCTGTGGAACGAAGACGCGAGGGAGTTGCGCAATGTACCTGTCGTGCGCAAGTTCCTGCAGAGTTCCGATGAAATAGCCGTCGAGCGCAGGTTCAGCAATGAATACTTCAAGCTCCGCACGGAGTATGAGGACTCCCAGCAATATTATCGCAAGCTTTGCGAAAACGCACGACAGGATAGTGTGCTGGGAGCAGCAGGTAAAATCTCGAAGTGGCTGGAGAGTGAGCAGGGACAACGGCATATGATGCTGCGTAGTTACATGCTTCAGATAAACAGAATCGAAAACGCCATTAAACAATCCCAAAATGAAGAATTCTCCGTCCAATTGAGAGAGCGTGCAGACAGTCTGAAAAAGGAATTGGTTCAAAAGGCTGCAATGTAATTCAACAGATAAAGTTCAAGATGTATCGGTGGTGAGTAACTTTGCTGCAAACAAGTTGGCAGCGAGCTAAAGGTTGCCACCGATACAATCACCGAATAAGACATGGCAATAAAACTGAACAGATTAAGCAAAGTTCGCCCTGCGAGCGTGGAGGAGATGGACAGTATAGCCCATGCGAGGTCGCAGGGCGATGATATGCGCAGGGCCTCGGAGGTTCTGTTGCAAGCTCAAACCCTGTACCAGAATATGTACCGCTTTCGGCGCGAGAGGGAGCGGAACAAACGATATAACTACGGCGACCAATGGAGCGACATAGTATGTGTGAACGGCAGGAAAATGACCGAGGAACAATACATTATGAAGCAGGGAAACATCCCGCTGAAGAATAATCTTATTCGCCGCCTCGTCCGTAATGTAATCGGTGTTTACCGCAGTCAGGCGACCGAGCCGACCTGTTATGCCCGCGACCGTGACGAGCAGAAATTGGCCGAAACCATGTCAACCGTGTTGCAGTACAATATGCAGCTCAATCGAATGACCGAGCTGTATGCGCGTACTATGGAGGAATTTCTTATCTCCGGCATGATTGTTCACCGCAAGTGGTTTGGCCGACTCAACGATAAGGAGGATTGTTGGACGGAATATGTTCAGCCCAACAACTTTTTCATCGACAACAATATGCGCGACTTCCGCACATGGGACTGTTCCTGTGTGGGTGAAATTCATGATGTCAGCTTTGAGGACGTGTGCCATGAGTTTGCCAAGACCCCGACCGAGTATGCACAACTCGCCCAGATATACAGGGCCGCAAGAGAGAAAATCGTGCTGACCCAAGCATGGGAGCAGTTCGGTTTCTCGCAGACCCCCGAAATGGATTTCCTTGTGCCGAGGGATGAAAGCCGGTGCAGGGTTATCGAGGTGTGGCGCAAGGAAACGAAGCCCCGCTATTGGTGCCATGACTACAACAACGGCGATGTCTTCAAGATTGAAGTCGAGGACTACAACGAAATGGTTGTTGAGGAAAACACCCGCCGCATGATGCAGGGGCAAGCCGCAGGGATGCCGGAGGATGAAATTCCGCTGATTCGTGCCGAGTGGTTTGTTGACTCCTTCTGGTATTATTACTATCTGACTCCCTTCGGCGACATACTGCGTGAGGGCGAGACGCCCTACGACCACAAGGGACACCCATACGTGTTCAAGGCGTATCCTTTCATCGACGGCGAGATACACTCGTTTGTCAGTGACGTAATCGACCAGCAGCGCTACACCAACCGCCTCATCACACTCTACGATTGGATAATGCGAGCATCGGCAAAGGGGGTGCTGATGATACCGAGCGACACCATACCGCAGGGGATGTCTCCTGAGGACTTCGCGGATATGTGGAGCCGGCATGACGGCGTAATCGTCTACACCCCCTCGACGAAGCACCGCGAGATGCCGCGGCAGATACAGGCCAACTCCACCAACATAGGTATCAACGAACTGTTGAACCTGCAACTGAAATTCTTTGAGGATATTTCGGGTGTGAATGGAGCGTTACAGGGTAAGCCGGGCTATGCCGGCATGTCGGCTGCGCTCTACAATCAGCAGACGCAGAACGCCACCACCTCGCTGCTCGACCTGCTGGACACTTTCAGTGAGTTTGTGCGCGATGCCGCCTACAAGGATGTCAAGAACATTCAGCAGTTCTACGACCAGAAGCGAGTCTACAACATTGCCGGTCGAGCAGGAACACAGATAGAATACGACCCGCGAAAAATCCGCGATGTGGAGTTTGACCTGTCAATCGTACCGAGTACGGCGACACCTGCATACCGAGCAATGGCAAACGATTTCCTCATGCAGCTGTGGCAACAACAGGCCATTTCTCTGGAGCAGCTTCTGCAAGCGGGCAATTTCCCGTTTGCGGACGAACTGCTGCAGTCTATCCAATCTCAGAAAGAACAGTTGGAGGCAGGACAGATGCCGGAGGGAGTATCACCGCAACTGTTGGCACAGGCGCAGCAGGGCGCGAACATGGACGCAGTGAACAAACTGAACGGAGCCTTTCGCGGACCGCAGACGCAACCCCATACGGCAGCTTAAAAGGATGCCGCCGACACCACCTTGGGAACATACTTAAGTTTGTTACTGCCGCGAGTTACGACTTGCGGCAGTTCCATTTCGTAGAAGCATACGTGCAGGCCGATGGCACGAGTCATAAGGAGGTCGTCGTGTGTGCCCTGGCGGGCGCCAAATGAGCCGTTAGGCTTCTTCTCGTAGTTGAGGTATTCGTCAAGGCAGCGCTTGTCGCGCTCTACATACAGGCCCTCACGGATAACCTTTACAAGCGTGGAAATAATCATGGGCTTAGTGGCGATGTTGGTATGGAAGCCATAGCGCACCGGGAGGCCCTGAATTATGGCGTCTTCTGCCTGTTTGCGGGCATAGAGGTTGGGATAAATGTCTTTTATCTGATTGAGGATGGCCGTCGATTGGTCACCGTCAACATTACGGTCGCGATCGTGTGTCTCAAGCGTGTTGCTCTCTATTACGAGCAGGGAGTTGTCATAGAAGGCAGCTATCTGAGCCGCCTTCCAAGCCAGCAGGTCCATGTCGATATGGCCGTACCACTGAGCAACGACCGCAGGCTTGCCGCCATCCATCATCAACAGACGGTCAAACACCACGATAACGGACCAGTCTGCCTTATGGGAGCGTCCGCCGACGTCGACAACCGTAAGGTAACGGTTAGTAACCTCCTCCGGGTCGTTGGGGCTGACAGGGTCCGGCAGGTTCCACACTTGCAAAATGCCCTGCGCATCCTCGTGGAAGCGCAAATCGCGTAGAGCGTCCTCGCCCTCGTCTCCATGCGCGTATATGTCGCCGACATAGCGAGGGGGAGTTTGGGTGGTGGGGCGCAATGCCTCGACACAATATTTATCGAACACGGCAGAGCCGGAGTTTACAAAAGCCTCGACATCGTCAGATGGATATTCGGAAGCCATGGAACCGTGGTCATGATACTTTGCGCGCTCCTCGACATACCAATGAATGCCCTCCAACGAGGCGCCGATATTCCAGAGCCACCACAGGTATTTCCCACACTCCTCGCGATCGGAACGAACGGCACCGTTGAGGCGGTTGTCGAAGAGCCAAGAGGCGAAAGCGAGCCGCTCAATCTCACTCTCAAAGGGAAGCTGATACAGCTCAATATCGAACCAGGAAATAAAGAGAGGCTCAAACTGAGATTTTATTTCCGGGTCCTTGGCGGCGACATACTCGTTGTGGAAGAAATTGCCTACACCGTTGGCAGTACTTTCATAGACAATCATAGTGTTAGGGCGATACAAGACGCCCGAACAGGCAGAGCGCACCATGTCCTCGGGCTTCTTGCCGTCGGTGGCTTTCCACAGGCCGACCTCGGAAAGATGGACGAGGGCATAGTCGCCGCCACGGCAGGAGTCGGGGGACTCGGCAGAACCGATGGAGATGGTGGCGTTGCGCTGCGGCACAAGCTGGGTAAGAGTGGAACCCTCGACACCGACAAGTTTCTCTTCCGAGAGCGTATAGGTGTCGCCGACCTCATGAAGCATAGTCAGAGGATATTCGCGAATCATCTTCTTGAACATGCCTTTAATCTTGCGGGCGCCCTCGTTGTAATTGGAAACGATGAGGGAGTTGAGGCCGGTGCGGTGGATGAGCTGAAGCCACGCCATATAGAGCTGCGAGGTTGTGGAGCCACCCCACTGTCGGGCCTTGAGCAGTATGACGCGGATAGGCTCGTCCGCAAGGCGCATCTGCTCGAGCAGGGCCACAAAGCGGCGTTGAGGATATGTGAGGCGAAAGAGGCAGTCGGGCTGACCGACCTCTTTGTTCTTGATGTAGACGAATGTTGCGGCCCAGAATGGGAAGTCATGCAGGCAACGCAGGCGCACGAATCGGTCAATGACGGCCTCTCGGTTTTCGGGCGTCGGCTCGGCTTGCATGACCTCGCGCAGAAAACCGGTGATGCCGCCGTGGGCGACAAGCTCGCGCACAAGTCTGTTGCCGACCATGGAAGCGGGCAGCCACATTTTAGGGAGAGGGAAGTCAGGGATGCTGATCTCTGCCCTTTCCCCGACGGAGCCTTGGCCGGTAATAGGGTTGAAAGGTGCGAACATGACGCTGCGCCTGCGCGTGTTTTCGGCGATTATGTCGGAGATTGGGTCTTTACTTTTCGTTTTAATACTTGCCATTACGAATTTTGAAGAGACGCTCGATGGCGGTGGATGGTTTCATGTAGAATTTTGGCGCCGGGGAGTTGACCACCTTGTGGATGATGCGCGGCAAATCCCAGCACGGGTGTGCTTTTCTGAGAACAAGGACACGAGAGTATATTTCCGAGAACATCTCCCGCTTTGTG
>ENA-OYYT01000966-OYYT01000966.1-human-gut-metagenome-genome-assembly--contig:-NODE-966-length-10894-cov-3.835686_pt1 | contig 10894 bp, 9 predicted proteins | sample MGYA00243251_ERZ653453 | MGnify/ENA primary metagenome ERZ653453 (study PRJEB26926, sample SAMN06165174) | human gut metagenome | biome: ENVO:00009003; feature: ENVO:2100002; material: ENVO:00002003...
TGGCCGGATGGATGCCGTTTTCCCGCCAGGGCGGCGTCATTTTGTATCACCCGGCGGCCCCGTCCTCCGGTAACGATTCGGATGAAAAACCGCCGGTACAAAGTCTATACCGGATATTGCAGGCCGCGGGGCTTTCGGTGCCGGATTTTGAAGCGTTTTATCTCGATCTAAACCACCGGCTGCGTCATGAGGCAGCGGATGCCGTTTTGTGGGAGGAGAAAGCCTGTGCCGTTTTGGGGGCACTCACAGAGGAAGAAGCGGTGCTGACAGCGGCGGCCGTGGTGCCCGGTGCCCGCCGCCAGGGATTGGGAAACCGGTGTGTCACGACACTGATGGCCCAGCACTCAGAAGTTTCGTTCTGGGCCCTGCGCGGCAGTGGGGAAAACCGGGAGTTTTACCGAAAACTGGGCTTTGTCGAAGTGGGACGTTGGAAAACCGTGCCGGTGGAACCGGCCGATTCATAAATAGAAGGAGCAATAAAATGAATCATCCTTTTTTTAAACTGGACAGCCGTCTGGTGAAGCTGGGCGAACAGGCCATGGAAGAGGCCCGCACGGCCTTTGCCGGCATTGAAGAAATGCAGGAATATAACCAACAGAAAATGCTGGCGGCGTTTATCCATAACGGCGTGAGCGAAAGCCACTTTGTGGGCAGTACGGGGTACGGGTATGACGACCGCGGCCGGGAAACCCTGGATGCCGTTTTTGCCATGGCCATGGGGGCCGAAGATGCCCTGGTGCGCCACAACTTCGTGTGCGGGACTCATGCGCTGACGGTGGCGCTGTTTGGGGTACTGCGTCCCGGGGACGTGATGCTCAGCGTGACAGGCAAACCGTACGATACTCTGCAGGCGGTCATCGGCCTGACGGGGGATAAAAACGGCTCGCTATTAGATTTTGGCATTCAGTATAAAGAAGTGGCGCTCACCCCCGACGGAAAGCCGGATTTGCCCGCCATTCGGGAAGCGGTCAAACAAGGGGTCAAAATGGTGTACATCCAGCGCTCCCGCGGGTACAGCCTGCGCCCGTCGCTGCGAGTAGAAGAAATCGAAACCATTGCCCGCGCTGCCAAGGAAGTGGACCCCCATTGCATCGTGATGGTGGATAACTGCTACGGGGAATTTGTGCAGGAAGAGGAACCGGTAAGCCGCGGAGCCGATTTGATGGCCGGTTCCCTGATTAAAAATCCCGGCGGCGGCATTGCGCCCACGGGAGGGTATATCGCAGGACGCCATGATTTGGTGCAAAGCTGCGCCTACCGGCTGACTACGCCGGGGCTGGGAAAAGAAGTGGGCTGCACCATGCAGGCGAACCGGGAACTATTTATGGGGGCTTTCCATGCGCCTCACGTTACCGGTGAAGCGCTGAAAACGGCGGTGTTTGCTTCGGCCCTTTTCAGCCTGCTAGGGTATGATGTAACGCCCCGTTTCGACGAACCGCGGGCCGATATCATCCAGGCTGTGATGCTGCGCAATGAAAAAGCACTCATCGCTTTCTGCCAGGGGATGCAGAAAGGGGCGCCGGTAGACTCCTTCGTAGTGCCGGAACCGTGGGATATGCCCGGGTATGACAGTCAGGTCATTATGGCAGCCGGTGCGTTTACCCTGGGGGCTTCGATTGAACTGTCCGCAGACGCGCCGCTGCGGGAACCGTACGCCGCCTGGATGCAGGGAGGGCTGAATTTCCACAGCGGCAAAGTCGGCGTGCTGCTGGGAGCGCAGTCCATGATTGACAGCGGAGTGCTGACTCTATAAGGAAAAGCTGCCTTTTCCTTGAAAAATAGGCGGACGCTTGGTATAATAAATAAGTTAGAATCGCGGCATCGATGCCGTGTCATCTGGAGGTTCAACATGGATAAGAAAACTTTCTACATCACCACCCCGATTTATTATCCGTCGGGAAATCCGCACATCGGCCACAGCTACTGCACCGTGGCCAGCGACGCAATCGCTCGCTATAAGCGAATGCAGGGGTATGATGTCATGTTCCTCACCGGCACCGATGAGCATGGGCAGAAAATTGAAGAAAAAGCAGCCGAACAGGGAATTACCCCCAAAGCGTATGTGGACGAAAAGGTACAGGTATTCAAAGATCTGTGGAAGCTCCTCAATATCAGCAACGACCGGTTTATTCGTACCACCGACGAGCCCCATATGAAAACGGTGCAGAAGATCTTCCGCGATCTGTATGAAAAGGGCGAAATTTATAAGGGCAAGTACGAAGGCTGGTATTGCACGCCGTGCGAATCCTTCTGGACGGAAACCCAGCTAAAAGACGGCAAGTGCCCCGACTGCGGACGCCCGGTGTCGAAAGCTTCGGAAGAAGCGTACTTCTTCCGGCTGTCGAAGTATGGTGACCGGCTGCTGAAGCTTTACGAAGAACATCCGGAATTTATTCAGCCCGAAAGCCGCAAAAATGAAATGATCAATTTCATCCGCCAGGGGCTGGATGATTTGTGCGTATCCCGTACCAGCTTTACCTGGGGTGTACCGGTGGACTTTGATCCGAAACACGTGGTATATGTGTGGATTGATGCGCTGCCGAACTATATTTCGGCTCTGGGATATGGCAACGGGGATGAATCGGATTACAACAAATATTGGCCCGCGGATGTCCATTTTGTGGGCAAGGAAATTGTGCGGTTCCATACCATTATCTGGCCGGCCATTCTGATGGCGCTGGGCCTGCCCCTGCCTCACCAGGTATATGGGCACGGCTGGCTGCTGTTTGGCGACGGTACCAAGATGAGCAAGAGCAAAGGCAATGTGGTCGATCCGTACGTGCTGTGTGACCGCTATGGCGTAGATGCCATTCGGTATTATCTGCTGCGGGAAATCCCGTTTGGCAGTGACGGCTTGTTCACCAATGAAGCGCTGATTGGCCGCATCAATTCCGACCTGGCCAATGACCTGGGGAACCTGCTCAGCCGTACGACCGCGATGGTGCAGAAGTACTTTGGCGGCATCATTCCCAGTGAACGCGAAAGCGATCCCATGGATGATGAGCTGATCTCTATGGCCAAAGCCCTGCGGGATAATTGCGACCACCACATTGACAAATACCAGTTCAGCAACGCCCTGAGCGAAATTTGGAAGCTCATCGGCCGCTGCAACAAATATATCGATGAAACCATGCCCTGGGTATTGGGTAAGGATGAAAGCAAGAAAGCGCGGCTGGCCTGCGTCATGTACAACCTGTGCGAATGCCTGCGCATTGTATCGATTCTGATTACGCCCTTCCTGCCCGAAACCGCGCCGAAGATTCAGGAACAGCTGGGCGTATCGGGTGAACAGATTTCCTATGCATCGGCGGCCCAGTTTGGCGTATTGCCGGCCGATGCCGTGATTCGCAAAGGCGAAACGTTGTTCCCCCGCATTGATGTGGACAAAGAAATCGAAGAGCTGACGAAGATTATCGGCAATACGGCTCAAAAAGAACCGGAAGCGGCCGATAAGGAAGAAGCGAAAAAGCCCGAAGGGCTGGCACAGATCGGCATTGATGATTTTGCCAAAGTGGAACTGCGGGCCGCAAAAATCCTCAGCTGTGAACCCGTTAAGCGTGCGAAAAAGCTTTTAAAGATCACGCTGGACGACGGCGAGGGCGAACGGGTGATTTGCAGCGGGATTGCCCCGTATTATAAACCCGACGAACTCATTGGCAAAACCGTTGTACTGGTAGCCAATCTGAAGCCCGCCAAACTGTGTGGGGTAGAGAGTAACGGCATGCTGCTTGCTGCCGATGCCGGAGAAAATGATGTGCGCGTCATTTTCCTCGATGGCGTACCGGCCGGCAGCCGTATTCACTAAAAAAGAAAAAACCGGCGGCCTTTTCAGCCGCCGGATTTTTGCCTATAAAGGAGAACGAACGTGCGTATTTTTGATTCTCATGCTCATTATGACGACGAAGCCTTTGCAGCCGATCGAGCTTTTTTGCTGGAGCAGGATTTGCCTCAAAAAGGCGTATGGCGCGTAATCAACTGCGGAGCAAGTATCGATAGCTCCCGGCAGAGTGTGCAGTTAGCCCATACGTACGGGTATATCTATGCGGCGGTAGGCGTGCATCCGGAAGAAGCCGCCCATTTACCGGACGACTGGGTGGAACAAATCCGGCAGCTGGCCAAAGACCCAAAAGTGGTGGCTATCGGCGAAATTGGCCTTGATTACCACTATGAAGACGCCTGTCCGCGGCAGCAGCAAAAAGAGGTTTTTATCCGGCAGTTGCAGCTGGCAGAGGAACTGGATTTGCCGGTTATTATCCACGACCGGGAAGCCCATGGGGACACCATGGAGCTGCTGCGTAAGTTTCGCCCCCGGGGCGTGATGCATTGTTTTTCCGGCAGTGCCCAAATGGCAAAAGAACTGGTCTCTTTGGGCCTATATGTGGGATTAGGGGGCGTTGTTACGTTTAAAAACGCCCGTCACAGCCGGGAGGTAGCGGCTGCCGTGCCCGCTGACCGGTTGTTAACCGAAACGGATGCGCCATATATGGCGCCTGTGCCCTATCGGGGTAAACGGAATGATTCATCCCTGATTCCCTTCTCGGCCGCCGAGATCGGGGTGTGCCGGGGGATCAGCGAAGAGGAAGTACTGGATATGGGATGCCGCAATGCCTGCGCCCTGTTCGGTCTTTCGTATGAGGAGGAGTAAAAACCATGGATTCTTGTTTGATGGTCCGTGATGGAAAATTACATATCCGGCTGACGGAGCGTCACCCGTTTCATGAGGAAACACATGGGCAAGACCCCGGCCGGGAGGAAATCTGGCAGGCGTTGCAGCAGCTGGATTTAAATGCATACCGGCAGATTGTCTTTGGCGGAGGCGGGGAACCCATGTACCGTCTGGAAGACATGCTGTGGTTGTGTGGGAAAATCCGGGAAAAAAGCCCGGTGGATTTACGGCTGGATACCACCGGATTGGGAGACCTGCTGCGCGGAGAAAAGACGGCCTTTCAGTTGGAACAGTATTTCCAGGTGGTAGCCATTTACCTGCCGGTGGAAGAACAGGATGTAACGGAGGAACAGCGTAAAGCTATCCGGCATTTTGCCGTGGCAGCGGGGCTCTTTGTTCCCAAAGTATACCTGGTGGTGCCGCAGTCCAGTACAAAAGAGAAGAAAAAAGCTTGCCAGCAGCTGTGCTTACAGACAGGGGCCCGGTACAGGGAAGAAGACTGGGCCAGTTAAAATGGGACAAAAAAGACCGAAGCCGGGAACAGGTGGCTTCGGTTTTTTCTGTTTTTTAGAAGGGCTGATTCATATGCAGCATCTTTTGGGGGAACAAGCGAAGAAGCTGTTCACGGTTTTTCTTTACCGTCAACGTGGGTGACAAAAACAGTCGTTCCGGCGAATCGACTCCCAATACCAGGCGGGTTAAATCCTGAATGGTACAACAGAGATCCGGTTCTTCGTCTGTACGGGTAACGGCTTTCACTTGCCCTTTTTCAAAATCCAACCGGTAGCAACCGCTGTTTTCCGGTAAAAAGTCGTCGGTTACCTGAAGAATGGCGTGGTCCGGGTGGAACGGTGCCTTCATCAGCGAAAGAGCCGTTTCTACGTTGACAATACGCCCCATACCGCCGCAGGAGCGTTCCTGCCGAACCCGGTAAGGTTCCGTTACCAGCAACCGCAAATCAATATCAGGCGGCAAACAGCCGCCGACTTCTTCATATTGGGCCGACAGACGGCTCATAAACGAGAAGATGGCAAACAATGCTTCTTTGCCGGAATAGGCCATATCGCGAATGTCCGCCCGGCGCACCCCATTTTCCTCTTTCGGTTCAAAACAGACATAGGCTTGCAACGTCCCTTTGTCATCCCGGAACAGATACCGCAATTGGCGCTTTTGATACGGGTCGCCCATCAGAAAAGTCCACTGGTTCTCCCGCCGCAGTACCGCCAGGTTGTAGCGTTTCATAAACGTATGGCTCAGTGCCTGCATATCCGAAAGGCCTTCGTCTTTTTCCTGCATGGTGATGGATAGCTGGCAGGGCAAATGGGCAAGGTCTTCGCATTTCGCCCACTGACGCAAAGACTGCTCGCACAGTTCATACCCAAATTTGCGGTAGTACCGGTGCGAAAACGGATACAGGTACGAAAATACAAAACCGTTTTCCCGCATATCCTGTAGTTTTGCTTCAAAAATACCGCGTACAGCACCTTTCCGGCGGTTTTCGGGCCGCGACGATACATTGCCTACACCGCCACAAAGCACTTCGTGACCGTCAAAGGTAACGGTATAGTGGTAATTCATAAGACCGGCCGTCATCTGACCGTCGGGCAGAAAAGCGCCCCAGCGCTCTACCTGGTATTCTTCGCTGCTTTCCGGCAGTTGGCGCAGCCGTTCGGCTTCTTTTTCCATATCAGCGGGGAATACAAAGGCAAGAGTCGAGATCTTCTGTGCCTGTACTTTTTCTTCCAGTGTGGTTAGTTTTCGAATTTCCATAACGATGTGCCGCCTTTCCCAATCGAAGTTCGATTACCGTCATTATAGCATGGTGGAAAAAGTACCGTCAATTGAACGAAACGCAATTGTGTGTTACAATAGTACCAAAAAGAGCAGGAGGTTTTTGACATGCCAACCGCCAAAATTATTGGTTTTGCGTTGATCGGTCTTTTTGGGCTGAGCTTACTCATTTACCCCAAATGGTTGTGGAAATGTTCGCCGGCCCGCAAACTGGATGGCCCGGTGCCGCTGTGGTGGAAGATCAGCACCCGGATTATGGGGGGGCTGTTTGTGCTGGCAGTAGGATTGATTTTTGCCTATAAACTGTGATCGGACCGGGTTTGACAGCCGGGGGCGAATTCGTTATACTTAAAACGATAGACAACCGCAAAGCCCTTTTGGGTATGCGTCAATTCTTGGGACAGGAGGAATTTTCATGGCAAATATTTTGATCAGCCCCAGCAAATATGTGCAGGGCGCAGGTGAAATGAAAAAACTGGGTGAATACACGAAGGTGTACGGGAAAAAAGCCCTGGTTTTGATTAGCGAAGGCGGGTACCGCCGTATTGGCGCCGAAGTGGAAGAAAGCTTTGCCAAGGCGGACATTACCCCGGTATTTGATTTCTTCCACGGGGAATGCAGCAAAACGGAAATTAACCGCTTGCAGGACGTTGTGAAAGAAAACGGCTGTGATGTGGTAATCGGCATTGGCGGCGGTAAAATTTTCGATACGGCCAAAGCGGTGGCTTATTATGCGGGAACGCCGGTTCTCATTTGCCCCACCATTGCCTCGACGGATGCTCCGTGCAGCGCCTTGTCGGTGATTTATACCGATGAAGGGGTCTTTGAAGAATACCTGTTCCTGCCGGCCAACCCCAACATGGTTCTCATGGATACGGATATTATCGTGAAATCGCCGGTTCGTTTGACGGTGGCTGGTATGGGCGACGCACTGGCTACGTATTTTGAAGCACGGGCTTGTGAAAAGAGCGGTGCGACCACCTGTGCGGGTGGGCTGTGCACCATGGCGGCCATGAACCTCGCAAAACTGTGCTTTGATACACTGATGGAAGAAGGCGTCAAAGCCAAAATTGCGCTGGATGCCGGTGCCTGCACCAAAGCCGTTGAAAAAGTAATCGAAGCCAATACCCTGCTCAGCGGCATTGGGTTTGAAAGCGGCGGTCTGGCAGGGGCCCACGCCATTCACAACGGGCTGACGGTATTGGAAGAATGCCATGCCATGTACCACGGCGAAAAGGTAGCCTTTGGTACCTTGACACAGCTGGTACTGGAAAACGTCCCGGCGGAAGAACTGGAAGAAATCATTGGCTTCTGTGTGGATGTAGGGTTGCCGGTAACGCTGGCGGAATTGGGTATTAAAGAAGTTACCGAAGAAAAGATTATGAAAGTAGCGAAAGCGGCTTGCGCAGAAAACGATACGCTGCACAATATGCCGTTCGAAGTGACGCCTAAGAGTGTGTACGACGCCATCCTGGCAGCTGATGCCTATGGCCGTGCTTATCAGGGCTAATCACATACGATGAAATAAAAAAGCACCGTCATTTTTGACGGTGCTTTTTTATTATCAATCGGGGTATTAAGATTCTTTCCCGGCCCCAATAAAATCGATCCCGGCGCCGCAGGGATGGATCACAAGCCCCGTAACCGTTTCACCGGTGAGGTAGTACCGATCGGTATAGTAGAGCGGGTAGAAGACATACGAATCATTTAGGTACTGCTCGGCGCTCTTCATGGCTTGTAAGCTTTCATCCCCCATGGTAGCAGAAGCCTGTTGCAGCAGGGCATCATATTCTTTGCTTTGTAAGCCAGCCGGGTTTTCATCACTGTCCGAAGCGAATAAATATAGAAGGCTGAGCGGGTCCTGGTCATCAGGTGTCAAACTACAAACAGCTGCCTGGTAATCCAGATTATGGACTTTCTCGGCCAATTCCTCTTCGGGTAATACCTTCATATTAAAATAGTTGCCCAACCGGCCGTTCCATACCACCAGCATTTCGTTGAGCAGCAGTTTCATATTGTCGGTATCAGGGCCCAGTACGGTCAAAGAGGGCATAGAAGTCAGGTCTAGCTCTTCCAACACGGAGGATAGTGTGGCGAGAATGGCATCATCCTGTTGAACATAAAAACCGTCTCCTGCTAGTTCTCGATAACTTTCGCCGTTCCATGTGGCTGCCGGGGACAAAATATCATCGGCCTGCCGGGAATGAGCGGGCAAATATTGAAGGAGATTTTCCCGATTCAGTGTTTTGATAAAGAGTGCCCGGGCATCTTTATGCTTCAGTACGTCATCCTGCAGGTTCAGGCACAGTCCCCAGGTGGAATCATCGGAAAAAGTGATCAGCTGTCCACTGGAATCCTCGGCTTTATCAATTTGGTTGCCGGGAATTTCAATGACATCCACATCGCCGTTTTCAATGGCAGCCACAGGGTCGCTGACATCAACTTCTTCGTCGCCTACCAGCAAATACAGCAATGACGGCAAAGGCGTGTTTTCTCCTACATAGGTGGACGAACGGCTCAGTTTTAAATAAGTGCCTTGTTCCCAAGCATACCGGTTGGAAAAAGCAAACGGGCCATTTCCTAACGTGTATTCGGCAGAAAGGCCATAACGGCCATTGGTTTCTTCAAAAAAAGATTCGTGGCAGGGCATGAACACGGCCTGCGCGGTTTTCCGCACAAAATCTTCGTCGGGCTCGTCCATTTCAACGACTAAACAGGTGTCGCTTTTGGCGGTAACCCCGAGTTCCGAAGCCGGTAGTTCTCCGGCCGCAATCTTTTGGGCATTTTTTAACGAGTACAGTGATGTAGCAGAAGGGGAACCGGTAGATGGGTCAATCGCTCTCTGCCAGGCGAACACAAAATCCTGAGCGGTCACCGGGTCGCCGTTACTCCATACGGCATCCTCCCGCAGAGTGAAAGTGTATTGGGTATAGTCGTCGTTATGTTCCCACGAAAGTGCTACGCCTGGATAGGGGTCATTATTGCTGTCCAACCGGCACAGGCCTTCAAACAGCGCTTCAATTGCGATATCGGTGGACACATTGGAAGAAATTTGCGGGTCCAGCGACGTGGGTTCCTGGTCCAAATGGTAACGGAATGTAGCGTCGGCATTTTGAGGGGTATCACTGTTCTGACAACTGGCCAAAGCACCGATGAAGCACAGGCACAAAAGCAGACAGCATAAGCGTTTTACCACAAAAATCCTCCTTTCATACACCCAGACCCCGCCATGATGGCCAGTGGGTCATTTTGTCCTAGAATGCCCGAAAAGGCCATTCCCACGGCCACCAAAACAGCAATGGCCAAGATAACCGCGACCAGGCAGACGGCACAACCGGCTTTTTGTCCAGGTGCGGTTTCTTTCTTCTTTTTTGCGGGGATAGGAGTGGAAGGTTCTTCCCGTTTAGCCCATTCCGGAGGTGGGGTGGTGTCTTTCTTTATCTGTTTAGCGTAAGCTTTGCTGCGCGCTACGGATTGTTCCCACTTGTAGTTGCCATATAAAGGTTCTTTACAAGCAGGTGGCTGTTTTTTTCCGGATGGAGTCCCGCAAGTCGGGCACTCTTTTCCACGGTACCGGGTTCCACAGTATTGACAGATCATATGAACTCCTTTTTCGATCGGCAGCGGCAGCAAATTTTGAAAAACGGCGGCTTTTGGCCGCCGTTTTTACAAGGACTTTACTGCTTGGATGATGTCTTTTTCGCAGGGGCTTTTTTGGTGGTGCGCTTTTTCGCCGTTGTCGTTTTGGCGGTTGTTTTTGTAGCAGCCTTTTTGCGCGCGGGCTTTTTCTTTTCAGGTACCCGTGTCATGGTAAAGATATGCGCACCGAAGGGGGGAACATGCACAGTGAAGGAATAATCCATGCCGTTGTGCGGCGTATCGGTGCAAACAATGGGGTCGCGGTTCACAACGCCGCTACCACCGTAAACGTCTTCATCACTGGAAAGAATTTCTTTGATATCTTTCACAGGGAAGGGCAGGGCAAACCGGTATTCCGGTTGATCCATACCGTATGTGTTCATCACAAAGCCAATGACTTCGTTACCGTTCATACGGATATAGGAATACGTGCCGTCATCCAGGTTGTCGGCTTCTGTCCAGCGGAAGCATTCGGGATTGTATTCTCCGATGTACAAAGGCTTCGACGTCGTATAAATTTCATTCAGACGCTGCATGTACCGGTGGAATGCATCGTGCTGCGGGTAAGAAAGCAGCATCCAGTCGCATTCCTGATGTTCATCCCATTCACGCAGTTGTCCCAGATCGTTGCCCATGAAGTTGAGCTTTTTACCGGGGTGGGTGTACATGTAGGCGTACAGTAACCGGGCCTGAGCGAATTTTTCTTCATATGTACCGAAGATCTTATCCACAATGGTCTTTTTGCCATGTACCACTTCGTCATGCGAGAACGGCAGCAAAAACAGCTCCGAGTAGAAA
>ENA-OYYT01000974-OYYT01000974.1-human-gut-metagenome-genome-assembly--contig:-NODE-974-length-10830-cov-7.305708_pt1 | contig 10830 bp, 8 predicted proteins | sample MGYA00243251_ERZ653453 | MGnify/ENA primary metagenome ERZ653453 (study PRJEB26926, sample SAMN06165174) | human gut metagenome | biome: ENVO:00009003; feature: ENVO:2100002; material: ENVO:00002003...
AAAAATAACCGCCCGCTTCAAGTTGAACTTGAAAACGGACGGTCTCGATTGCAAAATGATTTTCAAATTTTGGAAAGCATGTTGAGAGGTTTCATAGCGCCTGCAAGCAATGCAGACGTATATACATCTGCTTATTTCGCGTTGCAAAATACTTGTTGGGAGCACCCAAACCCTTGAACTGCATCTCGTGGATGCAGGCTGCTTTAAGCAAACAAAAGGGAAAACTGTTTTACTTTTTGCGGAATTCTCCATACAGCCACTCTGCCAATGCCGACATAATAGCCTTGTACTTGCTGGTGTCCTCAAACAGGGAAGAGAAGGTGTCCTGCGCTTCGAGATAGCTGTCCTGTGCGGCGGTGTCAAAGGCTTTGGGGAAGATGCTCTCGGTAAAGATCTGCGGGTCGGAACTGCGCGCCAGCTTTGCCAGCTTCGGGTCGGCCAGCAGACGGTCATGCAGGGCGGTAAGCAGCACCCGGTCGGCATTGGTGAACTCACCCTTGAACTTCTCGTTGATCTTCAAAATGATCTCGTCCAGCGGCTCCTTGGGGTCGTGGCCGAGAGCACTCTTCTGGGTGACCGGCTCGTAGACGCCCTTGGCGCGCTCCAGCTCGATGGCACCGGCAAAGGTCTTTTGCAGCTTGTAATACTCCAGCTGCAATTTGCCCTCCAGATCCAGCGGAGAGACTTCGTCCGGAGGCAGCAGCTTGAGCAGGTAAGCGCAGAATACGTTCTCCTTGTGCAGCTTTTCATCGAACATCCGCGCCACCTGTGAAACGTAGCCGTACCACTTGACAAGGCTGCGCAGCAGGCGGCGGAACTGGTACCGCTCGGCCTGTGTTTTCTGGTTGTAGCGGTCTGCCACCGGCTTCAAAACGCTGCTCATGCGGCCCACGGCGTTTTTATCCTGCTTGGTGCTGCGGAAATACTCCTTGGCAAAGGCTTCCACGTCTGCATCGGAATAGACGGCAAAGCTCCGCAGTTCCTTCTGGGTCTTGTAAATGAGGTCGGTGTTGACCTCCTGCTCCAGAAACGTCTCCTGATAAAACGGCTGGAAGGCCTCCCGGATGTCCTCTGCCTTGTTCACAAAATCCAGCACAAAGGTGTCGGTTTTGCCGGGGCAGGTGCGGTTCAGACGGGAGAGGGTCTGCACTGCCTTGACGCCCTTCAGTTTTTTGTCCACGATCATGGTGTGGAGCAGCGGTTCGTCAAAACCGGTCTGGTATTTTTCTGCCACGATGAGCACATTGAAGTTGTTGTGGAACTCCTTTTTGGTCTGGCTCTCCGTAATGTGGCTGCCGTCGGCGCGGACGTTCAGGGACTGCTCCGTGTACTCCATGCCGCCGTCCGGTACGGCACCGGAAAACGCCGCTAAGATCTGCACATCGTCATAGCCCTGTTCCGCAATATAGCGCTTGACCTCGTGGAAGTATCGCACCGCCGCCAGCCGAGAGGAGGTGACCACCATCATCTTGCCCCGCCCGCCGATCTTGTGGCTGGTGGTCTCCCGGAAGGTTTCTACAATGATCTTTGCCTTCTGGCTGATGTTGTAGGGGTGCAGCTCTTCATACTTGCGGATGAGCTTTGCCGCCCGGCTGGCGGGCAGGTCGGGGTTGTCCGGGATGGTCTTGGCGATCTTGAAGCAGGTGGAATAGGTCATGTAGTTTTGCAGCACATCCAGAATGAACCCTTCTTCAATAGCCTGCCGCATACTGTAAATGTGGAAAGGGTGGTGGCTGCCGTCCGGGTACTCGGTGCCGAACAGTTCCAGCGTGGCGGCTTTTGGGGTGGCGGTAAAGGCAAAGAAGGATAGGTTCTTGTGCCGCCCGTGGGAGGTTAACTCCTTCACCAGTGCATCCTCCGGGTCGATCTCGTCCTCCGCTTTGCCTTCCAACTCGGCATATTCCCGCAGTGCGTCCTCGGTGTCGGCAAGGGCGGCTTTCAGCTTCAAAGCAGAGGTGCCGGTCTGGGAGGAGTGCGCTTCGTCGATGATAACGGCATAGTTTTTCCCGGCGGTCTTGTTCACCTCAGTGTAGATGACCGGGAACTTTTGCAGCGTGGTGATGATGATGCGTGCGCCGTTGTTGATGGCGTCTCGCAGATCGCCGGAGTTTTTGTCCTCGCCGATGGCCTCCACCGCGCCCAGCGTATGGTCGAAGCCGGAGATGGTCTCCTGCAGCTGTGCATCCAGCACGGTGCGGTCGGTCACCACGATGACACTGGCAAACACCGGCTTGTTCTCGGTGTTGAACAGGGAAGCCAGCCGGTACGCCGTCCAAGCAATGGAGTTGGACTTGCCCGACCCGGCGCTGTGCTGGATGAGATAGTGCTGCCCGGCACCCTTTTGCCGCACATCTGCCACCAGCTTGCGCACCACGTCCAGCTGATGATACCGGGGAAAGATCAGGGTCTTGCCGTCCTGCAGGCTCATAAACTTTTGCAGGATGTCCATCATGCTGTCCTTCTGGAACACTTTTTCCCAGAGGTAGGCGGTAAGGTAGCCGTTGGGGTTGGGCGGGTTGCCTGCACCGCCGTCCCGCCCGGCGCCGTTGGAGCCCTGATTGAAGGGCAGAAAGTGTGTGTCCTTGCCTGCCAGCCGGGTGGCCATCCACACCTCGGTCAGGTCTACGCAAAAGTAGCCCAGAATGCGCTTATTGAATTGGAAACACACCTCCCGGGGGTCCCGGTCGTGCATCCACTGCTGCTTGCATTCTCCACAGTCTGCCCGGTGAACTGGTTCTTTAGCTCAAAGGCAAACACCGGGATGCCGTTTACCGCCAGCACCATGTCCACCGAGTTGTGGGTGGCGTCGGAGTAGAACCACTGCCGGTTGCAGGTGATCTCGTTTTGGGCGTAGCGCTGGGCGTCCTTCTGGTTCAGCGCGGACTCCGGCTGGAAATAGCACACCCGGAACCGCCGTCCCCGGTGCTTGAACCCATGCCGCAGCACCGAAAGCAGTCCGTCCGCATCGCAGGCATTGTTAAAGGCAGCGCAAAACTTCCGCACCGGGTTTACCGGGTTCTGCTTTTCAAAAAATGCCCACTCGTTGGGCTGGGTCTTTTGCACAAAGCGGATCAGGGTATCCACAAACAGCCCCAGCTTGGGGTCGTAGCAATCCCCGTTTCGGGTGTAGCCCCCGGCAGGGGAGAGCAGCGCCGCCGCAATGTCCGATTCAAACTGCTTTTCGGTGGTAATCATAGCATATTCCTCCGGTTTTATCCGTTGTGTTTTCTAAGATATTCGGCAAGAATTGCACAAAATTCTGCACTGGCGGCATTTTGGTAAGCAGGCTCGATTTGATCGCAACTGTCTAAAAAGTCTTTTAATGATTTTGCTGCATCTTGCACTTTTTTGACCTGATTAAAATGATTTGCTTGTGCCTGTTGTTGAATATAATCGTAGTTCCACATATTATAGAATGAACTCATATTATTACCCTCCTTTTGTCTTTAATAAATCAATTCGATTCAAATTTTCTCCGGTAAGGAGTTAAACATATAACGTACTTTTTGTTGATAAGTGCTTGTAATACTACTGCAAATGGTGCCAATGTCATCGCAGAAAAGAACATCCTTACTTATACCAAATATAGATAGATCTTTTAGAAATTGTTCTTTTAATATAGATGGAATCTGGATTCGAGCTGCTATTAAATTGTCATCACTTTTAGGCAAAGGCATAATATACGATGTGAAATAGTATTGATTTTTCGATAAAAAGTTATAGTCGTTGGAAAATAAAAGATACCGCCCACTTTGAGCTTGCTGCCGTTTGCTATGAATGGGGGCGTAGACAAAAAAGTGCTTTTTACAGCATTGATAAATCCACGCTGATTTTTCAGCAGCAGTATGAAAGCATATTTTGTTTGACAATTTTTGCTCAAGGAAATACGGCTGAATATTTATATTTTCAAAGAAGTCACTAAAAGATGTTCCTCCGAGAGCAAAACGATAACTATCACAAATGGCGTCTACTATAGGATAATTTGTGATATCAACTTCGTTGTTCTTAAAAACTATAACTTCGCCATTTGTAGTTTTTGATGAACAACAAGCAAAGTATAATGCGACAAAAGCGTTTTCAGTAATATCAAGTAGTCGGGTTGGAACACCATAGTGCTGTAGAAGTGCGAGTCGTTCTAATGGGCGCATACTTTCTTGAAAAATACTTGGCAGCCTGAATTTTGCCATTTCAATAAGGTTTCTCTCTTCATGAATAAGACTTTCAGAACTTTCGGAAATAATAGGTCTGGCAAGGGAAGGAAGTAATTCGTACGATTCGTCTGCTTGTCCACGAAAAAGTGAAACCTCATTGAATTCGGCTCCATTCTGACGTAAAGAGTTTTTTATTTTGCAAATTTGCTCAACAAATTCTGCTAACGAATTTGCAGTATAGTGAGCTACACTCATATTTTACACCTCCCGTTTTCCCGTTACAACCTCATAAATCAAACTTTTCTTATAGCTTTCCAGCTCTTTCACCAGCTGCTCCTTCTTTGCAATCAGTCCGTCGATCTCAGCGCATTTGCTCTCCAAGTAATTCTCGATTTCACATTGTTCGTTTACGTTAAGAGTTACGGGAATAAAAGTTTCTTTTACGCGGTCGATATTTAAATTGAGTTGAGTGCTTTTAATAGCTGTACGGATAAACTCATCCTTCATAGCAGAAAAAACATAAAAGAGATAGAGTGTTCGGATGTTCTTGTTGGGGACAAAGCCAACGACGCTGTCCGGAAAATAAGCATCAAAATTCAAAATTGCAACATCGCCAACATTTGCGGCAATTGTCATAGTCAGTGTGCCTTTTGGAAACTCTTTACTGACCGATTTTCCAAGTTCGTTGAGCGTTTGGCTGTAAGAAACGATATATTTTGTAGCATTTGCTACATCACCCGTTTGAATAAAAGGATATTTGCCATTGTAATATCGTTCATCATTTCGAGGACGATGGTTGAAGAGACCACGAGAAATAGACGTAGCATATTTGATTTTTTCGCATACCCACTCTTTCGGAATCTCCCCAATCCACTCAACGCCGCTATCCTTCATCTCCCGCTCACCACGCACGCCTTTGGTAACGGCCTGCGTAATAACAGCCTGTTTGAGTTTTTTGTATTCCTCAATGCTGGAGCGAATTTTAGAAAGCATGATGTCAATATGGGAACATTTTGAATCCAAATATGCGGAGATTTTATTCTGTTCTTTTTCGCTGGGCAATAACAGTGGCTGATTTTTGAACTCTTTGTAGCCCAATGTTTTGCGGATACCAGCACCCATGTTATGAAAAGCCATTTTGGTTTCATAACCTTTGAAAAGGTAGGTTGCATACTGAGGGGAAATCTTTTTTCTGTCTGGAAAAATTGCAAGATAAGCTGAAGTTATTACGCCCTTCTCCTTAACTAAAGCAACACGCAGCGACTTGAAGTCATAGTTGAGATTCAAACCGTTAATCATAACAGTATCGGGCAAGACGACAGTATAATTGGTAATGGCATCTGCAACGTAGTCATCTGCGTTCGCATTGAAATTGGTTTTACTAATAATATTACCGAATTTGAACTGCAAGGCGTTTTGCTCTTGACCATTAGTGTTCTTTGTTCTGACTTCATCAAAACAAGAGCGAATCGGAGCGACTTCCCACCCCTCCGGGATCTCCCCGATCCATTCAATGCCGCTGTCTTTCATTTTACGCATTCTCTGCACCATACTTTCCGTATTCAGGAACTAGATAGTTGACAATTGCACTACAGGTGACCATCATGAGTTTGGCTTCTTCAAAAGTAACAGTGCTTTCGACTTCACCTTCGCCATGGCGAACACCGCCCTGATCACAAGCGTATCCATACAGTTTGCTGATACCTTCTCTAAGACTGGAATGAATTTTAAGGCCATGTTCTTCTAAGTGCTTTACCGCTTTTCCTAGGGTGGCGCCATTGTCAGAACCCACGATTGTTTCGCATACAGATTCTACAGCACTAATACTTTCCTTGACACAATTTTTGTAATCGGGATGCTCACGATCAGAAAGAAAACCAAGTGCTTTTTGAAGCTGGATTCGTGCACCCTCAAAAGGTGTCTGACAGGCTTCTTCAATTTCCTGCATTTCGATTTTATCAGTTATAGGAACAATTTTGCCAGCGACAAAACGATAACCAACATACTCTTTCTCAAACAGATCGTTAAACCACTTTTGAAAGATGTTAAAACATTTGTGGGTGGCGATTGATAGCCAGTAACAAATGTACCAAAGCAAATCTAGGACTTCGTTATATGGGGCTTCCATTATAACTTTTTCAATACGAGAGTAAAGATTTTCCCAATTATACTGATGACCTACGGGAAGATGGTTATTATCTGTAAAAACATTTTGTATTAAATCCTTGCAGAAAACGGTAGAAAGGTTTTGATCAGATGAGCCATAGTGGAGGTTACGCATCTCGGTTTCGTGTTCAAATGTAATTTGAAGAAAATCGTAAAGTTTATTACTGATGAATGTGCGGGTTCGATTATCAAATTCAGAAGTCTGCGGTTGAGTGTTACATGGATTGAATCCCATATCTTCGCTGAATCCACCGCGGACTTTAATCATGCTTTTGCGTTCGGCTTTGTCCATCCTGAAATCCTTTCTATCTGAAATTTTAAATTCAGCTTGTTCGAAAAAACGAACTTGTTAAATTTTTTAGTAGATGATTTTAGTTGTTTTTATGAAACAGCTCTGCCAGCCCGGCGGAGATATCCTGTTCCAGTGCGGTGATGCGTGCTACAATATCCTCCACGGCTTCCGGTGCCTGATACTCGTAGAAATAGCGGGTCATGGGGATCTCGTAGCCCACCTTGGTCTTGCTGCGGTCGATCCATGCGTCGGGCGCGTAGGGCAGAACTTCCCGGGCAAAGTAGGCGTCAATATCCTGCACCAGCGGTACGTTTTCGGTGTCCCGCAGGCTGGTGTCTGGCATAGGTTTGCCGCGTTTCAGGAGGATGTTGCCTGCCTCGTCCCGCTGGGGGCGCTCCACCACGATCTTGTTGTAGCCGAACTCCACGCTCTCGAACACCTTGCTCTCGCAGTAGATGCCGTTTTTGTCGCCGTACACCTTGCCGTTGGCAAACTCGCCGTAGGCGGTGACGATCAGCTTCCGGCAGGCATCGGTGATGTCGTTGCGCTTGGTGCCGATGCTCTTGCGGCGTGGCTCGAAGCAGTGGCTGGCGTCAATAAGCTGCACCTTGTTCGCACGGTGGGCGGGCTTATCCTTGCTGAGCACCCAGATGTAGGTGGAGATGCCGGTGTTCATGAACATATCGGTGGAAAGCTGGATGATGCAGTCCAGCCAGTCGTTTTTCAGAATATACTGCCGGATGTTGCTGGGGCCGCTGCCGGCATCGCCGCTGAACAGGGGAGAGCCGTTCTGGATGATCGCCATCTTGCCCTCGTTTGCCAGCTTGGCAAGGCCGTTCAGCACAAAAAGCTGCTGACCATCGCTGATCTTGGGCAGACCGGGCTCAAAACGCCCCATCTTGCCCCGGGCGGCTTCGGCTTCCACCGCCTTCTGCTCCCGCTTCCAGTCGATGCCGAAGGGCGGGTTGGAGATGATGTACTGGAAGGTGAACCCGGGAAACTGATCCTCTGACAGGGTGTCACCGAACCGCATATTGTTGGGGTCGCCGCCGCGGATCATCATGTCCGCCTTGGCGATGGCAAAGGTGGAGGGATTGAACTCCTGCCCGAAGCAGGTCACCTCAATGTCGCTGTTCAGCTCGTGGATGCGCTCCTCCATGCAGCTCAGCATCTGGCTGGTTCCCATGGCCATGTCGTAAACGGTCATGCTGCTGGTGTCCAGGTCGGCTTCGGACAGCAGCAGGTCGGTCATCAGGTAGATGATATCCCGGCTGGTGAAGTGGGCTCCGGCTTCCTCGCCAAAGCTCTCGGAGAACCGCCGCACCAGGTCCTCAAAGATGTAGCCGCAGTCCACGGCACTGATCTTGTCCGGGCCAAGATAGCCTTTCTCGGAGCCGAACTCCTTGATAACGAGGTAGAGGGTGTTGCTCTCCACCATCCGCTTGATGATGTTGTCAAAGTCGAACTTTGCCAGCACGTCCTGTGCGTTGGCAGAAAAGCCGGACAGATAATCCCGGAAGTTGGACTCAATGTTGTCCGGGTCTGCCAGCAGGGTCTCGAAGGTGAAGCGGCTGGTGTTATAGAACTGGTAGCCGGAGGCCTTCTGCAAAAAGCCGTCGATGACCTGCAGCTTTTTCACCTTTTCGTAGGTGTCCAGCACTGCCTGATGGGTGGGCAGCAGGCAGTCGTGGAACCGTTTCACCACGGTCATGGGCAGAATGACCAGACCGTACTCGTGGGGCTTGAACGGCCCACGCAGCATATCGGCTACGTTCCAGATCATGGCGGCTTTTTCGGCAATGTTGGCACCTACGGCGGTGATCTTATCGTTTGGCATACGTTGCTCCTTATTTTTTGTGATAGGTGGACATCCTGATTTTACAACAATGGGTGTCCTATAAATTGGATGGCAGGACGTTTTTCCAGAAAAAATGATTTTTGCACCTATTGTACCACGGATTTTGCGGAATGACTATATTTTGCCAAAAAGAAATGCCCGCCTGAAAATCAGACGGGCGGTGGAGAATCAATATGGAGAATTCTTAATCTTCGCACAGAAGGTCGTTGCTGTGCATGAATTCAACAAAGTTGAAGATGATTTTGGCATTTCTTTCCACAATATCAGATTCAGTGAAATCTGTAGCCGTTGCAGCAAGAACAGTTAATTCTTCGATTTTTGTTCCTTCCTTTCTCTGCTTTCTGTTGTTTTCAAAACCTGTGTAGTACTTTACTTTATCGCTAAAGCGATAGTCAGAGGCACGAATATTGATTCGTTTTTCTAACAACGCCTTATTTCCGAGGCTTTCGATATTTCTCGGATTGGAAAGTGAATGCTCTTTTTCCTGGCGGCTGCGTGCATAGATGTGTTCAATTTCCAATACGCTTTCAAGCGACAAAAGTTTCTGATGTGAATTCTGAAATGCCCACCAAGTCAACATTGCTTTTGTAATAGCTCGATTATTGCTGAACACATAGTTGTTGAAGGCATTCTGCAATTGCTGTGTATGGAACAGGTAATCCGTAAATTGAACCGGCTGTCTATTCACAAGATTGATCATCTCTGCAAAAATTGGTGTGCGAAGTGCGTTGACACCTGGATTGGTAACAGCGTATGCCCAGATGAAGGCTGTGATTTTATTCAAAAATCCGTAAAAACAATCATCATCAAGGAACCCGTTGGAATCCCGGTTGGCCATATAATACACAGAAACGAAATATGTCCACATACCGTTGGGCGCATAGTTCAATACAAAAAGCCGCCGAAGAACTTTATCGGAGAAACGTTCAACGTTTTGATTCTGCACATCGTTCCAGAAATTGGCCAGATCAATCAGGTTTTCAAAGGTCTGATCATTCTTTAATAAGCTATATGCATTCCGTTCGTAGAATTTGCGCAATGCCTCTGTTGTCGAGGATTTGATTCCCTGCTTTGCACGCTCGTAATACATATACCGGGTGAAAAGCTCATCCATCGGGGTGCCGGTAAGGGGGTGGAAAATAGAGTCGCACAATACCTCAAGATCTTTCCATTTCTGGATAAAAACTTCACGTTCACCCTTGGCAGAGTAGTATTTATAAAACTGCGCCTTGAAGATATCTGCGTCTGATAACGGCTTTCCTCTATCGTTCAGCGTCGAGAAGATCCGCAATGCAGTATCCTGGGATTCTGCTTCGATTGGGAGGAGGATGCAATTATTCATGATCCGGATTGGGAAGAAGGAAAACCAATCAGGGTAGGTGTTCAAAAAATCCACGATTTTCTGCTGAAAGAAGCGGTAATTGTTAGCATAGCTGCTTTTTTCGCTTTCAGAGACTTTTCCTGTTTTCAGGATGCTTAAAAATTCCCCTTTTTCTTTGTCGGTAGCAACTTCTGAGTCGATTTTCAAAGCTGATTTGTCAGGGTCACCGAATTCATCAGTCTTCCAGATACACTGCTCAATGAATTTGCTAGTTTTAACAGCCTTGTCGTTCTTCATGCTTCCATACTTTTCATAGAACGCTCGAAGCAACAACATCAATGTTGTTAGGCGTTGTTGACCATCAATGATTTCCAATTTTCCATCATCGTTTTTGAATGTGACGATCGGCCCTAGAAAGTATTCATCACTATCGCTTTTAAATTTGTCGCAATCGTTATCAGGAAATGCAAATAGGAACAAATCGTCCCAGAGTGTCTGACATTCCTTCTCGCCCCAGGCATAAGGCCGCTGATAGTCCGGAATAAGAAAGTCGGCTTTCTTTTCGCTAAAGAGTGCTTTAACACTTTTCTGATCAATATTTAATTTTGACATCCAGTTCCTCCTATATGAAAGCCAAAGACTTCTCTATGAAATTTGAGCAGGTTACATACGATCCGTCAAATCATCTGAAAGTGCTTCAATGCTTCCACAATCGCATCCTCTTTTTCCTTCGGACACTTAGGCTGCTTTGCATTCTCGTTTTTCGCTTTATGGTAATTCTCTCGCTCAATAATGCCGTGTTTCTGCTTCACCTGTGCGATATAGAGATTGGATACCTTCAACTGATGGTGTTCCCACACATAATCCCGAATCTCGTTGTAAGTCGCCTTGCTTTCCGCAGCAGTCACATCCAGTTCCTCCATGTTGACGTCCACTTCGATATGTCGCTCGACATTGAGTTTGGTCAAAAGGAGGACCGCTTCGACTGTTGTTTCAGTTTCCAAGGGAAGTTCTTTCACTTCCTCGCCATCAATAGGCACAG
>ENA-OYYT01000976-OYYT01000976.1-human-gut-metagenome-genome-assembly--contig:-NODE-976-length-10816-cov-4.602825_pt1 | contig 10816 bp, 13 predicted proteins | sample MGYA00243251_ERZ653453 | MGnify/ENA primary metagenome ERZ653453 (study PRJEB26926, sample SAMN06165174) | human gut metagenome | biome: ENVO:00009003; feature: ENVO:2100002; material: ENVO:00002003...
GAGATGCAGCGTAGTCTCGTGGGCTCGGAGATGTGTATAAGAGACAGGGCATGAAGCAGGCTTTGCGCTATGCAAATAATGAAAAACTACTAAATACCCTGATTGGAAAGAACGTGTGCACAAAGCCTGCATTAGAGCCTGTGAAGGCGATCAAACCCGCACAGGCATAATAATGCTTTATTTATCCCGGTGGTCCTCGCCGCTCATGTCATCGCAGCTTCGGAACCTATGCCAGTCTTTTGCGCGTTCAAGCTATTCGCTCTTGCGGGGCTATCACTTCGAGCCTTGCCCACGGCCCGCCGATAACGCTATTATCGGCCTAACGGATCGCTTTATACCTTGCGGCGGGGTTACTGCCAGCGATCAAACCCCTCACCTATTCGGGTGGCTATTTTGGGAGTGCGGCAGGATTCGAACCTGCAACCGTTGCAATCGGTTTCATATGATGAGTAAGCGCGGACTCTTGTGGGCTTTATTTCCGGGTTTATCCCACTCGTGCCGGACACGTGCCGCTTTATATCTGCGAATAAATGAGCTTGGGTCCCATCCCTGACGCTCTCGGTTATCCATCATCATATGGCGTCTACCATTCCGCCACACACTCCTTGTTGTTTATTCCTTTTTGATATGAAGCCGCTCGACAGGTACGCCTTTCATTGCAGCGATCTCATCCATCGTCACCTCGATGATCTCCTCTTTCTCGGACTCAACAACTAGGCGATAGCCACGTTTATAAAGCTCGTTACAAGTATAATTGTAACTGGCTTCGTCATCAGAATCCTTGCATACGACCAACTCTCCGCTACGGAAAATCACTTCCAACGATTCTAAGCCGTTGGTGATTTTATCACCAACCCGCCAATCCTTGTAGGCTTCGATTTCTTCGGCAGCCTCAGGGATAAGACGAATGTCGGTAACATTCATATCTTTAAGGTCATCACTACTTCCTTTGCGTACTGACCAGCTAAACCTGAATCCTAACTTATCATCGCAGTTAGCCCCATCTCTCATGTTCTGACATAAGTAAACATTTCCATCCTCCACCCTAATACGGCCTTCGGCATAAGTCCCTTTAATTTTAGCCGAGAATTTTCGACCGTTGCAATTCAGCAAATTTTCCATAATCGTTGTTTTTTTATGTAATTGTGGTTTAGTTTTCTATTAACTCTTCTACCCTGAACGTCCGGCCACGGCGTGGGCTTCTTAACCTGCGGCACTCGAAATCGGTACTGAACACTTCGACCGAGAACAGACAGAGAAGTATCGCCGCCCCTATTCTCCGGGTCATTTCGGACACGTTGAGCGTGATGCCGAAGTTCTGCGTGAAATACCATGTAACAAGCGCCTGCAAGGTTCGTTTGGTCCCCGTCTTGTCGTAGATGCTCTGGAGATGATTCGCTACACATTGGTATATGACATTCATCCGATCTGCGATCTCGCGGGCCGAGTATCCCAGCACGACGAGGTTCATAACCTCTCGCTCACGTTTGCTCAGTATGGTATCGGTTTTCATAGCTACGCCAGCCCCCACGGCTCTTTAATTCCGTAGTTGGTAAAGGTTTCTTCGATGCCTTTGCGCTCAAAATCCGTATGCTCCAGATTACCATTCGCCCGATAGCACAAGGCTTGAGGGGTAATATTACCAAGCCCCCGGCGTAAATCCTCCCGAATCATAGTCCCTATTTTGCCCGGCATTTTATCTGCAACGGCGAGACCTTTTGTAAAGGCGTTTTCTTGTATCTTTTCGTCCGTCATCATTGTTTTATTTCTATTTTATTTGGTTATTTCTGCGTTTTTTGTATAACTTTACATTGTTTATACTTCAAACCTATTTTAACTTTGCACTTGCATTCGGTTTGACATTGCAAATATAGAATATAATTCTAAGAATGCATAGATTTTCTTAGAATTTTTACATAGATAATACTTATAGAAATAGAAAATATCATTAAGTCTCTGATAATATGACCCTTAAAGAGAGAATTCAAGTATATTGCCAATACAAAGGGATTTCGGTCTCTCAATTTGAGAGGCTGGCAGGGCTTTCAAATGGATATTTTAAAGATGGGAGTAAAATGCCTCGCCCAGATAAGATTTCTAAAATTCTAAGTATTTTCCCCGATATAAATAGAAATTGGCTTCTCCATGAAGAAGAACCAATGCTAATTGCGGTGGAGCAACCAGTCAGCCAAGGAGGTGGAGACGTCGCACTTCTGGAAGCTGAATTTAATAACCCAAGCACTATGAAGAGATTCTTAGATTCACTACTCCGGCAAAATGAGGAGTTGATTCGGCAAAATGGGGCATTAATTGACCTGTACCGAGAAGAGAGAGAGAAAGGGAAGGGCGAAGTCGCCCAAAAAAAAGAGGCGTAGCGGTATTCTAATTAGCCTTATTCCATCTCCATTAGAGCGAAAGAAATATGACAAAATTAAACCGTCTAAAATAAGCTCCATATAGCGAGCAACACACTTAAAGGAGATTACGGTCTCCTTTAAAAACGGTCAAGACGTCAATAGACTAAAAAATAATAGCTTCGGATTATTTTTATAGTATAAAAGATTATGGATTACTATTTCGAAGAATCAGTCCCCGTAAAGTACGATTCATTATTTGAAGAAGTTGCCCGTTATGCAGTCACCAACGGCAGCATATCAATAGCAGAAATACAACGCAATTTTGAAGTTGGATTTAATCGTGCCGGACGTATCATGACGCAACTCGAACGTGCAAGTATTGTAAGCCTTCAATATGGAATTGATCCTCGAAAAATATTATTTGACAATATTGTAGATTTAGAAAAATATCTCGAATCAGGAGATTATCATAAGGCTTCAGTATCACCAGAAGAAGAGGAGCGGCATAGATTATTATATCAACAAGCACAGCAAGAACGCGAAAAAGCTTCTATAGCTGAACGAATTAAAGAAAAATATCGTCGTCAACAGTTAGAGAAAATTGTACGACAGGAATTAATTGATAGCGGAGAACTATTTGGGGAACAACCTAAACGACCACCTATTCCGCGGGAAATAGTTGATGCGGTATATAAACGTGATGGTGGCAGGTGTGTATTTTGCGGTTCTACGCAAAACTTGCAACTTGATCATATTATACCTTTCTCCAAAGGGGGAGCAACCACGTTAGATAATATGCAGCTGCTTTGCCAAAAATGCAATATAGAAAAATCGAATAAAATAGGATAAAGTATTAAACCTATAATTGTTATAATACCTTCCCATCAGTGGCATAAAATATGCACCTCCAATAATGCTATAAAAAAAACTGATAAACATTTTCAGTTAAGCTATTGCTAAACCAAACCTTTATGAGTATCTTTGCGAAACAAAAGCTGGAACTTGTCAACAACCCCAAACTTGAATTTTATAAATTAATAAAAGATAAGTATTGTGAATTTGACGAGTATTGCGAGGAGGTCGAGAGAAATGCGCTGGATAAAAAGTCTCTGATAAGAATATTTGCACTAATGGATATACTTGATGTTCAACATCTGACATTAAGCCAGTTTCGCAAAATTCAAGGAACAGACAATCTATATGAATTCAAGAATAAGAACTTGCGCATATACGTATTAAGAGAAGAGCCAAATGTTTGTATAGTATGCGGGGGATATAAGAACGATCAGCCACGCGACATAGAACGCTTGACGCGATTCATCAAAAGCATTCCCCCTATTAACGAATTAAAAACAGATAACAATGAAACGGAATGAGATTTTATCATCGCCTGAGTATTGGATCACGAAAATACAAGTAGCTCTTTATAATTGCGCCAGAAACTTTATGAAAAAAGAAAACAAGAATAAAGTTCAGCTGGCGGAACATTTAGGAGTTACCAAAAGTTACGTGAGTCAATTATTCAATGGCAATTACGATCATCGCATTTCCAAGTTTGTGGAATTGTCATTAGCTTTCGGCTATATACCTGAAATAAGATTTAAACCAATCGAGCAGGCAATAAGGGAAGACAAGATAGATTATGCTAAGTTGGGTCAATCGTTGCTTGCCCAAAGGTCCTGCATGTCATCCACAACAAAAGGAGAAGATGCAACGAATCGAATCATTATTGAATCAGGTGATCTTAAACCCGAAAATGCCGCATAAAGATGTTAGCAAAACCCTCAGAATTAGAAATACGAGAATTTTCGATACTAAGAAGTAAATGCACTTTCCAACCCGTTACTGAGGTATCCGGCGATATGTCATGTAATGAATTCATGGCTCGCTACCCTATTGACATAGATTTTGACATACATCAGAATAAAGAGGAAGGGGTTTACTTTGTCTTTGTATCTGTTAAGATAAACCCGGACAATCAGGCCGGGTACAGCATAATGGCGGAAGGGTGCGGAGTTTTCAATATGAATACCAAAGTGGATGAAGACACCCAACTGGATGCTTTAGTACTTCACTCCGGCGTCAACATATGTATTACGAACCTGAGAGCCTATATTGCAAATATGACTGCATCATATCCGATGGGTAAGTATAATTTTCATCTTATTGACATGATGGATCTACTCAACAACAAAAGGCTTCAGGTTGCAGGAGAAAGTGAAGAAGAGAAGAAATAACCCCCTCCAACATTATATTTCTTTGGCCTCGGATAATCCGGGGCTTTTTTGTACCTTTTGAACAATACCATCCGCCAAAATAAGGTTTTCCCTATAGCAAAACACAAACCTTTTGAACAATTTACCGTCTTTAGAATAAAAGTGCAAAAAAATCTGAAATTTTTTCGCCAAACTCTTGCATAATGTGCCGAACGTGCACACCTTTGTCCCAGATGCTTGTGATGGCGCAAGCAACGGACACAATCGGAAATACCTTTTTGTTGGAGTTACGTGATTAGGAAGTCTGTTGGCCGTCATGCGCCAGCAGACTTTTTTCTTATGACTCGAAAGGCAAAAGGATTGGTACCACAGGATGACAGGGGCAACATCACGCTGTTTATGAACCGTGACGAATTGATGATCGCCATAAACGCAACGGCATTACGCTGCAAGAAATTTATTCGTCACGAGATACTCGCCAAACGGCAGGGAATACAGACAGACAATAAGTATACCCAGAAGATGGTACAACACCATATAGACGGGAAAAACTTTTTCACTCCGCCTTTTGGTAATTCACGGGACCGCAACAACCTTTGCTCTGAATAATATATCATGGCAAAAGGTCTTACCATAAAACAGGAGAAGTTTTGCAACAAGTACCTCGAATGCGGAAATGCGTCCGAGGCTTACCGATTTGCGTATGACTGCTCGAAGATGAGTGATGATTCTGTTTGGTGCAACGCCTCGCAATTGTTATCCGACACAAAGGTAACACAAAGGGTCAAAGAGCTGCAGACCGAATTGCAGAAGGCAAGCGACATATCCAAAGAGCGGGTATTGGAAGAACTCGGCGCAATACTGGAAGCCCGCATAACAGACTATGTAAATCTGGTTACAGAGCGGGTCCCCCTGCCCCAAAGCAAACGCGAGAAGAAGGCAGGGGTTCCCGTCGAATATACAGAAGTTCAAAAACTTGTTTTCAAGGACTTCGACCAGCTTACTGACAGGCAGGTCAGAGCCATTGAGAGCATCAAGGAGGGGAAGAACGGGATCGAGCTAAAGTTGCATGGCAAATCATGGACCATCGAGCGCATATCCAAAATGCTGGGCTATGATGCGCCCGTAAAAACAGCCAACACTGACAGCAAGGGAAATGACATTCCCCAGCCTACCTTCAGTACAGAGCGTCTATTCCAGCTAATCAAGGAGAGTGGAGGCAATGAATGATTACTCAGGAGTCGGTGATCTCTTGATAAAAGAGGGTTGTTTGGCATTCACAGCTGTAATGTTTGAAGCAGTGAATAAACAGCCTTTCCGCATAGCCCCTCATCACCGCGTAATATGCCACAAGCTCGACCAAGTACTCCGGGGAGAACATCCCACCAATAGGTTGATGTTTAATATTCCTCCACGGCATTCAAAAACAGAATTGGCCGTAGTATCCTTCTCTTCGCTCGGATTTGCAATAAATCCCCGCTCCGAATTTATACACCTTTCAAGCAGTGACCAGCTCACCACTCGAAATGTCACAAACATCCGGAGAATTATGGAGGACCCCAACTATCGCGCTTTCTTTCCACAGGTAGAGCTTTCCAACAATGCCAAAGGAAGCATCTCAACCTCTGACGGAGGTGTCATGTATGCAGCGCCCTTTATGGGTCAGATCACCGGCTTTGGATGCGGTAAATTGGGTGCCCAGGACTTTAGCGGCGCAATGTGCATAGATGATCCGATGAAAGCTCAGGACAGCTGCTCAAGCACGACCAAGGCACGCATCGGAGAGTTGTGGACATCCACATTCAAGAACCGCCTTAACGATGTGCGCACACCCGTTATTGTAACCGCTCAAAGACTCGCCGTGGATGATTTCTGCGGATACTTATTGGAATTGGAGGGCACAATTGAAGAGGGAGGAGAATGGGATGTCATCAAATTCCCTGCAATTGTAGATGACGGATTGCCCACTGAGCATGCACTATGGGAAGGGCGATTTGCGCTGGATAAATTAAAGAGGTATCGGGAATCGGACCCATTTACCTTTGAAACACAATACATGCAGAATCCCAAGCCTATTGAGGGACTCATGTATCGGGAGTTTCGGACATACGACGTTATACCATACTCCCAAAGCACTATCCATAAGAACTATACGGATACCGCAGACACGGGAAGCGATTATCTATGCTCCATCTGCTACGATGAACTTCCGGAGGGAAATTACGTAACGGATGTGCTGTATACTAAAAAACCAATGGAGTATACAGAACCCAAAACGGCGGAGATGCTCGCAAAAAACAAAACCGAAATAGCGAATATCGAAAGCAATAACGGGGGCCGAGGATTTGCCCGCAACGTTGAGCGAATTTTACGGGAAATGAACATTACCCGAACTACTATAAGCTGCTTCACTCAAACGGCTAACAAGCAAGTGCGCATCTTCACCAAATCGGCAGACGTCAATAACATAACTTACTTCCCCACAGGTTGGGACAAACGATGGCCGGAATTTTACCGCGCTATTACAGGATACATGAAGGAGGGTGGGAATGCCAATGACGATGCCCCGGATGCGCTCACCGGGTGTTATGAAAAACGCAGTGCTCCTTTACGTGATGATGATTTGAACGATATTAATATTTGGTAACGATGAACTTTATTGACCGCCTATTTACCTATTTCCAGAATAAGACACTCAACGCTTTGGGAGTTGAGCGTGATTTGATGGACCTCATAAAGGCAAAAGATATCAGTCAAGCGATGTCCTTGATGGAAGATCACGACCCGGAAGCAGTAAAAGCGATCTGCGAGTACAATCCGGAACTTCATGCCATAATGAAGCGGCAGGACAAAACGAGAAAAGGACAACGCGATTATCGAACGGAGAAACTGCCTCGCACGCGCCAACGCTATATCAATGAGGTAGAACTATTCTTTTTGTTGGGCAACCCTATTAAGTGGAAGTCATCCGACGAATCGGGAGACGCAGATGCTTTCGCCGCGTATAAACAATTCCTCCGCGATTTAAGGTTTGACAGTAATATGAGACAGGCAAAGCGACTGGCTGGAGCCGAAACGCAGAGTGCAAAATTGTATCACATATACAGAAATGAGATTACAGGTCTGCCGGAGGTTAAAGTAGTCGTACTTTCCAAGTCCAAAGGGCATACTTTACGCCCTATGTTCGATCAGTATGGGAATTTGCTTGCATTTGGATATGGGTATTATTTGAAAGAAGGAACGGGTACTATAGAGCATTTTGACATTCATACACCCACCTTCATATTTCGGGGAAGGAAGGCCAAGATAGGATGGGATGTAGTGCCGATTGTAAATCCAACAGGCAAAATAAATATCATTTATTATAGGCAGGAAACAGCTTGGAGTGGATTGCAGCCCCGTATTGACAGGGAGGAGGATATTGACTCGAAAACCGCTGATACAAATAATTACTTCGCAGACCCAATAGCCGCTGCCACAACAGACGTCATCAAAAGCCTGCCCAAAACAGATCAGCCCGGAAAGGTAATCCAGTTAAACAGCAAAGAAGACAAGTTTGAATATATAGAGCCGCCTACCTCCTCCGAGACGCGCCAGCAGGAAAAAACAGATTTAAAGGAGTCCATCCTCTTTGACACCTTCACGCCCGAATTTACACCCGAAAAGATGGTTGGACTGGGAACCTTGTCAGGCGATGCCATAAAAAGGGCAATGGTGCTTGGATATATTAAGCGTGATAATCGCAAGGAGATATACGACGAACTCGTCGATCGGGAAAAGAACCTCATTCTGGCGATTATGATGAATGTAACTCATATCAAGATGAGAGACAAACTCGCTACCCTAAAGATCGAGCATGAATTTTCGGAGCCATTCAGTGAGGATGTCGCCGCTCGGTGGAAATCCATTGGCCAAGCCTATAATGACGGAATTATTTCACTCGAAGAGGCTGTCAACCTAATGGGCGTGGCCGACAATCCACAAGAGGAAATAGACCGACTAAAAACAGCATTGGGTCGTTCGGAATCCATCTCAATCAGAGAAGAGTCAGAAACAAACCAATCGGACAATAATCCATCAACAGCAAGTGATTCTACGGAAGAAAAATCGAACGTTTAGAACAATCAATAAAAAATCACGCTCATTTTTGGTAATTCACGTGACCGTCGAAACCTTTGCCTTGAAGCAAATAATTTAATGAATATGAAAGATAAACTTTTGGCATTGCTCCAAACCAAATTTCAGGGGGTGGACAATGCAATTCTCGACCGAATCGCAATGAAGAAGTCTGAGAATGTATCGGACGAAGCGCAATTAACTACCATCGCGGAGGGAATTAGCTTTCAGGACGTGCTGACCAGCTACGGCGATTACCGCGCAGGGGATGCCTCGCAGACCGCAGTCAAAAACTACGAAAAGCGACATAACCTGAAAGAAGGGAAGCCTATCGAGCAGCCTGCCGCCGGGGACAAGCAGGTAAAACTTACCTCCCCAAGCGAAGAACCTGAGTGGTTCAAGGCTTACAAGCGTGAGCAGGAAGAGCGTGAGAATGCTATACGAGCAAAATACGACGCTCTGGAAGCCATGCGTGCAAAAGCCGAGCGCGACTCGATTTTTCGCGCAGCAGCCAAAGAAGCTAACATCAAGGACTCGGTGCTGGAAGACATCTTAGGACTCGCAGCCGCGATGAGTGAGGAGAATCCTGACAAATCAAAGCTGCAGGAGAAATTTGCAGCCATACAGACACGAGTCGTAGCAGCAGGGCTTGAGGGAAAGGAATCGGCATTCCCCCTCTCCACATCCGAAGGCCAAAGCAAAGAGGAGGCAAAGGCGTGGGCTGAAAACTTGCCGGATGCATAACAAAATCTAAAAAGAAATGGCTATCAAATTCGAAAAGACCCAAATTAAAGGCGGGTTCCCCGTGTTCTGGCGTGGGGAATGCGAGGTGCTTCCGGGAGACTTCAAACTCAAAGGAACCTATCCGGAAGGGATGAAACTCAAGGAAGGAACCCCGATCAAGATTGATTTCGAGAACATGGAATGTACAATCTGCAAATCTGCGCGCATCGTCGAGGGCGGAACCACGACAAAGCCGCGTGTAGTGAAAGGGTCCATGTTCCAAGCAAACGACGCCGTCAAAATCGGTGAATCCACCGGGACAATCAAAAGCATCAGCACCACCAACGAATCCTACGACGAGATTACGCTCAACGCTGCAATGGCCGAGGCGATTGCCGGCGCGGATCTGCTTGGAGGTGACGAGCTGCCCGATGCTGTTATCGAGACCACCAAAGAATACACCACGACAAACGGATTCCCCACTGTGTCGGCGGCATATGGGGCCAGAATCCTTAAGGACGTGGCATATCCGGTGCCCGATGCGTGGCTGCAAGGCTACAGCATGAAAAACAACCCTGAAATCAAGTACATCAGACAGTAAAGAAAATGAACGAAGTATATTATTCTTCCATCTTCCGCGAACTCACCAAGGAGGTGCAGGTTCGTATTGACGCGGCGTCGGAGCTGCGCAAACGCTTATTCGACCAAAGCGTGTATGAGCGTTTTCTCGATTGGGATACGCCGACTGTAGGACTGAACTTCGAGGAAATCATCGGCTCGTACAATCTCAGCGTTGCCGCCGCTACATTGGATTCCAAAGGCAAAGAGCCTATCATGGGAACCGAGGGGCTGGCGACAATCTCGAAAAAGGTCCTTACGCATCAGATGACATATCCTATGCGCATCGAAGACTACCGCAAGGTTCTCCAACTGCTGGACTCGCGGATGATCCCGGATCAGGCGAAGAAGCAGCAACTCGTAAACCTCATGTGGGGCGGCGTGGAGAAGGTTGTCAACTCTGTAAAATCGAAACTCGACATCATCTTCCTCGGCGCGCTTTCCAACAAAGGCGTCTTCAAGTTCACGTCCGAGAACAACCCTGAAGGCGGCGTAAGGGGCAACATTGACTACGGTATGCCCCAAGAGAACATCGCTACGGCAGATACGCAGTGGACCGAAGCGAACATCGACACCGTCGATGTATTCGAGGACATTCAGGAGATCGTCGATTCCGCGCAGGAAAAAGTGACCTTCGACCGCATCCTTTTGGATCAGAAGCGGCTTTCGTATATCCTCCGAAGTAAAAAGATGAAGCAGGTGATCTTTGGGTCCGACAAATCTGCATCGCCGCTTCTTCTGGCCAACCTGAACGAGTTCATGCGCTCCAACGGACTGCCCGTATTC
>ENA-OYYT01001017-OYYT01001017.1-human-gut-metagenome-genome-assembly--contig:-NODE-1017-length-10532-cov-3.583755_pt1 | contig 10532 bp, 8 predicted proteins | sample MGYA00243251_ERZ653453 | MGnify/ENA primary metagenome ERZ653453 (study PRJEB26926, sample SAMN06165174) | human gut metagenome | biome: ENVO:00009003; feature: ENVO:2100002; material: ENVO:00002003...
ATAGTCAGTGATATCCTTGAAATAAATGTGTCAACTAATCTTGACAATATCAGCCCGGACGTGGAGGCCCTGTGGTTGCCCTTCCCGCCCGCTTGTGCCAAAGGGCGGACGTGCAGCGAAAACTTTACTTGTCTCTCCCAAACCCAAGCGCGGGGCCGCTACGTCCCACCGGGGACCAGGACCGCGGCTTGTCCCGTCCGGTTATGGATAAAGTTTTACTTGTTTCCACCCAACTTACGCGGAGGGACCCGCCCTTGGGTCACGCAAGAAGGCGGCTTGAGAGCGCAGGCACTGCGCTGGTCCGGCCACGGACAAATTTTTTCTTGTCTCCACCTGATCTAAGCGCGGGCTTGTGAGCTAGCTGCTCTCAACAAGCCCCGCCGCCTTAAAGCGGCGGTCTCGGCTGCCGCCTCGGTCGGTCCTGAACGGTCCCCACCGGGGACCAGGACCGTGACTTGAGTGCCCAGGCACTGGACGGCTTGAGAGAGGGAAATGGCACTGTTGGGCTCAAACCCGCATAAAACCTGGGTTTTTGAACTGTGCCACATGGCACTGTTCGGCATGATTTGGCGTACTTTGCAGCTTTAAATTGATAAAGTTTATTTTCAGTTAAGAAATATCCTTTCTCTGAACAGTGCCATTTCCCGTTGAACTGTGCCACCTGGCACTGTTCGCAAACCCGCATGAACACTGGGTTTTTTGCCAACAGTGCCAAGTTTTCATCGCAAGCCGTGGGGGCGCCGGAAAGGCGCTTCCCTCTGAGAAAGATTGATACGTTCTAAAAAAAGTAAGAAGCTCCAGAAGTGCCCGGGCAAGGGGAAGAAACCGTTTCTCCGCCTGCGGCGCGAACGTGAGCTAATTGTTTGCACAGGCGCGAATTGAGAGCCCAGGCACTGGGCGAAAGGAGGCCTCCGGTTGGACATTGTCATTTTAGACCTGGAGTGGAACGGCACCTACAGCCGGCGGCTGAAGGGCTATATCAACGAAATCATCGAATTTGGCGCTGTGAAGTGCGGCCCGGACCTTTCGGAGAAGGCCACCTTCTCCTGCTTTGTCAAACCCCAGGTGGCAAAGCACATCAGCTCTACCATCTCCACCCTTACCAGCATCACGGATGAAACCTTGACAGGGGGGGCCACCTTTATGCAGGCGGTCAGCCGGTTCAAGCGCTGGGCTGGGGACTGTGTGGTGATGACCTGGGGCACTTCAGATATTTTAACCCTTATTGAGAACTGCCGGTACTTCAGCGGGGATGAGCATGTGCCCTTCCTCTCCCGCTACTGCGACCTGCAGGTGTTCGCCCAAGACCGCATGGGCCTGGGGCGGCGGGAGCAGGTGGGCCTCTCCAAGGCGGCGGAGCTTTTGGGGCTGGATGTCTCTGGCATGGAGCACCACCGCGCCCTGGATGACAGCCGCATGACCCTGGAGATCCTGCGGAAGATCTACGACCCCGGGGCCATCGCCCCCTATATCGACCTGTGCGACCGGGAGTTCTACCGGCGCATCACCTTTAAGACCACCTATATCTGCGACCTGCGCAGCCCCCTGGTGGAGAAGAGCCACCTGCGTTTTCCCTGCCCCAGGTGCGGCCGGGAAAGCCGCCGCCTGACCCGCTGGAACGTGAAGAACAAGAGCTTTCGGGCAGATTTCCGCTGCACATGCTGCGGCCACCTGTTTGCCGGAAGGCTCACCATCAAGCAGAAATATGAGGGATTGACTGTGAACAAGAAAACATTTCCCCTGCCGGATATCCAAGCCCCCCGACAGGCTGCCCCCGGCCCCCTGGGAAATATGGAGCTCACCCTGCCCCAGGGCGTGGGCGTGCTGCGCTTTTCCGCCTGGAAGGGATTGGAGGGCGTGAACCACGCCTTTACCACCCGCGTGGGCGGGGTCAGTGAAAATGAGTTCGCCGCCATGAACCTGGGCTTTGGCCGGGGCGACGAGCCGGAACGGGTGGAGGAGAACTACCGCCTGTTCTGCGCCGCCGCCGGGTTTGACCCGGACTCTTTAGTCTGCGGCGCCCAGGACCACCACATCAACATCCGCCGGGTGGAGAAGGCCCAGCGGGGCATTGGCATTTGGCGGGAAAAGGATATGGAATCTATCGACGGCCTGTGCACCAATGACCCTGGCGTCACCCTGGTCATCTACTGCGCCGACTGCGTGCCCCTGTACTTCTACGACCAGGAGCACCGGGCCATCGGCCTGGCCCACGCGGGCTGGCGGGGCACCGCTATGGGCATGGCGAGAGCGATGGTGGAGCGCATGGCCCAGGAATTTGGCAGCCGCCCGGAGGAGCTGCTGGTGGCCATTGGGCCCTCCATCGGCAAGGACTGCTTCGAGGTGGACGAGCCCGTGGCGGCGGAGTTCCAAAGGCTGCCCCAGTGGGACCTGTTTGTGGAGGGCCCCCAGCGGGAGAAGTACCACGTGGATTTGTGGGAGTGCAACCGGCAGTTCCTCCTTTCCGCCGGCGTGAAGGAGGAGAACATCGCCGTGGGCCAGGTGTGCACCATGTGCGAAAGCGACTTGATCTTCTCCCACCGGAAGACCAGGGGCCAGCGGGGCAGCAACTGCGCCATGCTGGCGCTGCAGGGATGAAGTCCTGCCGCCTGTGCCCCCGAAACTGCGGCGTGCCCCGGGAAAGCGCCGGGGCGGGCGTGTGCCGCAGCGGGGAGAGAATGCGCATTGCCCGGGCCGCCCTCCATTTTTGGGAGGAGCCCCCCATCAGCGGCGCCCGGGGCAGCGGGGCGGTGTTTTTCACCGGCTGCCCTCTGGGCTGTGTGTTCTGCCAGAACGGGCAGATCAGCCACGGGCCCGTTTCGGGGCGGGAGGTCACGCCCCAGGAGCTGTCCGGCATCTTTTTTGACCTGATCGGCCAGGGGGCCCACAACATCAATTTGGTGACCCCCACCCATTTCGTGCCCCAGGTGCGCCAGGCGCTGCAGGTGAAAAAGCTGCCCGTGCCTGTGGTGTACAACACCTCCGGCTACGAAAAGGTGGAGACCCTGAAAGCCCTGGAGGGCCTGGTGGACATCTACCTGCCCGACTACAAATACGACGGCCCGGACCTGGCGAAGCAGCTCTCCCACGCGGAGGACTATCCCCAGGCGGCCCGGGCGGCCATCCGGGAGATGGTGCGCCAGGTGGGGCCGCCCGTTTACGGGGAGGACGGCCTGATGAAGCGGGGGGTGCTCATCCGCCACCTCATCCTGCCGGGCCACACCAGGAACTCCATTGCCTGCCTGGGCCGCATCCGGGAGGAGTTCCCCGGTATCCCCGTCAGCCTGATGGCCCAGTACACCCCCTGCGGGGACCTCTCCCCCTTCCCGGAGCTGCAGCGGGCCATCACCCGCCGGGAGCAGGAAAAGGTGGAGGACGCCCTCTTTGCCCTGGGGCTGGAGGGCTTTACCCAGGAGCGGGCCGCCCGGGGGAAGCAGTTCATCCCGGACTGGAACTTATAACGCTGCCCCGGCGGGCAGCAGCCATTTGGAAAAATGCCGGGCCGGTTTATCGGCGCGGCTTTTCTCGCACAGGAGGAAAGGAGGACCTTCCATGCTCTCTGTCACACTGTATTCTTCTCTGGAAAAGCTCCTGCTGGGGCGTCAGATCGAGGCGCCCTCCCTTGGGGGGATGAGCTGCCTGGGGGGCGAGGAATTTGCCTTTCAGGCGGTTTTGCAGGCGGACGGCTGGGGCATGGCCCCGGTGCGGGTCGCGGTGGATTCCCCCTTGAAAGACTGCATCCAGGTCTTTCAGGTGGGGCAGGTGCCCTGCGCCCTGCCGGCCTATCCCGGCCGCTGGGATGAGAACTACCTCACCACCCAGCCGGGGCTGTTCCCGGACCCCCTGCTGCCCCTGGAGGGGGGCCGGGTGGAGGTGAGCTCCTTTTTCCCCACGGCCCTGTGGGTGAACGGGAAGGTGCCCCAGGGCTTCCCCGCCGGGGAGTACCCCATCACCCTCCGACTGGAGCAGGGCGGGGACCGGGTGGAGCGGACGTTCTCCCTGCGGGTGCTGGGGGCGGACCTGCCGCCCCAGCGGCTGATCTATACCCAGTGGCTCCACGGGGACTGCCTGGCCACCTACTACGGCGTGCCCGTCTATTCGGAAGAGCACTGGCAGCTGTGGGAGAAGTACCTTGCCGCCGCGGCGGAAGAGGGGATGAACATGGTGCTCACCCCCATTTTCACCCCGCCCCTGGATACGGAACCCGGCACGGAGCGGCCCTGTGTCCAGCTGGTGGGCGTAGAGAAAACAGGGGAGAGCTACCGCTTTGACTTCTCCCTGCTGGAGCGGTTCCTCCAAATGGCCCGGCGCTGCGGCGTAGAGCGTTTTGAGATGGCCCACCTCTTCACCCAGTGGGGGGCCCAGGCCGCCCCGGCCATCTACGGCAGGGAGGAGGGGGTGCGCCGCCGCCTCTTCGGCTGGGACACCCCAGCGGCTTCCCCAGAGTACGCGGGTTTTCTGCGCCAGCTGCTGCCCGCCCTGACGGCCTTCCTGCGCCAGCAGGGCCTGGAGGGCAAGGCGGTGTTCCACATCTCCGATGAGCCCTCTCAGGAACATCTGGATTCCTACCGCCGGGCCAAGGAGCTGGTCAAGCCCTACCTGGGGGGCTTCCCCCTGTACGACGCCCTCTCTGACCCGGCGTACTACGACAGCGGCCTGGTGGACCACCCTGTGGCTGCCACAGACCACATCGCCCCCTTTTTGGAGCGCCAGGTCCCCGGGCTGTGGGCCTACTACTGCTGCGGTCAGGGGGTGGATGTGGGCAACCGGTTCTTGGCCATGCCCTCCGCCCGCAACCGCATCCTGGGCTGGCAGCTGCACAAATACCAACTCTCCGGTTTTCTCCACTGGGGGAACAACTTCTGGTACAGCCAAAATTCCCGCCAAAGGCTGGACCCCTGGCGTGTTACGGACGGCGGCGGGGCCTTCCCCGGCGGGGACCCCTTCTCCGTGTACCCGGGGAAGGAGGGGCCCATCCAGTCCCTGCGGATGAAGGTTTTCCACCAGGGCTTGCAGGACCTGCGGGCCCTGGAGCTGGCCCAGCGCCTCACCGGGGAGGACCCTGGCGGGCGGGTGATGCCGGGGTATGAGACCATGACCTTTGCCCGCTATCCCACACAGGCGGCAGAGGTGCTGGCCGCCCGGGAGAGCCTGAACCGGCTCATCGGGAAGCAGATTTCCGCCTGAGCGGGACGGCGAAGGAAAGGGCCCTCTGGGGGCCATCCAAACGAAAGGAGCGTTACAGATGATCCATCAACTGTTTGATTTTATCCAGTGTTCCCCTACGGCCAGCCACACGGCGGCCACCGTGCGGGCCATGCTGGTGCAGGCCGGCTTTACCCAGCTTTTGGAGTCCCAGCCCTGGGACCTGCAGCCCGGCGGCCGGTATTACACCACCCGGGGCATGAGCTCTCTCATCGCCTTCCAGGTGCCCAAGGCGGACTTCCACGGGTTCTCCGTCATTGCGCCCCACGGGGATTCCCCCTGCTTTAAGGTGAAGGAGTCCCCAGAGCTGCGGGTGGACGGCCAGTACACCAAGCTGAACACAGAGGTCTACGGCGGCATGCAGCTGGCCCTGTGGACGGACCGCCCCCTCTCTGTGGCGGGGCGGCTGGCGGTGCGCACGGAGAACGGCGTGAAGGGCGTGCTCTGCGACATCCGCCGGGACCTGCTGCTCATCCCCGGGGTGGCTATCCACATGAACCGGGGCGTCAACGAGGGCGTTAAGCTGGACCCCCAGAAGGACACCCTGCCCCTGCTGGGCGGCAGCCAGGCCGACTTGAAGAAACTGGTGGCGGAAAACGCCGGCGTGGCCCCGGAGGACATCCTCTCTTGGGACCTGTACCTGTACAGCCGGGCCCAGGGCACGGTGTTCGGCGCGGAGAAGGAGTTCATCGCCGCGCCCCGCCTGGACGATTTGGAGTGCGTGTTCGCCGCCGCCAAGGCTTTTCTGGCCGGGGAAAACCGGGAGAACGTCACAGTGCTCTCCCTCTTTGACAACGAGGAGACCGGCAGCCTCACCCGCCAGGGGGCGGACTCCCCCTTCCTCTCCGAGGTGCTGGAGCGGCTCTCCCTCTCCTGCGGCAAGAGCCGGGAGGAGCACCTGCGGGCCATTGCCAGTGGGTTTATGCTCTCCGCGGACAACGCCCACGCCGTCCACCCGGACAGCCCGGAAAAGTCCGACCCCACCAACCGGTGCTACTTAAACGGCGGCGTGGTGGTCAAGCACAGCCCCCGCTACGCCAGCGACGCCCTGACCGCGGGCCTCTTCCAGCGCATTTGCCAGAAGGCCGGGGTGCCGGTGCAGGTGTACTACAACAACTCCAAGATCCCCGGGGGCGGCATCCTGGGGAACCTGTCCGGCTCCCACGTGGCGCTGCCCACTGTGGATATCGGTCTGGCCCAGCTCTCCATGCACTCCCCCTATGAGACGGCGGGCGCCAAGGATCTGGACTACATGGTGTGGGCCATGCAGGCCTTTTATGAGAGCGTCATCACCCAGACCGGCCGGGAGGAATACGCCATCCAGTGAGAGGCAGTTACAGGAAGAAAGAAGAGAAATTTGATGGATTTTTTATAAATTTCTGCAAACTGCTTTGGCGTATAGACCCTAGTTTTACCAATTTGTTATGAAAATTCCCCCGGAAAGGCTTCCCTTTTTCGGGGGAATGCTTTATACTGGTAGAAGAAGGATCAAGCGTTTTTTGTAAAGGAGGAAGCTGTATGCTGCATGGCAGGCCGGAAAAGGACTGGGCCCAAAGCGCCGTGTTCTATCAAATCTATCCCATGGGGTTCTGCGGGGCGCCCTTTGAAAACGACGGGGTGGCGGTGAACCGCATCCAAAAGGTGAAGGAGTGGATTCCCCACCTGGAGAAGCTGGGCATTGGGGCCATCTATTTCTCCCCGGTGTTTGAGTCGGACACCCACGGCTACGACACCCGGGATTATACAAAAATCGACTGCCGCCTGGGCACCAACCAGGAATTTAAAGAGGTCTGCGAGGCCCTTCATCAGGCGGGCATCCGGGTGGTGCTGGACGGCGTGTTCAACCACGTGGGCCGGGGCTTCTGGGCCTTCCAGGACGTGAAGGAAAAACGGGAGGCCTCCCCCTATAGGGACTGGTTCCACATCAACTTTGGAGGCAACAGCGGCTACAACGACGGCTTCTGGTACGAGGGCTGGGAGGGCCACTACGAGCTGGTCAAGCTGAACCTGCAAAACCCGGCGGTGGTGGACTACCTGCTGGACTGCGTGGGCGGCTGGATGGAGGAGTTCTCCATCGACGGCCTGCGGCTGGACGTGGCCTACCTGCTGGATGAGAACTTTATGCGCCGCCTGCACAGCTATGTGCGGGAAAGGGACGAGGGCTTCTTCCTGGTGGGGGAGATGATTCACGGGGACTATAAGCGCATTGTCAACGAGGACATGCTGGACAGCGCCACCAACTACGAGTGCTACAAGGGGCTGTACTCCGCCTTTAACTCCCTGAACATGTTCGAGATCGCCCACTCCCTGGCCCGGCAGTTCGGCCCGGAGCAGTGGACCCTCTACAAGGGCATGCACCTGTTCTCCTTTGCGGACAACCACGACGTCACCCGCATTGCCAGCATCCTCCAGGATAAGAAGCAGCTGGACGCCCTGTACGCCGTGCTGTTCTGCATGCCGGGTATCCCCTGCGTGTACTACGGCAGCGAGTGGGGCGCCCAGGGCGAAAAGCACCAGGGAGACCCCGCTTTGCGCCCCTGCTTTGAAAAGCCCCTGGAAAACGATTTGACGGAGTTCCTGGGCAAGCTCAGCCGCATCAAGAGCAGCTGCGTGGCCCTGAAGGACGGGGGCTTCCAGAACCTGACCCTGCGGAACAAGCAGTGGATCTTCGTGCGCCAGTGCCCGGCGCAGACCGTCATTGTGGCGGTAAACGCCGAGGAGAACCCCTGCCAGATGGAGTGCGCCTATAACGGCCCCACGGTGGAGCTGCTCACCGGGGAGAAGACCGACCTTCACGGCACCGTGGAGCTGAAGGGCTATGAGGTGAAGATCTACAAGATGGGCGGCTGACCACGCCGGAGGCGAGTAAAAGTTTTTGGTCCAGCTTTTTTCAAAAAGCTGGCGGTTGGTAAGGCGGAGCCTTACGGCCTAAAAGCAACGCCATGCGTTGCAAAAAAAAGAAACCAGGGACAAGGCCGCACGCGCCCGCAGGGCGATAGGCCGCCGTCCCGGCCTGATTGAGCAAGCTATCCATGAAACATCCAGCAAAAAATCCCCCAAGCAGCTGCCTGGGGGATTTTTGTGGGTTTACGGGTTGTACACCACCCCGTCCTCCGCGGTCCAGAGGAGGGTGCACTGGTCTTCCAGGTGATTTCGCACATAGTCCCTGTCCCAGGCTTTCCAGGCCGGGCCGGTGTAGAAGTACACCTGCGTCACATCCCCGCCAGGAAAGAGGCTTTCCGCTGAAGACCGCATGGCTTCCATTGTCTCTTCATCCTGCTCTTCAATCCACGGGATGCTGCCATACCGCAGCTCCGATTCCAGGGTCAGGGGGGTGTAATAGTCAGAGACCTGCTCCTCCTTCCAGGAAAGGGTCCCCTGGAGAAAGTGGGTGAGGGGGTCCGCCAGGCAGTAAATAGAGTTCAGAACCACAATGGTGCCGCCGGTTTCCGAGCCCTCTTCGGCGGCAAGGTGTAAGCCGCCTAAGCCCCCATAGTCGGGTTGGAGGCCGACCACCAGGCGGCCGGTCTCCTCCTCTACGGAGACAGAGTGGACGGACTCAATGGGTTCCCCCATAATGGGAAGCTGTAGAAACAGGTAGCCGCCGTAGCACAGGACAATGGTCACAGCCGCCACAATGGCCGCCACGATCACCCGCTTTTTCCGCAGGATCTTTTTCACCTTGGCAAGGCCCTGGGCCTTCTGCTCCTCCTTTCCCGGGACGGGGAGGGGCAGGGGCAGCAGGTTTGCCTGCAGCTTGTGGAACTCCTCCTGGCAGGCGTCGCAGTCCTTCAGGTGCTCTTCCACCAGGGCGGCGGTCTCCGGGGAGCAGACGCTGTCGTGGTACAGGGGCAGCAGGTCACGGATGACATTGCAGGGGACTTTCATTCCAATTCCTCCTTTATCTTCATTCTCGCCCGGTGATAGGTGACCCGGGCCCAGCTTTCGGTCTTTTCAAACAGCCCGCCAATCTGGGCGAAGCTCAATTCCCCAAAGGTGCGCAGCCAGAACACCTCCCGGTAGGGTTCGGCCAGGCGGTGGAGCACCCGGTGGATCTTCAGGGCGTCCTCCTTGTCCCCCAGGCGCTGTTCCAGGTCGGCGGGGTCGGGCCAGTCCTCCTCCAAGGGGGCGGACCGTTTTCGCTTTTTGAGAAGGGAGAAGTAGGTGTTCTTGGCGATCTGGCACAGCCACACCTGCAGCCGGCACTCCCCGTGGAAGGAGTCGATGGCCTTCAGCGCCTTGAAAAAGGACTCTTGGGTCACCTCTTCCGCCATGTGGGGGTCGTGGGTCAGCTTTAGGCAGTAGCCGTACACCTGGTCGTAGTACTCCGCGTAGATGCGCTCGAAATCGTCCATCTCCTCACCCCTCTCCGTCTATAGGACTCCCCACCCCTGGTTTCGTTACAGCGGAATTTCTCTTTTTCTTAGCATACCTCATAAAAAACACTTTGAAAAGATGGTTTTTTCATTGACTTCTCTTTTCCCCGCGGTATAATCTAACCAGAGGAGGTGTTTGGCATGAGGTTGTTTCTCATCTATTCCTGCATTGCCATCCCGGTGTGGGTGGCCCAGTTCGCCCTGTACTTCTTCCTGCGCCGGGCCGGCCGGATGAAGGAGAGCCTGGCAGCCAAGTGCGCCGGGAGCTTTCTGGCCGTGGGCAGCGCCGCCCTGGGCATGGCCTTTTCCCATGAGGGCCCCGGCACGCCCTGGGTGTTCTGGTTCTTTGTGCTGTGCACCATCGCCGACGCCCTGCTGGAGATCAGCTTCGTCCCCGGCATGCTGGTGTTCGGCGCGGGCCATGTGTGTTTGATCCTCTGGCTGTGGGGGCTGGCCACGCCCTCCTGGTGGAGCCTGGCCCTGTGGGTGGCCGTGTACGTCCTCACCGCCATTTTGTTCCGCAAGGAGCTGCCCACCCTGGGCAAGCTGACGGCGCCCTTCCTGCTGTACCCGGCGCTGCTGGGGGGCAGCCTGGCTTTGGGCCTGCCGCTGGTGTTCCTGCTGGGCTGGGAGTGGTGGCCCGTGGCTTTGGGCACCCTGCTGTTCTACATCTCCGACATGCTGGTGGCGAAAAACCAGCTGGCCCACTGGGACGACAAGTGGCAGAAGCCCATCATGGCCCTGTATTGGGGCGCCCTGTACCTCATCAGCGTGGGGCTGTGGGTGATATAGCTGCCCTTGAGAAAGAGACAATCCCAGGCCACCGCCAACGGGGCAGGGACATGAAAGAGAAAACAAGGAGGAAACTTGTATGGAAATCCATCTTCGCACAGTGGTAGTGGCTGTCTCTTATACACATCTCCGAGCCCACGAGACTACGCTGCATCTCGT